>Ga0209918_1000042_pt1 | contig 97483 bp, 83 predicted proteins | sample SalPonD_shore_MG_FD_185712 | JGI IMG/M metagenome (GOLD analysis project Ga0209918, IMG submission 185712) | Salt pond soil microbial communities from South San Francisco under conditions of wetland restoration - Salt Pond MetaG... | ecosystem: Environmental > Aquatic > Marine > Intertidal zone...
CGAGGAGATCGCCCTCCTCACCAGGGACATCCGGCAGCGCCCGGAGCGCTACCTCAAGGGCCTCAAGTTCTCGGTGTTCTGAGGCCGAAAGACGCGGCGCGAGCCCGGGCCCTCAGAGCCCGGTCGGGTGGTCGAGGAAGGTCCGCTCGACCCCGAACTCCTCGGCGAGCCGGTCGGCCAGCGCGCGCACCCCGAAGGTCTCGGTGGCGTAGTGCCCGGCGTAGATGAGATTCAGGCCCCACTCCATCGCGTCATGATAGGAATGGTGGGGCCCCTCCCCCGTCACGAAGGTGTCCAGCCCCGCCGCCCTGGCCTGTGGAAGGACCGAGGAAGCCGCCCCGGTGACCACGCCCACGCGCCTCACGTGCGCGGGCCCGCCGGGCACGAGGTGCGGCTCCCCTCCGCAGGCCCGGGCCACCCTCTCCAGGAGCTCCTCCCGGCCCAGGTCGGCGACCGACCACACCCCCAGGCCCTCGAGCCCCTCGTGGACGCCGAAGCGCCCCTCCACTTCCAGGCCGAGCGTCGCGGCCAGCAGCACGTTGTTCCCGACCTCGGGGTGGACGTCCAGGGGGAGGTGGGCCGAGTAGACGGCCAGGTCCGCATCGAAGCAGGCTCGCAGCCGGCGGTACGTGCGGCCGGTGACCGGGAGCGGGTCCCCCCAGAACAGCCCGTGGTGCACGAGGAGGAGCTCGCCCCCCTCGCTGGCCGTACCCTCGATGGTGGCCTGGCAGGCGTCCACCGCGGCGACCACCTTCTCGACCGGGGAGCGGCTGGCCACCTGGAGGCCGTTGTGCGCCCCGGGGTAATCGGGGATCTCGCCCACCCGCAGGTACCCGTCCAGGTACTCGACGATCTCCTTCAGCTCGGCCACGAGGCCCTCACTCCCACTCGATCGTGGCCGGCGGCTTGGACGAGACGTCGTAGACCACGCGGTTCACCCCGGGCACCTCGTTGATGATCCGGGCCGCCGTCCGGCCCAGCACCTCGTGCGGCATCGGATACCAGTCCGCCGTCATGCCGTCCCGGCTGGTCACCGCGCGCAGGGCCACCACGTTCTCGTAGGTGCGGGCGTCGCCCATCACCCCGACCGAGCGCACGGGGAGGTGGACGGCGAACGCCTGCCAGATCTCGTCGTACAGCCCCGCGGCCCGGATCTCCTCCAGGTAGATCGCGTCGGCCTCCCGGAGCGCCTCCAGCCGCCCGGTCGTGACCTCTCCCAGGGTGCGGATGGCCAGACCCGGTCCCGGGAACGGGTGGCGGCCCACCATCTCCTCGGGCAGGCCGAGCTCCCGCCCCACGTCGCGGACCTCGTCCTTGAACAGCTCGCGGAGCGGCTCGACGAGCTCGAAGGGAAGGTCGGGCCTCAGGCCTCCCACGTTGTGATGCGACTTGATCTTGGCCGAGGGCCCGCTCACCGACGTCGACTCGATGACGTCCGGGTAGAGCGTGCCCTGCACGAGGAAGCGGGCGTCCCCGTGCCGTCCGGCCGCCTCCTCGAACACGTCGATGAAGGTGTGTCCGATGCGGACGCGCTTCTCTTCGGGGTCCTCCACGCCGCGCAGACGCTCGAGGAACCGCTCCGAGGCGTCGATCACCTCGAGCCGGAAGCCAAGGTGCTCGCCGAACACGCGCCGGACGGACTCGCGCTCCCCTTTTCGGAGGAGCCCCGTGTCCACGAAGATGCAGGTCAGCCGGTCGCCGATGGCGCGGTGCACCAGCGCGGCGGCGACCGAGGAGTCGACCCCGCCCGACAGGCCGCAGATGGCCGTCGCATCTCCCCCCACCTGCTCGCGGATCGCGGGGACCCGCGACTCCACGATGCTGCCCGGCGTCCAGACGCCGGCACACCCGCAGATCCCGAACACGAAGTTCTCGAGCATCTCCCCGCCCCGGGGGGTGTGGGCCACCTCGGGGTGGAACTGCACCCCGTACAACTCCCGCTCGCGGTGACGGAAGGCGGCGACCGGGACGCTCTCGGTGCGGCCCAGGACCTCGAAGCCCTCGGGCGGCTCCTCGATGTGGTCGCCGTGGCTCATCCACACCGTCGTCCGTCCGCCCGGCTCGAAGCCGCTCAGCAGCCGGTCGGCATCGAGCACCTCCATCTCGGCGCGGCCGTATTCCCGCCGGGCTCCCCCGACCACGCGACCACCCGCGGCCTGCGTCAGGAGACCCATGCCGTAGCAGATCCCCAGGACCGGCACGCCGAGCTCGAGCAGGCCGGGCTCGAGCCCCGGCACGCCCTCGTCGTACACGCTGGCGGGCCCGCCCGAGAGGACGATGCCCGCGGGGTCCCACTCCCGGACCCACTCCGCGGAGCGGTCGGGTGGATGGACCTCGCAGTAGACCCGCTCCTCCCGGATGCGGCGTGCGATGAGGCGCGTGAACTGCGAGCCGTAGTCGAGGATGAGGATCCGATCGCTCACGGCCGGGCCGCCTGCGGCCGGGTCCCCGCGCCCGGGGCATGCAGCGTCGGGAGGTCGAGCACGCCGCGCGCACCCACCACGCCCCGGAGCCTCAGTACGCCCGGGCCCACAGCGCCTCGTGCTCGGCCGGCTCGCCGCAGGCCAGGCAGCGCTCGGGAGGCTCGGAGGAGAGGAACTCCTCGTCGGGCAACGCCCGGATCGTGGCGCCCGTCTCCTCCTTCACCCTCGCCTCGCATTCGGCCGAGCCGCACCAGCCCGCGTACTGGAAGCCGCCCTCCTCCTCGGCCCGCTCGCGGAAGGCTTCGTAGTCGGCGACGCCGCGCACCGAGTTGGCCTCGCGCCGCTCGAGAGCCGCCTCCCACAGGTCACGCTGGATCTCGTCCAGGATCCGGGGGATGACCGCGAACGCCTCCGCCTCGCCCAGCGTGCGCTTGCGCTCCTTCCCCTCTGGCGTGTGGCGGCGCACCACGACGACCTGCTGCTTCGAGACGTCGCGGGGCCCGATCTCCACGCGCAGCGGGACGCCTTTGCGCTCCCACTCGTAGAACTTGGCGCCGGGGTTCACCGTGTCGCGCTCGTCCACGTGGACCCGCAGGTCCCGGGACAGGGACGAGCGCACCCGGTGAGCGACCTCGAGCACCAGGCTCCGCTGGTCGTCGTTCTTCCAGATCGGGACGATCACGACCTGGTGGGGAGCGATCGAGGGCGGGAGGACGAGCCCCTCGTCGTCCCCGTGCGTCATGATGAGGGCGCCGATGAGCCGCGTGGAGACCCCCCACGAGGTATTGTAGACGTAGTCGTGCTCGCCCTCCTCGGTCTGGTACTGCACGTCGAACGCCCGTGCGAAGTTCTGGCCGAGGAAGTGGCTCGTCCCCGCCTGGAGCGCCCGGTTGTCCTTCATGAGCGCCTCGAGGCAGAAGGTGCGCTCGGCCCCGGCGAATCGCTCGGAGGCCGTCTTCTCCCCCGTGACCACCGGCATGGCCATGGCCTCCTCCATGAAACCGCGGTAGACGCCGACCATGCGCCGGGTCTCCTCCTGCGCCTCCCCGGCGGTGGCGTGCGCCGTGTGTCCCTCCTGCCAGAGGAACTCCGTCGTCCGCAGGAAGGGCCGGGTCCTCAGCTCCCAGCGGACCACGTTGGCCCACTGGTTGAGGAGGACAGGCAGGTCCCGGTAGGACTGGATCCAGTTCGAGACGATGGGCCAGATGATGGCCTCGGAGGTGGGGCGCACCACGAGCGGCTCCTCGAGCTCCTTTCCTCCCCCGTGGGTCACCACCGCCGTCTCGGGCGCGAAGCCCTCCACGTGCTCGGCCTCCTTCTCGAGCGCCGAGCGCGGGAGGAAGAGCGGGAAGTAGGCGTTCTCGTGGCCCGTGCGCTTGAAGCGCGCGTCCAGGTCGGCCTGCATCAGCTCCCAGATCCGGTAGGCGTACGGCCGGATGACCATGCAGCCCCGCACGGGCGAGTGGTCCGCCAGCTCGGCCATCCGGACGATCTCGTTGTACCAGGCCGAGAAGTCCTCGCTCTGGGGCGTCAGTCGCGCGTCGTCCGCCATGTCACTCCCGTTCCAGGATCCTGCTCACTCGAGAAAGTCGGACAGCGGGACCTCCTTCTCGCCGCCCGTATCCATGCTCCGCACGACCACGGCCCCCCGCCCCACCTCGTCGGGACCGAGGACCAGGACCCGGCGTGCGCCGCTCTGGTCGGCCGCCCTGAACTGGCGTCCCACGCTGCGCCCGCGGTAGTCGAAGCCGGCGCGGCGTCCCCGCTCGCGGAGCGCGCCGACCAGGCGGAGCGCGAGGTCGCGCTCCTCGTCCGTGACGTGGACCACGAAGTCCTCGACGGCCGGGGGCACGTCGGGGACGAGGTCCCGCTCCCGCAGGATCTCGGCCAGCACCACGTCCCCCATCCCGAAGCCCAGGGCCGGGAGGTCCGCCCCGCCCAGGGCGGCCAGGAGGTCGTCGTAGCGCCCGCCGCCGCAGATGGCCCGGAGCTCGCCCCCGCGGTCCCACAGCTCGAAGACGAGGCCCGTGTAGTAGGCCAGGCCGCGCACGAGGCCGGCGTCGAACTCGGCGTAGTCGCCGACCCCGAACGCCTCCAGGTGCCCGAAGAAGCGCTCCAGCCGCCCGGCGGCCTCCACCACGTCGCCGGCCTCCCCGTACGCCTCGACGATCTCCTCCAGCGACAGCTCGCCCAGGGCGAGGACCCGGCGCGCGCCCCGCCCGTCCGCGCCGGCGGTCAGCAGCCTCTCGACCGTCTTCTCCTCGGGCTCCCGGTCGGCCTTGTCGAGGGCCTGGAAGGCGTCGAGGAGCCGGTCCTCGGGGATCTCGCACTGGACGAGGACCGCGCGCACGAGCCGGCGGTCGGAGACGCGCGCCACGAAGTCCTCCGGCCCGAGGCCGAACCCACGCAGCATGTCCACCGCCGCGGCCACCAGCTCGGCGTCGGCGATCGCGTCCTCCTCCCCGACGATGTCCAGGTTGAGCTGGAAGTGCTCGCGCGTGCGCCCGCGCTGGGGGCGCTCGTAGCGGAAGAGCTGCGGGATCGAGTACCACTTGATCGGCTTGGGGAGGGCCGCCGCGCGCGACGAGACCATCCGCGCGAAGGTCGGGGTCATCTCGGGCCGCAGGGCCACCTCGCGCCCGCCCTTGTCCTCGAACGCGTAGAGCTGGCCCACGATCTCCTGGCCGGACTTGGCCGTGTACAGATCGAGGGGCTCGAGGGGCGGGCCGTCGTACTCGACGAAGCCGTACCGCTCCGCCACCTCCCGCCACACGCGGAAGATGTGACGCCGGAGGGCCAGGTCCTCGGGATAGAACTCCCGGAAGCCGGGAAGGCTGCTGATGTCCATAGGGCGCCGAATGTAGGAGAGGGCGAGCCGGACGGGCAAGGAAACAGCCCGAACGAAAAGGCCGGCCGGAAGCGTGCCTCCGGCCGGCCCGACGACGAACGCCGCGCTGCCGGACCTCCCGGCCCGGCGCGAGGGCCCGGGATCAGGCCACGGCGCCGCACCAGCGGTCGAAGGCGTCGGTAAGGTCGGAGGCGATGTCCTCGGCGCTCCGCCCCTCGATCTGGTGCCGCTCGAGCATGAACACGAGCTCCCCTCCCCTGAGGAGGGCCAGGGACGGCGAGGAGGGCCGGTAGCCGGTGAAGTACTCCCGGGCCCGCGCGGTGGCCTCGACCTCCATCCCCGCGAACACGGTGACCATCCGGTCGGGGAGGACGTCGTGCTCGGAGGCGATGGAGACGGCCGGGCGGGCGTTGCGCGCGGCGCACCCGCACACCGAGTTCACCACGACGAGCACCGAGCCCGCCGCCTCGCCCAGCGCACGGTCCACGTCCTCGGGCGTCGCGAGCTCCTCCACGCCGAGGCGGGTGAGCTCCTCGCGCATCGGCTTCACCAGCCGGGGATCGTATCGCATGTCGTACCTCCGCTAGATGTCCTGGTCCTCGTCCTTCGCGTCCAGCGCCCGGAGGGCGTCGGCGGCCGTAGAGCACGACCCGGTTACTAGTACCGTGCCGCGTCCCGCGAGTTCGCACGCCCGCCCGAGCGCCGCCCCGAACTCGGGCTCGAGGCTCGTGCCCTCGGGCGCCCGCTCGTGCGCGGCGGCCGGGTCCCACCGGCGCTCCTCCGGCGCCGAGGGCGCCGAGGTGAGGACGACGGGGAGCCCGGCCGCGCGCGCCGAGGCCACCATGGAGCCCCAGTCCTTGTCGGACAGTATGGACAGCACCGCCACGTGGGGCTCGGGGAGGCCGACCCGGCCGAGCGTGTCCAGGGTGCTCGCCAGGGCGGCCGGGTTGTGCGCCACGTCGATCACCCAGGTCCCATCGGGCCGGTCGAGGACCTGGAAGCGCCCGGGCCAGCGGACCCGCTCCAGGCCCATCCGCACCGCGGCGGCCGGAGGGGGCACGGGGGTGGCGTCGAGGGCCAGGAGCGCCGTGCCGGCGTTGAACGCCTGGTGGACCCCCGCGAGGGGCACGGAGAGCTCCAGCCCGCCCGGGCGGTCCTCCGAGACGTACCGAAAGCTCGTGCCGGACCGGTCCACCCGGACGTCCTCGACGCGCGCCTCCCGCCCGAGGCGGCGCAGCGGCGCCCCCACCAGGGTCGCGGTCTCCTCGAACACGTCGCCGGCCGCGGCCGGCACGGGCCCCAGGGCGGCCGGGACGCCCGACTTCAGGATGCCCGCCTTCTCGCGCGCCACCTCCTCGACCGTGTCGCCGAGCCACGCGGTGTGCTCGAGCGACACGCTCGTGAGCGCGCACGCCTCGGGCGTGAGGACGTTCGTCGCGTCGAGCCGCCCGCCGAGGCCCACCTCCACGGCGGCCACCTCGACCCCCGCCTCGCCGAACACCAGGAAGGCCAGCGCTGTGAGGACCTCGAACAGGGTGGCGTCCGACCCGGTCGCGGCCGGGAGGAGGCTGGCCGCGCACGTCTCGACCAGGCCGCGCGGAGCGGGGCGCCCCCGGACCTGGATGCGCTCCTCGAAGCGGAGGAGGTGCGGGGAGATGTAGAGGCCCGTGGCCCGGCCCGAGGCGCGCAGAACCGTCTCGACCATGGCCGAGGCGGCGCCCTTCCCGTTCGTCCCGCCCACGTGGATGGCGCGGAAGCTCTCTTCGGGATGGCCCACCGAGACCAGCAGCTCCCGCGTGCGATCGAGACCCCACCGGATGGCGGTGACGGACCGACCCTCGAGGAGCCGGTCCAGCGCCGAGGCGTCCCCCGGCCCGCCCTCCCCGGGCTCCTCCCGATTCAGCACATGTGGTCGAGGAGGAGGCTCACCGTCTGGCGCAGCTCTCCACGCGGGACGATGCGGTCCACCATGCCGTGCTCGAGGAGGAACTCGGAGCGCTGGAAGCCCTCGGGCAGGTCCTGCCGGATCGTCTCGCGGATGACCCGGGGCCCGGCGAACCCGATCAGGGCGCCGGGCTCGGCCAGGATCACGTCTCCGAGCATCGAGTAGCTGGCCGTGACGCCGCCCGTGGTGGGGTGGGTGAGGATGCTGATGTAGGGGAGCCCCGCCTCGCCCAGCTGCTCGAGGGCCGCCGCCGTCTTGGCCATCTGCATGAGGGAGTAGATCCCCTCCTGCATGCGGGCGCCGCCCGAGGACGAGACGATCAGGAGGGGCTCGGCCCGATCGACCGCCCTCCCGGCCAGACGGCGGATCTTCTCCCCGACCACCGAGCCCATGGAGCCGCCGATGAACCGGAACTCCATGGCTCCGAGCAGCACGTGCCGGCCCTCGATGTGGCCGGAGCCGGTCCGGATGGCGTCCTGGGGGCCGACCTCCTCGATGGCGGCCTCCACGCGGTCACTGTAGCTCTTGGAGTCCACGAACCCCAGCGGGTCCGCCGACCGCAGGTGCGTGTCGAACTCCTCCTCGAAGCCGTCGTCCAGGAGGAGGTCGGCGTAGGCCCCCGCCTCGATGCGGAAGTGGTGCCCGCAGGAGGGGCACACGTAGTCGTTCTCGGCCAGCCGGCCGCTGTAGAGGATCTCGCCGCAGCCGTCGCACTTCTCCCAGACGTCGGGCGGGAGCTCGCGCTTCTGCGACGTCAGCTTCTGCTTGGGCTTCTTGAACCAGGACATCGACTCCCTCGCAGGCTCGGTTCAGGGCGCGGGCAATATAAGGCAGCCGCCGCCGCGTCGGCGAACCTATCTCGCGCTCCCCGGCCGGGGGCGGCGGAGGGTCGCCCGGCGCCGGGTCACGCCTCGGCGGACACCCGCTCGACGATGGCCAGCCCTACCCACACCGAGACCAGGAAGCTCCCCCCGTAGCTCAGGAACGGCAGCGGGAGGCCCGTGATGGGCATGAGGCCGACCGTCATCCCGATGTTGATGAGGACGTGCGCGAACCACACGCCGAACAGGCTGAAGGCGACGATCCCTCCGAAGGGCTCGGGGGTCGAGCGGGCGGTCCTCAGGGTCCGGGCCAGGAACCAGGTGAGCAGGGCCAGGAAGACCAGGACGCCCACGAAGCCCAGCTCCTCGCCCACCACCGAGAAGATGAAGTCCGTGTGCTGCTCGGGGAGGAAGGCCAGCCGCTTCTGGGGGCCGTGCAGGTAGCCCTGCCCCAGGAGGCCGCCCGAGCCGATCGCCACCTTGGACTGGACCAGATGCCAGCCCGAGCCCCGCGGGTCGGCGTCGGGGTTCAGGAAGACGAGGAGACGATCCTGCTGGTACGGCTCCAGCCGGGACCAGAGGGGGAGCGTGAGGGCTCCGGTGGCGATGTTCAGGGCCAGCATCCCCAGCGACTCCCCGAGGTAGGGCCTGTGCACGTACAGGAACGCGGCCAGGACCACGATCCAGATCCCCCACACGACCGCGGAGAAGCCCAGGATGAGGCTGATGCCCGGGCTCACCAGCAGGAAGAGGGTCGCCAGCGGCACGCCCGCCCAGTACAGCGAGGCGATGAGGATGACCCCGAAGATGAGCGCGCTGCCCAGGTCCGGCTGCACGAGGACGAGCGCCAGGGGGACCAGCACGACGAGGACCGGCTTCCACAGCGCCGCGAGCCCTTCGGCCGCCCGCTGCTCGCCGGAGAGGATCCGGGCCAGGAGGAGGATCGTGGCCAGCTTGGCGAACTCGGCCGGCTGGAGCCGCGCCGGCCCGAGGTCGAGCCAGCTCCGCGTGCCGCCGGGACCGGTCCCCACGAGGAGGACCAGGACGAGGAGCCCGAGCGCCGCCGCGTACGCCCCCGGCGCCGCCCACTCCAGCCAGCGGAGCGGAACGCGGGAGACGACCACGAAGGCCGTCAGGGCCACCGCCAGCCACAGGAGCTGGTGGCGCCAGATGCCCGTGGCCACCGACGGGACGTCCACCTGGCCGGCCGAGAAGATCATGGCCAGGCCCAGGAAGCTGAGGAGAAGGGCCATGCCCAAGAGCGGGACGTCCCCGACCCGGCGGCGCCAGGCGGGCTCGGCTCGCCTCACCGCCGCCCCGTCCGCGGCGCCCGGCCGGGGCGCGACTCCCCCACGCCGGGGGTCGTATCGGCCGGCACCGGGTAGAGCTCCTCGAGGTACCGGCGGATGACGGACATCGTGAACGGCACGGCCAGGGAGGTCGTGTTGTCCGGGTGGCCGTTCTCCACGAGCGAGGCGACCACGATCTCCGGATCCTGGGCCGGCGCGAAGCCCACGAACCACGAGTGGGGCTCGCCGTGCGGATTCTGCGCCGTCCCCGTCTTGCCCGCCACCGTCCACCTCCGCAGGCGCCACGGGTACGCGGTGCCGTGCTCGGCGTTCACGACCGCCACGAGCGCGTCCACCAGCTGCTTCCTCTCGCGCTCGGGCAGGTCCAGCGACCAGTCCACACGCCGGGACGCGAGAGCCCGACTCCGCACGAGGTGGGGCACGATCGGCGGGCCGCCCGTGGCGACCGCCTCGTAAAACACGGCGTTCTGGAGAAGGGACTCCTGGTTCTCCCCCTGCCCGATGGCCAGGTTCAGGATCACCGACTCCGTCCAGCCGCGCGGGCCGTATCGTTTGTCGTACCAGGCCCGCGAGGCCGGAAAGTAGCCCGAGACCTCGTGGGGAAGGTCGATCCCGGTGGGCTGGCCGAAGTGCATGCGCGCCGCTCCCGCCATCATCGGGTCCAGGCCCAGCTTCATGCCCAACTGGTAGAAGTAGACGTCGCAGCTCTGCTGGATCGCCCCCGCCAGGCTCAGGGACCCGTGGCCGTCGGGCTTCCAGCAACGCCACACGCGGATGCCGTAGCGCAGCGCTCCCCGGCACGGAATGTCCATGTGCTCGTCGATGGAGACCACGCCCCGACGCATCGCCATCGCCGCCACGGCCGGCTTCCAGGTGGAGCCCGGCGGATACGTGGCGCCCGTCACTCGGTTCAGGAGGGGCTTGGCCGAGTCCGTCCGGAGCCCGTTCCAGGTCTCCAGGTCCACGCCGCCCACGAAGTCGTTCGGGTCGTAGGTCGGGGCGCTGTAGAAGAGGAGGACCTCGCCCGTGTGGGGGTCCAGGGCCACGGAGCCGCCCCGGTGGCCGGCCGGGAAGATCGAGTCCGCGTAATCCTGCAGGTCCATGTCGAGGCCCAGGGAGAGGTCCTTCCCCGGGACGGGCGCCACCGCGGGCCCCGGTCCCATCTCCCGCACGATGGAGCCCAGGGCGTTCACCTCCACGTAGCGGACGCCGGGCTCACCGCCCAGGGTGTCCTCGTACTCCCGCTCGAGGCCGGCCTTTCCGACGATCCGCCCTGCATCGTAACCGGCGAAGTCGGGGTTGTGGAGCTCGGCCTCGCTGATCTCGCCGACGTAGCCCACCACGTGCGCCACGACCCGTCCATCCGGGTAGCGGCGCCGCGGCCGCATGTCCACGACGGCCCTGCGGAACTCGGGGCGCCGCTCCTCGATCGAGGAGACCTCCTGGAACGTGGCGTCGTCGCTCACGAGGAGGGGACGTTGCGGGAGGGCCCGGTACTTCTGCATGAGCGCGCCCTGCTCCTCGTCCGACAGACCGAGGATGGGCGCGAGCCGGCTCAGCGTGGCGCGCACGGTGTCCTCGCGGCCGGGCAGGAGCGAGACGGAGTAGCCGGGAAGGTTCTCGGCGACGAGCCGCCCGTTCCGCCCGTACATCGTACCGCGAGGGGCAGGGACGGAGATGGCCCGGAGACGGTTCTTCTCCGAGCGCAGCTCGTAGCTGCTCGAGTGGAGGATCTGCAGGCGGAAGAAGGCGCCGGTCAGCAGGAGGACGCTCGTGACGAGCACGAGCCTGGCTCCCTTCCAACGTCGCTGCCTGCGCTGGGTCCTTTCGCTCTCGTTCAACATCGACAGTGGCTACACCGTTCACGGCCTCGGGGTCACCGCCCGGTCGGCCACGACCACGAGCACGGTGGTGATGGCGGCGGAAGCGGGGGCCTCGAGCACCCAGCCCGTCCAGCCGGGCGTGGAGCCCGTGGCCACCTGCTCGGCCAGGCGGAGCGCCCACACGCCCAGGAACACGTACACCGGCAGGAAGAGGGGGGAGTCCGCGAAGAAGAGCTCCCTGGACCTGGCAGCCCCGTAGCCCGCGAGCGCGAAGATGGCGGCCAGTGCCCCCATCGCCTCGAGCGCCACCGCGCCCTCGAGGAGCCCGGCCGCGAACCCGACGCCCGCCGCGGTGCCGGGCCGCGCGTGCAGCGAGGCCAGGAGGATGCCCCCCGCCAGAAGGTCGGGAGCCATCGTCCACGACACGAGGAGCGGCCGCAGGAGGAAATGCGCGGCCACGAAGAGGACGACCGTGACCGCCGCCCCCCACTCCCTCGCCCCGCGCTCAGCCCTCACGGCCGCGACGGCTTCCGCCAGACGAACGCTATGTCGACCTGCTCGGGTCGGACCGCGGGCTCGATCCGGTAGCTCTTCTCCCAACCCGACTCCACCGCCGACACGGCGCGGACCGTCCCCACCGGGATGCCGGCCGGATACAGGCCGCCCATCCCCGACGTGTACAGCACGGTCCCCGGGGAGATGTCGGTCTGATAGGGGGCCCCGTCCAGGATCATCGCGGGCTGTCCGCCGTCCTCCCCCGCCCGCACGATGCCGCTCGCCTGACCGGAGGCCGTGCGCACGCTCACCCGGAAGTCGGGGTGGGTCCAGAACTGGCCGCGCGAGGCGTGGGCCGTCGAGGCCCGGACCACCCCGACCAGGCCGCGCACCGTGAACACGCCGGTGGGAGCGGTCACCCCGTCCCCGGTCCCCACGCGCAGGAGGAAGGTCTGGTCCTCGCCGCCCGGCACCCGGCCCGGCTCGACCTCGACGGCCACGAGCGAGTCGGCCGGACGCAGGCCGAGGCCGAGAAGGGCCCGCATCCAGGCGTTCTCCTGCTCGGCCTGGCGCGCGACCATCAGCTGGCGGGCCAGGGAGTCACGCTCGGCCTCGAGCTGGCCCAGGCGGGCGGAGAGGCGGGAGCGCCGGGCCACCTCACCCTGGGCCGCGAGGACGGGCCGCAGCACGGTCGCACGGAGGGCGTACGCGAGCTCCAGGCGCGCGGAGGGGGCGAGCACCTCGATCACCACGCCCAGTGCGACCAGGAGGGTCGCCGTGGCCAGGTCCCCCCGGCCACGGCCCGTTCCATCCACGCCCGCCGATGCCACCTCCCGGCCCGCGGCTTACGTGGTCAGGACGTTCCGATAGCGGTCGAAGTCGTCCAGGATCCTGCCCGTGCCCCGGACCACGCAGGTGAGCGGCTCCTCATCCACGTGGATCGGGAGGCCGGTCTCCTCGCGCAGCAGCACGTCGAGGCCCCGGACGAGGGAGCCGCCGCCGGTCATCGTGATCCCGCGGTCCACGATGTCCGAGGCCAGCTCCGGGGGGGTGATCTCGAGCGCCCGGCGCACCGCCCCGGCGATCTGCTGGATGGGCTCCTGCATGCACTCGCGGATCTCGGCCGAGTGGACCCGGACGGTCTTGGGGATCCCGGACACGAGGTCCCTTCCCTTCACCATCATCTCGCGCTCCTCCCCGTGGGGATAGGCCGATCCGATCTGGATCTTGATCGCCTCGGCGGTCGGCTCGCCGATGAGGAGGTTGTAGTTCTTCCGGAGGAAGGTCACGATCGCCGAGTCGAGCTCGTCGCCGGCCACCCGGATCGAGGTGTCGGCCACCGATCCGGAGAGGGCGATGACCGCGATCTCGGTGGTCCCGCCGCCCACGTCGATGACCATGTTCCCGGTGGGCGTCTCGACGGGCAGGCCCACGCCGATGGCGGCCGCCATCGGCTCGGAGACCATGTAGACCTCCTTGGCGCCGGCCGCGTGCGCGCTGGAGCGCACGGCGCGGCGCTCGAGCTCGGTGATGCCCGAGGGCACGCCCACCACGACGCGCGGGCGGATCTTGAAGAACCGGTTGGACGTGACGGTCTTGAGGAAGTAGCGGAGCATGATCTCCGTCACGTCGACGTCGGCGATCACCCCGTCCTTGAGCGGGCGGACCGCCTCGATCCCGCTCGGCGTGCGGCCCAGCATCCGCTTGGCCTCCAGGCCGATGCCCTTGATGCGGCCCGTGCCCTTCTCCATCGCCACCACGGAGGGCTCGTTCAGGACGATCCCCTCGCCCTTGACGTAGATGACGGTGTTGGCCGTGCCCAGATCGACGCCGATGTCGTTGATGGGCAGCAGGCTACCCCTCCGGAACCATTTGCGCATTCGAGAACCCGACGAAAGCTCCAGTTTTCCCCGGCCGGGTGCGCCGCCGGAGAGCCGGCGGCGGGACGGGATCCGGCCGCGGGCCGACGAGCCTGCGCGGCCCGCCGGGCGGAGCCAATCTAGACGGCTCGCCCGGGCGGCGAAAGGACGTCCGCGGCGCGGATTCCCGGCCCACGGGCCCCGGCCGGGGCGCTTCCCTCCGGCCGGGACCGCGCGTGCCGCTGCCAGGACGTCAGAGGACCTCCTCCAGGGACGTGTACGGAAGGTCGAACGCCTCGGCCACGGCCGCGTAGGTCACGTGGCCGTCGACCACGTTCACGCCCCGCGCCAGGGTCAGGTCGTTCCGGCACGCCTCCCGCCACCCCCGGTCCGCGAGCGTGAGGAGGTACGGAAAGGTGGCGTTCGTGAGCGCCAGGGTGGACGTGCGCGGCACGGCCCCGGGCATGTTCGAGACGCCGTAGTGGACCACGCCGTCCACCACGTAGGTGGGATCGGCGTGGGTGGTCGGGTGGATCGTCTCGACGCAGCCGCCCTGGTCCACGGCCACGTCCACGACCACCGCCCCCTCCTTGACCCGGGCCAGGTCCTCGCGCCGGACGAGCTCGGGGGCCTTGGCCCCGGGAAGGAGGACGCCCCCGACCAGGAGGTCCACCCGCTCGAGCTGCTCGAGGATGTGGTGCCGGTTGGAGTGGAGCAGGTCCACGTTGGCCGGCATCACGTCGTCCAGATAGCGGAGCCGATCCAGGTCGATGTCCAGGATCGTCACGTGCGCGCCGAACCCGGCGGCGATCTTGGCCGCGTTGGTGCCGACCACCCCGCCGCCCAGGATGACCACCTCGGCCGGGAGGACGCCGGGCACGCCGCCCAGGAGGATCCCCCGTCCGCCGGAGACCTTCTCCAGGTACTTGGCGCCCTCCTGCACCGCCATGCGGCCGGCCACCTCCGACATCGGGGTCAGGAGCGGCAGCTCCCCGCCCGGCAGCTGGACCGTCTCGTAGGCGATAGCCACGCACCCGCTGTCGATGACCGCCTCGGTGAGCTCCCGGTCCGCCGCGAAGTGGAAGTAGGTGAAGACGGTCTGTCCCTCCCGGAGACGCGCGTGCTCGGGTCCCACCGGCTCCTTGACCTTCACCACGAGCTCGGCCCTCTCCCACACCTCGTCGGCGTCCGCCACGATCTCGGCGCCGACGCCCTCGTAGTCCTCGTTCTCGAAGCCGCTCCCCGCTCCGGCGTCCGACTCGACGAGCACCTCGTGCCCGGCCCTGCCGAGCGCCTCGGCGCCCGCGGGCACGAGCGCCACCCGGCTCTCGTCCGACTTTATCTCTCTGGGAACCCCGACGATCATCGTCTCACTCCTGTCTCTGGTCGGCTCTGGATCCGCGCGTCAGCGGCGGGCGGACGGGACCGTCCGTTCCGACCGCTCTCCTCTCCCGGTCCGAGCTCCAGTACCGCGGCCCGGTCCGGGTCGAACAGGGCGGCGGCCTCGGCCGCGTCCGCGGCCGTGATGTCGTCGATGAGGGCCGCCAGCTCGTCCATCGTCCGGAACGGCTCGTCGTAGAGCACCGTGCCCGCCAGCCGGTGCATGCGCGAGGCGGGCGACTCGAGCGAGAGCATGGCGCTTCCCTTGAGCTGCTCCCGGGTCGAGCGGAGCTCCTGGTCGTCCAGGCCCTCCCGCGCCAGGCGGGAGAGCTCCTCGAGCATGGCGTCCCGGGCCTCCCGGGCGGTCTCCGGCCGCGTGGCCAGGTAGGCGCCCGCGTGCCCCGCCTTCTGGTAGAACGACTGGAAGCTGTAGATCGTGTAGACGAGCCCTAGCTCCTCGCGGATCTTCTGGAAGAGCCGCGAGCTCATCCCCTCGCCGAGCGCCGTCTCCACGAGCACGGTGGCGTACCGGAGCCTGTGCCCGAACGGGACGGTGGGCACGGCGGCAACGACGTGGGCCTGCTGTCCCCCCGGTCGGTCCACCTCCCGCACCCCGCTGCCCCAGCTTTCGGGCGTCTCCACGCCGGTCCGCCCGGTGGCCGGCTCCTCGGGACCCAGACGATCGAGCAGGGCCTCCAGCAGCGCCTCGTGCTCGACCAGCCCGGCGGCTGTGAACACCGCGTTCCCGCGCCGGTAGGCCGCCCGATGAAGCTCGCGCAGGTCCGACTCGGTCAGCGAGGAGACGGTCGTGCGGGTCCCCAGGATCGGTGCGCCGTAGGGATGCCCGCCGTACAGGAAGGGGGAGTGCAGCTCGTAGACGAGCTGGTCGGGCGCGTCGTCCACCCCGGCGATCTCCTCGAGCACCACCTCGCGCTCGGGCTCGAGATCGGCCGAGCGGAGGGTGGGCTCGAACACGAGGTCGGTCAGGACGTCCAGCGCCCGCGTCGTGTGGGCGACCGGGACGTGCGCGGTGAAGGCGGTGTGCTCGTGGGTGGTGTAGGCGTCCAGGGCGCCGCCCACCTCCTCGATCTCGAGCGCGATCTGGCGCGGCGAGCGGCGTCCGGTGCCCTTGAACACCATGTGCTCGAGGAGGTGGGAGATGCCCCTGCGGACCTCGCGCTCGTGGACGGTCCCCTGCCGGATCCACAGGCCCGCCGCCAGGGACCGGACCCCCGGCATGCGCTCGCTGATGACCGTGAGCCCGTCGGGCAGGTCCGTGCGGACCACACCCGGCGCCAGCTCCCGCGTCACGGGTCCGTGGGACGCGGCGGCGGTCGAGCCGCCACCCCCCTCCCGCGCCGGGCCGGCGCCGGAGGGGGCATCTTCGGGCCGAGTCCGCCCCGACCCGGGCTCCGACACCCGGCTCAGGCCTCTTCGGCGGCCATGGCGGCCCGCCGGGAGAGCTTCAGCTGACCCTTCTCGTTGATCGCTAGGAGCTTGACGCGCACCCGGTCGCCGCTCTTGAGGACGTCCTCGGTGTTCTCGGTGCGCTCCTCCTCGAGCTCGGAGATGTGACACAGGCCCTCGACGCCCGGGAGGATCTCGACGAAGGCGCCGAAGCTGGTCGTGTTCTTGACCACGCCCTCGTAGACGCGGCCGACCTCGGGCTCCTCGACCAGGGCCTCGACCATCTGGCGTGCCCGCTCGCCGCCCTCGCCGCCCGGCGAGGAGATCGTGACGACGCCCGAGTCCTCGATGTTGATCTCGGCGCCCGTCTCCTCCTGGATGGCCCGGATCGTCTTGCCCTTCGGGCCGATGACCTTCCCGATCTTGTCGGGATCGATCTCCATGGTGATGATCCGCGGCGCGTACCTGGAGAGCTCGGCGCGCGGCCGGGGCAGCGTCTGGGCCATGACCTCCAGGATGTGGAGGCGGGCCTTGCGCGCCCGCTCCAGCGCGTCGTTCAGGACATCGACCGAGAGGCCGCCGCTCTTGTTGTCCATCTGGATGGCGGTGATCCCCTGGTCGGTCCCGGCCACCTTGAAGTCCATGTCGCCGAGCGCGTCCTCGATCCCGAGGATGTCGGTGAGGACGGCGGTCTGGTCACCCTCCTGGATGAGCCCCATGGCGATGCCGGCCACGGCGGCGCGCAGTGGGACGCCTGCCTCCATCATCGAGAGCGATCCGCCGCACACCGACGCCATCGAGCTCGAGCCGTTCGACTCCAGGATGTCGGAGACCACGCGGATCGTGTACGGGAACTCGTCGTAGGGCGGCAGGAGCGGCTGAAGCGCCCGCTCGGCCAACATCCCGTGGCCGATCTCGCGCCGGCCCGGCCCCCGGAAGCGCCGCACCTCGCCCACCGAGAACGGCGGGAAGTTGTAGTGCAGCATGAACGACTTGGACGTCTCCTCGAGCACGTCGATCGAGTCGATGCGCTGCTCGTCGCTCACCGTCCCGAGCGTCGTCACGGCCAGCGCCTGCGTCTGGCCCCGGGTGAACAGGGCCGAGCCGTGCGGCCGCGGGAGCACGCCCACCTCGCAGGTGATCGGCCGGATCTCGTCCAGCGAGCGTCCGTCCACGCGCTCCCCGCGCTCGAGGATCTGGCGGCGCATGACCTTCTTCTCGAGGGTCCGCGCGGCCTCGCCGACCTGGTCCACGTGGTCGGGGAAGCGCTCGGCCAGCTCCTCGGAGAGCTGCGAGCGCAGCTCCGAGAGGGCCTGGTTACGCTCCTCCTTGTTCGGGAGGTTCATGGCCTCCTCGACGCGGGCCCGGGCGGCCTCCTCGACGGCCTCCTCGAGGCCCTCGGGAATGTCCGGTCCCTCCCACTCGAACGGCTCGGGCGCTCCGCCCGCCGCCTCGACCAGCTCCTTCTGGAGGTCGATGAGCTCGCGGATGGCCTCGTGGGCCACCTGCAGGGCCTCGGTGAAGGTCTCCTCGGAGATCTCGACCGCCGCACCCTCGACCATGACGATCGAATCCTCGGTGCCGGCCACCACGAGGTCCGTCTCGGAGTACTCGAGCTGCTGGAAGGTCGGGTTGATGACCCACTCGCCGTCCACCCGGCCCACGCGCACGCCCGCGATCGGCCCGTTCCAGGGGATCGGCGAGAGGCTCAGCGCCGCCGAGGCACCCAGCATGCCCAGCACGTCCGCGTCGTTCTCCTGGTCCGCGGAGATGATGAAGCAGGCGACCTGGGTCTCGTTCTGGAAGCCTTCGGGGAACAGGGGACGGAGGGGACGGTCGATCTGGCGGGCGGAGACGGTCTCCTTGTCACCCGGCCGACCCTCGCGCTTGATGAACCCGCCCGGGAACTTTCCCGCCGCGTAGCTCTTCTCCCGGTACTCGACCGTCAGCGGGAAGAAGGGGAGGTTCGAGCGCTTGCGCTCGGCCACCGCCGTCACCAGCACGGCGGACTCCCCGAACTGCACGTAGACGGCCCCGTCGGCCTGGCGCGCCATGCGGCCCGTCTCCAGCACCAGCTTCCGTCCCCACAACTCTCTCTCGATCCTGTGTTTCATCTCTTCTCTTCCGTTCCTCTATCCGTCTCTCGTCAGCGTCCTGCGACCCCTGTGTGACGTCCTTTCCTTCCGGCCCGCGTCACGTCGGACCCCATCAGTGCGAAGGCCGTCCGGCGCACACGCTCCGGCGCCCGACGGCCCCTGCCACGTCTCCCGCGACCTCCGGCCGAAGCCTAGTGTCGCAGGCCCAGCTCCTCGATCACCCAGCGATATCGCTCCAGATCGCTGCGCCTGAGGTAGCTCAGCAGCCGGCGGCGGCGCCCCACCATCGTGAGCAGGCCGCGGCGGCTGTGGTGATCCTTGGGATGGTCTCGGAAATGCTCGGTCAGCTCTTCGATGCGCCGCGTGAGGAGCGCTACCTGCACGGCCGCCGAGCCCTGGTCGTTCTCGTGGCGGCCGAACTTCTCGACGATTTCCTTCTTTCTCTCGGTCGTCAGCGGCATGTGCTGGTTCCGTCCTTCATGGCCCGGAGTTTCATGGCCCGGAGTGTGGATACTCTCTCGCGTGGCGAGGGATCCGGAGGGCACGCGGCCCAACGGACTCCCGCAAAGATCACTATCATAGCCGAACGCCCATGCCCTGTAAAGCAGGCGGACGACCCGCCGTGTGTCGACGACCCGCAAGGGCCGTGCGCGGCCCTCAACCGCTGCGGCGCGCCTCGAAGAAGGCGCTCCCTTCCTCGGCGTCCCGCCGCATCTGAGCGACGAGCTCCTCCGGCGAGGCGAAGGGGCGTACGTCGCGCAGCCGCGAGAGGAGCTCGACCCGAATCCGCTCGCCGTACAGGTCCCCGTCGAAGTCCAGCACGTACAGCTCCACCGACGGCGGACTGCCCGCGAAGGTGGGCCGCGGTCCCACGTGCAGGAGACCGTCCCGGATCTCCGTGCGGAAGCTGGCCTGCACGGCGTAGATGCCCGAGGGCGGGAGGAGCTTCCGGCCGCCGGGGGGCTCCAGGTTGGCCGTGGGGAAGCCCAGGTCCCGGCCCCTCCCCTGGCCGTGCACGACCGGCCCCTCGAACGCGTACGGCCGCCCCAGCCCGCGCGCCGCATCATCGACCCTCCCCTCGGCGATCGCCGTCCGGATGCGGGTGGAGGAGATCTCGTCGCCGTTCGCCCGCACCTCCCCGACCACATCCACGTCGAACCCGAGCTCACGCCCGAGCGTCCTCAGCGTCTCGATGTCGCCCGAGCGGCCCCGCCCGAAGCCGTGATCATATCCGATGACCAGCTCGCGGACGCGGAAGCGGCCGACCAGGTAGCCCCTGACGAAGGCTTCCGGCGAGAGCCGGGACACCTCGCGGGTAAAGCGGACGAACGCCACGTAGTCCAGGCCCGTCTGGACCAGGATCTCCTTCTTCTCGTCCGGGGTCGTGAGGAGCGGCGGAGCGTCCTCCGGCCGCACCACGGTGAGCGGGTGGCGGTCGAAGGTGACCAGGATGCTGGCCCGGCGCCGGCGCCGGGCGCGCTCGACGATCTCCTCGAGCACGGCCCGGTGTCCCAGGTGCACGCCGTCGAAGGTCCCCACGGTGACGACCGTCTCCCCGACCTCGGGGGGAAGGCCGCTGTCGCCCGTGGAGCCGGCCGGCGGAACGCCCTCGAGGTCAGGCACCGACGAGCACGGTCCTGGGCTGGAGGCCGCCGTCCGCGCGCTCCGCGACGGCCACCAGCTCGCCCTCCCGGAGGAGCGCCACGGGCACCGGCTCCCGGCCCGCGTCGCCGTCTCCGTTGCCGGCCGCGATGCGCCCGCCGTGCCGGACGCGCTCGACCTCGTCCTCCGAGAGCTCGCGGGCCGGGAGCCACGCCAGCGCCTCCGCCGGGCTCAGCCACGCCCCCGAGCCGTCGATGCTCTCCGCGCCCGCCTCCTCCACCTCCTCGGGCGACAGGGCCCGCTCCACGGCGAAGGGCCCGACGGCCGTGCGGCGGAGCGCCACGAGGTGGGCCCCGCACCCGAGCCGACGGCCCAGGTCCCGGGCCAGGCCGCGGACGTAGGTGCCCGTGCCCACCACCGCCTCGACCTCGGCCTCCGGCGGCTCGAAGGCGGTGAGCCCGAGCGAGGCCACCCGGACCCGCCGGGGCTCGAGCTCCACGACGCCCCCGGCGCGGGCCACGCGGTGGGCCCTGCGGCCCTCGACCCTCACGGCGGAGAAGGCGGGGGGGACCTGCTCGATCTCCCCCACGAACCCCGCGAGCGCCGCCTCGAGCTCCTCCCTTCCCAGCTCCCGCCAGCCCTCCGAGCGGCTCACGACCTCCCCCTCGGGATCGTGGCTCGAGGTCTCGGCCCCGAGGCGGAGCCGGGCCAGGTAGCGCTTGTCGAGGAGGTGGAGGTAGCGCACGAGGCGCGTGGCCCGGCCCACGCACAGGAGGAGGAGGCCGGTGGCGAAGGGGTCGAGCGTCCCGGCGTGACCGACGCGCCGGATCCCGAGCGCCCGCCGCACCCCGGAGACGATGTCGTGGGAGGTCGGTCCGGCCGGCTTGTCGACCAGGAGGACGCCTGCGACGCCGTCCTCAGGCCCCTGCGTCACCATCCTCCCCTTCCCGCCCGGGCACGTCCGCCCCGGCTTCCGGCCCGTCGGCTTCCCGCTCGCCCTCCGGCCCGAGCGCCTCCTCCAGGAGGTTCTCGATCCTCCGGGCCCGCTCCAGGCTCCGGTCCTCCCGGAAGGTGAGCTCCGGGATGCGGCGCAGGTGCAGCTCCTTTCCGAGCGCGTGGCGGAGGTAGCCGGCCGCGCTCTGGAGCCCGTCGATCATCTCCGACAGGTCGCGCTCGGTCTCGACCGTACGCACGAAGACGTCGGCGTGCTCGAGATCCGCGGTGGCCTCGACGCCCGTCACCGTCACCAGGCCGACGCGCGGGTCCTTGACCTCGCGGCGGATGAGGCGGGAGAGCTCCTCGCGCAGGAGCTGGTTCAGGCGGCGGATGCGGCGGCGGCTCATCGGGAGGAGGAGGGTCGGTCTAGTAGAGGACGGTCTCCCGCTCCACCACGAAGAGGCGGGGATCCGAGCCCACGTGGTCGTCGAGCCGGGAGAGGATGGACTGCGCCAGGCGCCGGTCGGAGGTGACGACGGCCGCGCACAGCTCCGCGCGCTGCCACTTGTCCTGGTGGTCCGTCTCCGCCACCGAGACCTCGAAGCGGGAGCGGAGCCGGTCCCTCAGGCTCCGGACGATCTTCCGCTTCCCCTTGAGCGACTGGCATCCGGGCAGGTGCAGGACCCAGCGCACGACGCCTACGACGGCGGGCAAGTCGGACCCGGTCCCGTCCGTCCAGGCGGACGGCCGACTCCACTACGAGGCGGCACTCGAGGACAGCGTGCGGGCGACCTCCTCGATCCGGTAGCACTCGATCACGTCCCCCACCTTGACGTCGTTGTAGCCGGCGATCGACAGGCCGCACTCGTAGCCCTCCCGGACTTCCCGGACGTCGTCCTTGAACCGCTTCAGGCTGTCGATCTCGCCCTCGTACACCACCACGCTGTCGCGCAGGAGCCGGATGGGGAGGTTGCGCCGGATCTCCCCGGAGGCCACGTAGCAGCCCGCCACCGTGCCCACCTTGGGCACGCGGAAGAGCTGCCGGACCTCCGCCGAGCCGACCACGACCTCCCTTTCCTCGGGCTCGAGCATGCCCTCGAGCGCGTCCCGCATGTCCTGGACCGCCTCGTAGATCACGTCGTACGCGCGGATCTCGACGCCCTCGGCCTCGGCGACCGACCGCGCCTTGGCGTCCGGCCGCACGTGGAAGCCCAGGATCGTGGCGTCCGACGTCGTGGCCAGGAGCACGTCCGACTCGTTGATGCCGCCCACGCCCCGGTGGATGACGTCCACGGCCACCTCGTCGGTGCTGAGCCGCTCGAGGGAGTCCGACAGCGCCTGCACCGAGCCGTCGGTGTCGCCCTTGATGACGAGGTTGAGGACCGCCTGCTCGCCGGCCTGGATCTGCTCGAAGACGTCCTCGAGCCTGGTGCCCTTCGACCGGCGGCGGATGTCCTTCTCCCTCTCGAGCTGCTGGCGCCGGTTGGCGATCTCCCGGGCCCGCTCCGCGTCCAGGACGATGAAGCTGTCGCCCGCCTGCGGCACGGCCTCGAGGCCGAGCACCCGCACCGGCGTGGCCGGTCCGGCGCTCTCCACGCTGTTGCCCCGCTCGTCGAGGAGCGCGCGAACGCGGCCGGCGTGGAGGCCGCACAGGAAGTCGTCCCCGACCTCCAGCATGCCGTTCTGCACGAGGATCGTGGCCACCGGCCCCATCCCGCGGTCCAGCTCCGACTCGACCACGGTGCCGCGGGCATCCCGATGGGGGTCGGCCGCGAGCTCCAGGAGCTCCGCCTGGAGGAGGACCTTCTCGAGCAGTTCGTCCACCCCCTGGCCCGTCTTGGCCGAGACCTCGGCCGAGAGCACGTCGCCACCGAACTCCTCCAGCACGACCTCGTGCGAGAGGAGGTCTTGCTTGACCTGCGCCGCGTCGGCGCTCGGCAGGTCGATCTTGTTGATCGCGACGACGAGCGGCACACCCGCATTCTTGGCGTGGCTGATCGCCTCGATCGTCTGGGGCATCACGGCATCGTCGGCGGCCACCACGAGGATGACCACGTCCGTGATGTCCGCGCCCCTCGCCCGCATGGCCGTGAAGGCTTCGTGGCCCGGGGTGTCCAGGAACGTGAGGGCCTTCCCGTCGTCGAGCTCGACACGGTAGGCGCCGATGTGCTGGGTGATCCCGCCGGACTCGCCCGCGACCACGTTGGCCTTGCGGACGTAGTCCAGGAGCGAGGTCTTCCCGTGGTCCACGTGCCCCATCACGGTCACGATCGGCGCGCGGGGCTCGAGGTCCTCCTCGGCGATCTCCTCGTCCTCCTCGGCGAGCTCCGGGAGCTCCGCCTCGTAGGCCTCCTCCCGGACGGCCTCGTAGCCGAACTCCTCGCAGATGAGCTCGATCTGGTCGAAGTCCAGCCGCTGGTTGATCGTCACCATCAGGCCCAGATTCTTGAAGGCCGAGGTGATGATCTCCTGGGCCGACGCGTCGATGAGGTCGGCGAGCTCGGCCACGGTGAGGAACTCGTTGACGCGGATGCGCGTCTTCTCCGCCTCCCGCTCCAGCTCGATCCGCTCCTGCTCGACCTCGGTCTCGCTGGGGCCGGTGTCGCGGCGCCGGCGACGTCCGCCGCCTCCTCCGCCGCCCTCGAGGGCCGCCAGGGTCTTCTTGACGTTCTCCTGGACGACGTCCTGGTCGACGCGCGGCTTCTTACGCCGGCCTCGCCGACCCCCGCGCCCGCCGGAGCCGTAGCCCTCCTCGATCTTGACCGAGCCGCCGGGCGCGGCCGACGCGGCCGGTCCGCGCCGCATGCCCCGGCGCACCGGCTTGGGCTTGCGCTTCTTGCGCTCGCGCTCCTTCTCTTCCTCGTCCCCCTCGGCCTCCGGCTCGCCGCCTTCGGCCTCGGCCTCTTCTTCCTCTTCCTCTTCCTCTTCGGCCTCCGCGGCCTCCGCGGCCGCCTCCTCGACGACCTCGGCCTCCTCGACCGCTTCCGCTTCCTCCTCCTCTTCCTCGACTTCTTCCTCGGCCGCGGCCGCCGGCTCCTCCTCGGCCTCCTCGACCTCGGGCTCCGCCTCGGCGGCGACCTCCTCGACCTCGGCCTCTTCCCCGGGCTCCTCTGCCTCCTCGGCCTCCGGCTCGGCCTCTTCTCCGGCTCCGGCCTCCTCGGCGGCCGCCTCGACCTCCTGGGGGCGGCGGCGACGACGGCGGCGACGACGCCGGCGTCCTCCCTTCTCGTCCTCGGAGGTGGACGTGGCCGTCCCGCCTCCACGCCGCTCGCGCTCGAGCCGGGCGTGGAGCCTCGCGACCTGGTCGTCATCGATGGTGGACATGTGGCTGCGGACGGGGACACCCATCTCCCGCAACAGCGTGATGATCTGGCTGGACTCGGCGCCCAGCTCGTCCGCTACCTCGTAGATCCGATACTTGCCCACGTCTTCCCTTGCTTCGCCTGTCTCTCAGTCTTCCTGGCCCGGCCCCTCCGGGCCGGCCTCGCCTCGCCCCGCAGCCTCGGCTCCGGGATCGCTCTCGAGCAGCTCCGCGAGCTTCCTCGCGAAGCCCGCGTCCGTCACGCCCGCCGTCACGAGATTCTCCCGGCCGAGCGCGGCGGCCAGCTTCGTCCGGGAGCTGACCCGGAGGACCGTCACGCCCCGGGCGTCCAGCGCCGATCCCAGCCGGCCGCGGGCGCTCGCTCCGGCGTCCTCCGCCAGGAGCACCGACCGGAGCCGTCCCGCGGCACCGGCCTCCCGTACCGCCTGCGTCCCGAGGACGACGCGGCCGGCCCGCCGTGCGAGCCCGAGGAGCTCCAGCGCGCGCCGCTCGGCCTCGTCAGGCCTCGGGGCGCTCATCCTCCGGCGCGTCGTCCTCGGGCCCTACGGCCACCGCGGACGTCTGTGCGCCCGCTCTCACTTCCTCGTCGTCCTCTTCCTCTTCCTCATCGGACGCGACCTCGGCCTCCGGCTCTCCGGCCTCCGCCTCCTCCGCGCCGGCCTCCTCACCGGCCTCGCTCGCCGACTCCGCCTCCGCGGCGGGCTCGGCTTCAGCCTCGGCTTCGGCCTCGGGCTCGGCTTCGGCCTCGTCTTCGGCCTCTTCTTCAGCCTCGTCTTCGGCCTCGTCTTCGGCCTCGGGCTCGGGCTCGGCTTCGGCCTCCTCCTCCTCCGACGCCTCCCCCTCCGCGTCCGACGCCTCGAGCGTGGCCTTGAGGAGATCGCCCGCACCCTCGGTCGCCGTATCCTCGACGACCGTGAGCTCGTCGATGAGGCCCTCGAGCTTCTCGGCCTCCTCGGCGTCGATCCCCGGGACCTCCACGAAGTCCTCGCGGTCCATGTCCAGGACGTCGAAGAAGGTCGAGATGCCGACCGCCTCGAGCGCCGCGAGCGTGGCGGGCTCCAGCCCCTCCAGCTCCGAGAGGGGGAAGTCGGCGAACTCCATGTCCTCCGAGCCCCCGCCCCCGAACAGGACCGAATCGGCCTCCCGCTCCATCCAGTCGCGGCTGGAATACAGGTCAATCTGCCAACCGATCAGCTGGGAGGCCAGACGGACGTTCTGGCCGTTCCGACCGATCGCGATCGAGAGCTGATCCTCGTCCACGATGGCCGTGATCACGTGCCGATCCGGGTCCGAGACCACCTTGGCCACCTTGGCGGGCGCCAGGGCCCGCCGAGCGAAGATCTCCGGATCCGGGTGCCACGGAACGATGTCGATCCGCTCCCCGCTCAGCTCCGAGACGACCGCCTGCACGCGTGATCCCTTCAGCCCCACGCACGCGCCCACGGGATCGACGGACTCGTCGCGGGAGGAGACGGCGATCTTGGTGCGGCCGCCCGCCTCGCGCACGATCTCCCGGATCTCGACGATGCCCTGGTAGATCTCGGGCACCTCGATGGCGAACAGGTTCGCCACGAACGCGGGATCGCCGCGCGAGAGGATGAGCTTGGGGCCGCGCGGCGTCTCCTCCACCTTCTTGAGGACCGCGCGGATGGGCTCACCCTGGCGGAATCGCTCCCGGGGGTTCTGCTCCCGCCACGGGATGATGGCCTCCGCCTCCGGCGCGCGGTTCAGCATCACGACGATCTTGCCGCGCTGGACCTGCTGCACCTCGCCCGAGACGAGATCGCCGAGCTTGTCGCTGAACTCGGCCCGGATCTTCTCCCGCTCGCCCTCGCGCACGGACTGGATGATCCGCTGCTTGGCGGCCATGACCGCGTTGCGGCCGAAATCCTCGAAGGAGACGGGGATCTCCATCAGGTCGCCGACCTGGAAGTCCGGGTCGTCCCAGCGCGCCTCCTCGAGGCTGATCTGGCGGGCCGGGTCCTCGACCTCCTCCACGACCTCCTTCAGGACGACGATCGCGATGTCGCCGTCCTCGGTGATGCCGATCTCGGCCTCCACCGGCCCCCCGAACCTGCGCGCAAGGGCGGCGTGGATGCCTTCTCGGATGAGGTCGTGCAGCTCCTCCTCGGACAGCGACTTGTTGGCCGCCATCACGCGGAAGGCCTCAACCACCGGGATCTGATCGCTCATCGTATTCTTACGCCCTCAGCCTCTGTCTTCCCTCGTGCTCCGACCCCTCTCACCGCCCGCCTCCCGCTCCGCGGCCCGTGGGGCCGCCGCGGGGGCGGCGCCCGCTCCACTCAGAGGTCCTCCTCCCAGTGGTAAACGAGATGGGCGCTCGCGATCTCCCCGAGGGGTACTTCCACCCTCTCCCCGGAGACCACCAGCGCCACACGTTCCATTCCCTCGGCGTCCTCCTCGACGCCCAGGAGCCGTCCCTCCAGGGACTTGGCCCGGCCGGCCAGGGGCGCGTAGCCCTTGACCCGCACCTCTCGACCCGCGAAGCGGGCATAGTCTCGCGCCCGCACCAGCGGCCGCTCGACCCCGGCCGACGAGACCTCGAGCTCGTAGTCGACCGGGACGTCGTCCCGGCCCTCGAAGAACTCCATCAGCTCGCGGCTCACGCGCGCACAGTCCTCGACCGTGACCGCGGCCCCCTCGGGAGCCGCCTCCGAGCGGTCGATCCGCAGCCTGAGCGCCGCGCGCCCGCGGCCGCCGCCCCGGGTCAGCGAGACCAGCTCGAAGCCCAGTCCCTTAAGGAACGTCTCTGCGTCCGAAAACAGCTCTGCTGCCATGCTCCGTACCGCCGCCGACCTTGCCTCGACGCAAACAAAAAAGTGGGGCCCTACGGCTTCCCCACTTCATCCGAACGCTCGCGCCCCGGACCCGCGGTCCGGCCGGCCCGGCAACCCATGATAGGATCTATCCGCTCTCCGGGCAACCGGATGCTCGCCAGCCCAGGTACGCGGCCATGCGGCCCGCCGTGCCTCCACTACCCCGGTGGGAGTGGAATCGGTCCGCCCCGCAGCGGGTGCACCAGGTCGAGGCCCCGATCGCCCCCGGCTCGACGCCCGCCTCCGCGGCGCGCGCGGCCAGCTCCCGCCGCAGGTCGAGCTTCGCCGGGCCCTCCGCTTCGCGGCCGAAGGCCCGCAGCACCTCCGGACCCACCTCGTAGCAGTCCCCGCAGATGGCCGGGCCCAGGTGTACCCGGACCCGGCCCGGGGGGACGCCCGCCTCCCGTTCCAGGGCCGCGACCCCGGCCTCGAGCACGCCGGCCGCCGCGCCCCTCCATCCGGCGTGCAGGAGGCCGAGCGTCCCCGTCCCGGGATCCAGCAGGTACACGGGGACGCAGTCGGCCGCGGTCACGGCCAGGAGAACCCCGCGCTCGACGGTCACCAGGCCGTCCGCATCCCCGGCCACGAGGAGGGCGCCGGGGGGCACGGATCCCACGCGCATCACCCGGCAATCGTGCACCTGCCGGACCATGGCCACGCCGGGGACGTCCAGCGCCTCGCCCAGGGCCGTGATCCCTCCGATCAGCGTCCAGGCATCGGGCGAGGTCGTGAGGCCGAAGTCCGCCCCGGATCCGGCCGCCGTGATCCCGCACGCCAGGCCCGGGCAGTCCCGCTCCCAGGCGGCGTGCGCGTACAGGTCCGCCCCCCCGGCCCGCGTCCGGAGCTCCTCGGTCACGCTCTCCGCGGCGGGCGCGGCGCCCGGTCCGGCGCTCGTCGCTCCCCCTCCCGCCTTCACGTTCCCGTCCACTCCGCGTCGCTCCCCACCGGCCCGGGCTCGCGGGCGATGTCGGCGCCCAGCTCGGCCAGCCGGCCTCCGATCGCCTCGTAGCCGCGCTCGATCTGCCGGATGTTGTGGATCTCGCTCTCCCCCTCGGCCGCGAGCGCGGCGATGAGGAGGGCCATGCCGGCCCGGATGTCCGGGCTCTCGAGGACCTGGCCCCGCAACCGGGAGGGACCGACGACGACCGCCCGGTGGGGATCGCACAGCACGATCCTGGCGCCCATCGAGATCAGCTTGTCCACGAAGAACATCCTCGACTCGAACATCTTCTCGTGGATGAGGATCGTCCCGCGGCACTGGGTGGCCACGACCAGCGCGATGCTGATGAGGTCGGCCGGGAAGGCCGGCCAGGGCCCGTCGTCGATCTTGGGGATCTGGTCGCCCAGGTCCGACTGGATCTCGAGCTCCTGGCCGCCCACGAGGTCGATGCCGCCGTCCCGCTCGTCCCAGGTGATCCCCAGGCGACCGAAGCCCACCCGGAGGGGATCGAGGGTCTCAGGCGGCACGTCCTCGATCACCAGCGGCGAGCGGGTCACGGCCGCCAGGCCGATGAGGCTTCCGACCTCGATGTGGTCGGTCCCGATCCGGTGCGACCCGCCCGAGAGCGTCTCGACCCCCTCGATCGTGAGCGTGTGGGTGCCGATCCCGTCGATGACGGCGCCGAGGCCGACCAGGAACCTGCACAGGTCCTGGACGTGCGGCTCGGCCGCGGCGTTCACGATGCGGGTCGTCCCCCGCGCGGTGACGGCCGCGAGGATGGCGTTCTCGGTGCCGGTCACCGAAGGCTCGTCCAGGAAGATGCGCGCCCCTTCCAGGCGGGGGCTCCGGAGGTAGTAGGCGTCGCCGGCTTCGACCTCGGCCCCCAGGCTGCGCAGTGCCAGGAAGTGGGTGTCGAGCCGGCGGCGCCCGATGACGTCCCCGCCGGGCGGCGGGAGCCTGACCTCCCCCCGGCGGGCCAGGAGCGGCCCCGCCAGGAGGACCGAGGCCCGGATGAGGCCGGCCAGCTCCGAGTCCAGCGCGCCGCCCCGGATCTCCCGCGCCTGGACGCGCACCGAGTGGGGCGCCGTCCACGCCACCTCGGCGCCGAGCCTCTCGAGGAGCTCGCACAGGGTGCGGACGTCGCGGATGTCGGGGACGTTCTCGAGCTCGACCGGCTGGTCCGTGAGGAGGCAGCCGGCCAGGATCGGGAGGGCGGCGTTCTTGTTGCCCGCGGGGCGGAACGTGCCGGAGATGCGGGCGGGACCCCGGATGCGGAAGCAGCTCATGCGCTCGACGTGTCTCCTGGTTGGCGGACCGGCTCAGCGGGAGCCCGGGCGGCGCCGGCGGCCGACGGCCGCGACGGCTACAAGGTAGGCGCGGCCGCGAAACGCTGGCAACGACGGATCGGGGCTTCGGCCGGTCGGCGGAGCGCGGACGTCGGGACGCGCGCTTGCCGCGCGCTCCGCGCGTCGTCTATCCTTCCGCGGAGAGCAGGTTCGCCGGGGAGATGGCCAGGGAAGCGACCACGGGAGGGCCGATGAAGCTGGGGGACCACGTCCGGCCCGAGCTGGTGACGACCGGCCTCCGGGGACGCACCGTGGAGGAGGTCCTGACCGAGCTCGCGGCGCTGCCCGCGGGGACCGGACAGGTGGCGGACGTCGACGCGCTCGTGGCCTCCCTGGCGCGCAGGGAGCGCATGCACCGGACGGCCCTCGGGAGCGGGGTCGCGGTCCCGCACGCCCTGTGCGCCGAGCTGGCCGCGCCGACCGTCGTGGTCGGCATCTCGGACGAGGGGGCGCCGTTCGGGGCCGGCGAGGAGGGGGACGTCGTCCACGTCTTCTTCATGGTCCTCTCCCCGCCCGAACGGAGCTCCGCCCACATCAAGCTCCTGGCCAGGATCGCCCGGCTGTCGCGGCACTCCGACTTCCTGTCGTCGCTCCGGGCCTCCGGGTCGGGCGACGACGCGGTCGAGACGATCCGCGACTTCGAGAGCCGGCACGTCTGAACGCGAGAGGAAAGGTCGCCGGAAACCCCATGGAGCTGCTCGTCGTCGTCGTCAACGAGGAAGAGAAGCTGGATCCCATCCTGGCGGGCTTCCTCGAGATCGGGATCACCGGGGCCACGGTGATCCAGACCGAGGGCATGGGCCGGCTCCTCAGCCAGGACATCCCGATCTTCGCCGGCCTCCAGACGCTCATGTCGCGGTCGCGACCCCGGAACCGCACGGTGTTCAGCGTCATCGACGACCCGGAGAAGACCGAGAAGGCGTTCGAGCTCCTGGCCGACATCTGCGGCGACCTGCACGACCCGGCCACCGGCATCGCCTTCACGGTCCCGGTGGGCCGCGCATCCGGCCTCGCCCCCGAGCTGGACGACACGGGCGCGTGAAGGCCCTGATCGGGGCCCTCGCCCTCGCCCTGGTCGGACTCCTGGGCGCCCGCTTCGGCTTCCGGGAGGAGGCCGCCCCCCTGCCCCTGCGCCTCCTGGTCTCGACCGGGCTCCAGTTCCTGGCGCTGGGCTTTCTGCTCGGACCGCACGGGACCGGGCTCCTCGGGCCCGACCTCCTGGAGTCGTTCTCGCCCGCGGTGGTGCTCGGGCTGGGCTGGATCGGCCTCACCTTCGGCATGCAGTTCGAGCCGGAGAACCTGGCTGGGATCGACCGGTCCGAGCTGGGCGCGGGCCTGGCGCAGGCCGTGGCCGCGTTCGTGGTGCTGGCCGCGGCCGGCCTGGGCGCGGCCGCCCTGGCGGGGTGGGGACCCGAGGCGCGGCTCCTGGTCCTGGCCGGGGCGGCCGTGGCCTCGATCTCGACCCCGACCGGCCTGGCCATCGTGTTCGGGTCCGCGCCGGCCTCGGGCTCGCTGTCGCGGCTCCTGTCGATCGCCGCCAGCCTGGACGGGGCGGTGGGCCTGGCCGCGCTCGCCGCCGTGCTGGCCGCCTTCCACGGCCCCGCGGCCGCGGGCGGCGGCCTCCTGGACGCCCTGCGCTGGCTGGCGGCCTCGGTCCTCCTCGGGATCTTCGCGGGCTGGCTCCTCGTCTCGGTCACCCGACGCCGCCCGGGCCGGCAGGAGCTGGTCCTCTTCCTCCTGGGCCTGGCCCTCCTGGCCGCGGGGAGCCAGGCCTTCCTCGGCCTGTCCGCCCTGTTCGGGGCCGCCGTGGCGGGAGCCTTCGTGGCCCGGACCTCCGCCGCCTCGCGCCGGATCCAGGAAGCGCTGGTCCGGTGGGAGAAGCCGGTCCACGTGATCTTCCTCCTCCTGTCGGGGGCCCTGCTGCGCTGGCCCGGGTGGGAGGTCGTCCCCCTGGTGGCCGCCTACGTCCTGCTCCGGGCCGGCGCCAAGGTCCTGGGCGGGCTCGCGGCGCTCCCCGCCCTACCCTCCGGACGCAGGCACCGCGGCCTCGGGCTCGGGCTCCTCGCGCAGGGCGGGCTGTCGATCGCCATGGCCGTGTCCATCCGCCACGTCCTCGCCCCGGTGGGCGGAACCGCCCTCGACCTGTTCTTCGCCACGGTCGTGCTGGGCGTGGCGGTGAGCGAGGTGGTGGGCCCGCCCGTGATCCGTCGCATGCTGGCCCTCCGCGGCGAGATCTCCGGGGAGCCCGCCCGGGGCTGAGCCCGGCCTCTCGCCTTCCCTCCCGGGACTGCGGGCGGGAACCCGAGGGCATATAATGGGTTCTAGGATCCGGAGCCGTCCGCGGAGGGGTCCGCGGGCGCCGCGCCGTGCACGGACCGAAGCTCGATCGGAACGAGACCCGCCACCCGGGAGGACCGTTGGACGCCCTTCACATCCTCGGCATCATCGGGCTGGTGACGTGGATCGTGCTGTCCGTGGGCGCGCTCATCTCCATGGCCCTCGTGCTCCCGGCCCTGAAGCGCATGTTCGGCACCATGCAGCGGCTGGACCGGGTCCTCGAGGCCGCCGAGGGGAACATCGAGCCCACCCTGGACCGCCTGCAGCGCGTGACCGACGACGTCCAGTTCGTGACCTCCTCGCTCCGCATGGACGTGGAGGCGGTCGGCCGGACGGTCGAGCGCGCCACCGACTCGGTCGAGAGCGTTCTCGAGATGGCCGAGGAGCGCGCGGCCGAGCTCAACGGACTCCTCGAGATCGTGCAGGAAGAAGCCGAGGAGACCTTCCTCTCGACGGCCTCCGTGCTGCGGGCCATCCGCGGCGCTCGCGGCCGGGAAAGGGGCCGGTCGGGCAGGCGACCGGCATGAGGGCCCGCCGGGTGGTCGTGGCCGGCACGGCCGTGGCCGCCCTCCTCCTCTTCCTCCAGCCGCACGCGCTGTTGGCGTGGGGGCCCGGGATGCACGTCTACCTGGGCCTGGAGATCCTCCGCTCCCTGGACCTCCTCCCCGCCTCGGCCACGGCCCTCCTCTCCGGCCACGCGCTCGAGTTCCTGTACGGGAACCTGGCCGCCGACATCTCGATGGCCAAGCGCTACGCGCCGGCCGACTGGCACCCGCACGCGTGGCACGTGGGCGAGGAGATGCTGGCCGCCGCGGGCGACGACCCCGCGCTCCGCGCCGGCGCGCTGGGCTACCTGAGCCACCTCTCGGCCGACGTGGTGGCGCACGAGAGCTTCGTCCCGCGCATGCTCCTCCTCACCTCCTCGACCGCGGCCGTGGGCCACTCGTACTGGGAGCACCGGATGGACGTGGCGGTCGGGGCCGAGTACACGCGCCTGGCCCGGAGCCTCGTGACGGAGTTCGACCACTCCCGGGTGGACGACCTGCTGGACAGCGTGCTGGCGAGCACGCTCTTCACCTTCCGCACCAACCGGCGGATCTTCCGGGGCATGATACGGCTGGCGGACTACCAGCCGTGGCAGTCCCTGTTCGACACGGTCATCGAGGCGTCGCGCTGGGACCTCGAGCCCGAGGAGACCGCCTTCTACCGCCGGAGCGCGTTCGAGAGCTGCACGTCCTACCTCATCCTCGGGCGGGAGTCGCCGACGGCGACGGGGGATCCGACCGGGGAGTCGGCGCTGCGGCTGGCCAAGCGCCTCCGGCGGCAGGTCCTCCTCGTCGACTCCGCCGTGGAGCCCCGGCAGGCGCTGAAGTCGGCCGCCGAGCGGCACTTCCCGCTGGCGACGCCCGACCTGGGGCTGTGGACGCTCCGGGGGAGCACGTCCTCGGTGGGGGACCGGGCGGAAGGCCGCCTGCTGGCCCGCGCGGCGCCCCGCCTCACGAGCTGACGTCGGGCCGGGTCCCGGCGGGCGGGCGGCGGCGCCCGACGCCCGGAGACGCCGGATCCTCCGCTCAGTCCCCGCCGTCCCCCGCGTCCGCCCCCAGCCGCTCGCGCAGGAGCTCCCGGGTCCGCCCGGGATCGGCCGCGCCGCCCGCCCGCCGCATGACCGCCCCCATGAAGAAGCCCAGGAGCTTCTCCTCCCCGGCCCGCAGGCGCGCCGCCTCCTCCGGGTTCTCCGCGAGCGCCTCCTCGACCCAGCGGGCCAGCTGGCCCGCGTCGGAGACGCGCGCGAGGCCGAGCTCGCCGACCAGGCCGTCCACGTCCCCACCCCCGCCCTCCAGGAGCCGCTCGATGAGCTCGTCCGCGGCGTTGGAGGTCAGCGTGCCGTCCAGGCGGAGCTCCACCACCCGCCGCAGGTCGGCGGCCGGGAGGAGCTCGTCCTCGGCCACGGCCTCGTCCGAGCGGTTCAGCGCCTCGGCCACCGGGCCCATGACGAAGTTGGCGGCCTGCTTGGCGAGGTCCTCGTCCCCCTCCCCCGCCACCTCCTCGAAGAAGGCCAGCCGGCGCGGCGTGGCCGCCAGCAATTCCGCGTCGTAGAGGGAGAGGCCGTAGGCGTCCCGGAGCCGCTCCTCCGCCCCGAACGGCAGCTCGGGGAGCGCCCGGTCGATCCGCTCCACCGTCCCCGGCTCGAGCTCGAGGAGCGGGAGGTCGGGCTCGGGGAAGTAGCGGTAGTCGAACGCCTCCTCCTTCCCCCGCATGGCCCGGGTGCGTCCGGTGCCGGCGTCGAAGGTCCGGGTCTCGTGCTCGACCTCGCGGCCCTCCTCGCGGAGCGCCACCTGGCGGTTGCGCTCGAAGGAAAGGGCTTTCTCAACGTTGCTGAACGAGTTGAGGTTCTTGACCTCAGTCTTTGTGTGAAGTATGCCGGAGCCCGCCTGACGCACGGAGAGGTTGGCGTCCACCCGCAGGCTCCCCTCCTCCATGTTGCAGTCGCTCACGGCCGCGAAGTGCTCGAGGAGCTGCTTGAGCCGGGAGAGGTAGGCGCGCGCCTCGGAGGGCGAGCGCAGGTCCGGCTCGGTGACGATCTCGATGAGCGGGACGCCCGCCCGGTTGAGGTCCACGGCCGTACGCCCCGGGAAGCGGTCGTGGAGGGACTTCCCGGCGTCCTCCTCCAGGTGCAGCCGCCGGATCCGCACCCGGCGCACCTCCCCTTCCACGCGCACCGGCACCTCCCCGCGGCGGGCCAGCGGGTGCTCGAACTGCGTGATCTGGTAGCCCTTGGGGAGGTCGGGATAGAAGTAGTTCTTGCGCGTGAACTCCGAGCGCCCGGCCACCTCGCACCCCAGGGCCAGGGCCGCCCGCACCGCCAGCTCCAGGGCCTGCCGGTTCGGGACCGGGAGCGCCCCCGGCAGCCCCAGGCACACCGGGCACACGTGGGTGTTGGGCGGCGCGCCGTAGGCGGCCGGGCACCCGCAGAACATCTTGGTCGCCGTCCGGAGCTGGACGTGGACCTCCACCCCGATGACGGTCTCCCATCCGTTCGCGGCCCCGCGGCCGTCCGCGCCGCCCGGAGCGCCGCCGTTCCCGCTCACGCACCCCTCCCCGTCTCCGGGCCGGCCGCCGCGCGGGCCGGGGGCTCCCAGGCCGCGATCTCCTCGAGCCTGGCGGCGAGCCCCAGCATGCGCTCCTCGTCCCACGGCGCGCCCATGAGCTGCCCGCCGACCGGCAGGCCGTCCACGCTCCCGATCGGGATCGAGACGGCCGGGAGCCCGGCCAGGTTGGCCGACACCGTGTACGCGTCCGCCAGGTACATCTCGTAGGGATCCGCCGTGCGCTCGCCCAGCCGGAAGGCCGGCGTCGGCGTGGTCGGCGTGAGGAGCGCGTCCACGCCGGAGTCGAGCAGCCCGTACAGCTCCCGGGCGATCGACGCCCGCAGGCGCTGCGCCCGGAGGTAGTACGCCTCGTAGTAGCCGGCCGAGAGCACGTACGTGCCCAGCATGATCCGCCGGCGGACCTCCTGGCCGAAGCCCTGGCCGCGCGTCTCCGCGAACATGGAGGTGGCGTCCTCCGCGCCCTCCGCCCGCCGTCCGTACCGGACCCCGTCGTAGCGGGCCAGGTTGCTGGAGGCCTCGGCGGGCGCGAGCACGTAGTAGCAGGGGATGGCGTGCCGGGTCGAGGGGAGCGACACCTCCCGCACCGTGGCCCCCGCCTCCTCCGCGCGGCCGGCCAGCTCCCGCACGAGCTCGCGGATGCCGTCGTCCAGCCCCTCGCCCAGGTACTCCTCGGGCAGCCCCAGGACCGCGCCGTCGAGCCCCACGTCCCCGAGCGCCGCGGCCCGGGGCACCTCCCGCTCCTGGCAGGTGGCGTCGAAGCGGTCGGGCCCCGAGATGACCTCGAGCACCGCCGCACCGTCCCGAACCGTGCGCGAGAGGACCCCCACCTGGTCGAGGCTCGATGCGAAGGCGACGAGCCCGTAGCGGCTCACCCGGCCATAGGTGGGCTTGATCCCGACCACGCCGCAGAAGGCCGCGGGCTGGCGGACCGAGCCCCCGGTCGAGGAGCCGAGCGCGACCGGGACGATTCCCGCCGCGACCGCGGCCGCCGAGCCTCCGGAGCTCCCGCCCGGGACCCGTTCCGGGTCGACCGGATTCCGGGTGGGCCCGAACGCGCTGTTCTCCGTGGACGAGCCCATGGCGAACTCGTCCAGGTTGGTCTTGCCCAGGACGCGAGCGCCCGCCCCCTCGAGCCGGCGCACGGCCGTGGCCGCGTAGGGCGAGCGGTAGCCCTCCAGGATGCGGGAAGCGCAGGTGGTGGGGAGCCCCACCGTGCAGATGTTGTCCTTGACCGCGACGGGGATCCCGGCCAGCGGACCGCCGCCCGCCACCGGGACCTCGGCGGCGGCCGGGGCCTCGCCGTCGCCGGCGACGCTCAGGAACGCGTGGAGGGGCTCGGCGCCGGCGTCCGCCTCGCGGGCGCGCTGTCCGGCCAGGGCGAAGAGCTCCTCGGCCGCGAGCTCCCCCCCGTCCAGGGCGCGTCCGGCCGAGGCGAGGTCGGCGAGCGGGTTCACGGCGCCTCCCGCTCGGCCAGGGAGGCCAGGCTCGGCACCACGAAGAAGCCGTCCTTCCACTCCGGCGCCATCCGCTCCGGGCCGAAGGCCAGCGGGTCCGACCCGGGCGCGTCCGGCCGGAGCCGCGCGTCCAGCCCGCGGCCCTCGGGGCCCTCGTCCTCCCCGGCCGGGCCCTCCTCGAGCCGCGCGATCTCGTCCATGTGGGCCAGCACGCCCTCGAGCTCCACGGCCAGCCGCGCCACCGCTTCCCCGTCGAGGGCCAGCCGGGCCAGCCGGGCCACGCGCCGGACCTCCTCCTCGTCGATCCTCGCCATCGCCTCTCCCTCTCCCGCGGCGTCGCTCATTCCGGCCTCAACTCCGCGTACGCAGGCATGACCTTTCGGGTCCCGCCCTCGTCGAACTCGATCGTGAGCTTCACGGACCTCCCCGCGCCCTCCCGGTCCCGGATCGTGCCGCGCCCCAGCGAGGGGTGCACGATGCGCTCGCCGGGCTCGAAGTCCAGGACCTCCTGGGTGTCGCCGTAGTCGTAGCGGACCCCTCCGTCGGCGCCCTCCTCCGCGTCCGCGCCGGCGGAGCGCCCCTTCCCGCTCCCCGGGCCGACGCGCCAGGAGAAGGACCCGCCCGAGCCGTCGTCGCGCTTCCCCCGCCAGGAGGCGGGGCTCCCGCCGCTCGCCCGGCGCCGTCCCTTCCGGGGGCGCCCGGCCCACCCGGCCCTCTTCCGCTCGACCGGCCCCTCGGGGAGCTCGTCCAGGAACGGCGACGGGGCGGACTCGCCCCCCGACCCGGCCCGCCACCGGCGGTCGGCGTGGGTGAGGTAGAGGCGGTCGCGGGCGCGGGTCACCCCCACGTAGAACAGGCGGCGCTCCTCCTCGTACTCGTCGGCCGACTCCTCCGCCCTCCCCAGCGGGAAGAGGCCGCGCTCGAGGCCCGCCACGAGCACGACCGGGAACTCGAGCCCCTTGGCGTTGTGGAGGGTCATGAGGGAGACCGAGCCCCGCTCCGGGTCGTAGCGGTCGATGTCGGAGAGGAGCGCCACGTGCTGGAGGAAGAGCTCGAGCTCGCCGGCGTCCTCGGGGGCGTCCTCCACCTCGGCCGGGTCGAACTCCGCGATCCCCGCCAGGAGCTCGTCCACGTTGGCCAGGCGGTCCTCCCCGTCCTCCTCCTCGGAGAGGGCCGTGCGCAGGGAGAAGCGCTCGAGGCAGGCGCGGGCCACGGCCCCCGCCGGCGCCTCCCGACCCGTGGCGTGGAGCTCGCGCACCGCCCGGGCGAACTCCGCCAGGGAGCGGGCGCCCCCGGTCGGGATCCCGGGGACCTCCTCCGCCCGCCCCGCCGCCTCGAGCAGGTTCTCCCCGTCGCGGCGCGCCGCGAACAGGCGCTCGAGCGTGACCGAGCCGATCCCCCGCCGCGGCCAGTTCACGACCCGGAGGAAGGCGGCCTCGTCCGCCGGGTTCACCACGAGCTGGAGGTACGCCAGCACGTCCTTGATCTCCCGGCGCTCGTAGAAGCGCACGCCTCCCACGATGCGGTAGGGCACGGCCTCCCGCCGCAGCGCCTCCTCGAAGGGGCGGGACTGGGCGTTGGTCCGGTAGAGGACGGCCACCTCCCCGGGGTCGAACCGGTCCGAGAGCGCCGAGATCTCCCGTACCGCCCACTCCGCCTCGGCCTTCTCGTCCGCGGTGCGCACGACCTGCACGGGATCGCCGTCCCCGCGCACGGTCCGCAGCTCCTTGGGCTTCCGGGCCGTGTTCCGGGCGATGACGGCGTTGGCCACCTCCAGGATCGGGGCGGTGGACCGGTAGTTCCGCTCCAGCCGGACCACGTGCGCCCCGGCGAAGTCCCGCTCGAACTCGAGGATGTTCCCCACGTCGGCGCCCCGCCAGCCGTAGATCGACTGGTCGTCGTCCCCCACCACGCACACGTTCCCGTGCCCGGAGGCGAGCGCGTGCACCATCCGGTACTGGGCGTGGTTCGTGTCCTGGTACTCGTCCACCAGGACGTGGAGGAAGCGCCCGGCGTAGCGCTCCCGCACCTCGTCGTCCTCCTCCAGGAGCCGGACCGTCCGCGAGAGCAGGTCGTCGAAGTCGTAGGCGTTGCAGCGCCGGAGGATGGCCTCGTAGGCCGGATACACCTCGGCCACGCGCCGGCTCAGGAGGTCGAAGGTCTCGGTCTCGACGTCCCCCGGCCCGGCCAGCCTCCCCTTGGCGGCCCCGATCCGCGAGCGGACGGCCGCGGGCGCCCAGCGGTCGGGATCCACGCCGGCCTCCTCCATGGCCATCTTCACGGCGCGAAGCGAGTCGTCCTGGTCGTAGATCGTGAAGTGAGCGTCCCGGTCCAGGGCCCCGGCCTCGCGCCGGAGGAGCCGGGCCCCGAGCGAGTGGAACGTGCCCGACCACAGGCCCGCGGGCGGCTCGCCCAGGAGCTCCCCGATCCGGCGGGTCATCTCGCCCGCGGCCCGGTTGGTGAAGGTGACGGCCAGGATGCGCCGGGCGGGGACGCCCTCGTCGATGAGGCGCGCGATGCGGGCGGTCAGGACGCGCGTCTTCCCCGACCCGGCCCCCGCCAGGACGAGGAGCGGCCCCTCGCCGTGCTCGACCGCCTCGCGCTGCTCCGGGTTGAGCTCGGGGGCCCCGCTCACGGCCGGACCTCCACGAGGCGCGGCGCACCGCGGCGCCGGCGGGCGGCGCCCCGCGCGTGCCCCTCCCTCACGCCGCGCCCTCGTCCGGAGGCGTCTCCGGGAGCTCGATGCGGAAGCTCGCCCCCTCGCCCTCCGCGGCGGGCTCGAGCTCGATGCTCCCGTCGTGCATGTCCTCCACGATGCGCCGGGTGAGGGAGAGGCCCACGCCCCAGCCGCGCTCCTTGGTGCTGATCCCGATGTCGAACAGCCGCTTGCGGACCCCCGGGTCCACCCCGGGACCCGTGTCGACCACCCGGTAGGTCGAGCGCCCGAGCTCGCTCCCGACCCAGGCCAGCGTGACCGTCCCCCTCCGCCCGGCGAGCGCGTCGAGCGCGTTCTTGATGAGGTTCTCGAACGCCCACTCGAGCAGCGTCTCGTTCCCGAGGATCGGCGGGGCGTCCCCGGGAACGTCGAGCCGGATCGACACGCGGCTCCCCAGCGACGGGAGCCGCACCTCGAAGTAGGCCCGCAGCCTCTCGAGGACGTCCTGGACCCGCACCGGCTCGAGGTCGGGCGAGCGCCCGATGAGCTCGAAGCGGCGCGAGACCTTGAGCAGCCGGTCCACGTCCGCCTTCATCTCGTCGACCAGGTCCACGTCCCCCCTGCGGAGCGCCGCGCGGCTCGCGGCGCTCTCGGCCTCCTCCAGCCACCCGGTCAGGGAGCTGAGCGGCGTCCCCATCTGGTGGGCGGACTCCCGGGCCATCGCGGACCAGATCCGCTCCCGCTCGCCCCGGAACGACCCCACCACCACCCATCCCCCCACCAGGAGGGTGACCAGGAGGACGGCGGCCTGGAGCCACGGAATCCACTTCAGGCGCCGCAGGAAGAGGGGCTCGCCGACGTGGAGGACCACGCCGTACTCGGGCATCTCGATCGGCGCGCTGCGGGCGTCCAGCTGCTCCACGTAGCCCTGGACCCGCCCGACGCTGGCCGGGTCGTCCAGATCGTGCTCGAACGGGAGCCGCGCGGCCGAGCGCGGGACGCCCGCCGTGTCCGTGACCACGATCGGGATCTCCAGGTTGAGGCTCTCCTGGAGGATCCGGGCCATGAGCTCGGGCCGGCGCTCCTCCCCCGCGCTCACGCCCTGGAACGCGCTGGCGTAGATGCGGCCGAACACGCGGGCGTCCCGGCGCAGCGCGTCGTTGAGCTGTCGGGTGTAGGCGACGTAGGAGAGGAGGACCGCCGCGCTCACCCCCGCCACGGCGATCGGGACGACCCGCCGGTTCACGGGGCCGGGATGCGGTCGAAGCCCAGGTAGGGGTGGAGCGGAGCGGGCAGGTCGACCGAGCCGTCCTCCCGCTGCCCGTTCTCGAGCAGCGCGATGATGAGCCGGGCCAGCGCCACCCCCGAGCCGTTCAGCGTGTGCACGAACTCCGGCCCGGACCCGGGCTCGGGGCGGAAGCGAAGGTTCATGCGACGCGCCTGGTAGTCGGTGTAGCACGAGCAGCTCGAGACCTCGAGCCAGTCGCCCACGCCCGCCGACCACGCCTCGAGGTCGTAGGTGATGGCGTTCCCGAAGCCCAGGTCGCCGGTCGGGAGCAGGATGCGCCGGAACGGGACGCCCAGGCGGCGGAGCACCTCCTCCGCGTGGCCGGTGAGGACCTCGAGCTCCTCCCAGGAGCGCTCGGGCCGGCACAGGCGCACGAGCTCCACCTTTTCGAACTGGTGGACCCGGAGCATGCCGCGCGTGTCCCGCCCCGCCGAGCCGGCCTCGCGCCGGAAGCAGGGCGTGCAGGCGGCGTAGGCCACCGGCAGGTCGGACCCATCCAGGATCTCCCCGCGGTGGAGGTTGGTCACCGGCACCTCGGCGGTCGGCACCAGGAAGAGGTCGTCGGGCTCGGTGCGATAGGCGTCGTTCTCGAACTTGGGGAGGTGGCCGGTCCCCGTCATCGACTCGCGCGTCACCATGTACGGCGGCGCGAGCTCGGTGTAGCCGTGCTCGTCCCGGTGGAGGTCGAGCATGAAGTCGATGAGGCCGCGCTGCAGGCGCGCGCCCCGACCCACCAGGACCGGGAAGCCCGAGCCCGAGAGCTTCGCACCCCGCTCCAGGTCGAGGATCCCCAGATCCTCGCCCAGCTCCCAGTGGGGCCGCGGCTCGAAGCCGAGCTCCGGCGGCTGCCCCTCGCTCGCCACGATCTCGAACTCGCCCTCGCCCCCCTCGGGGACGCGCGGGTCCGGGAAGTTGGGGATGGCCAGCAGGCGCGCCTCCAGCGCGCCCTCCACGCTGGCCAGCTCGTCGTCCAGCCCGGAGATCCTGGAGGAGACGCCCCGCATCTCCTCGATCAGCTCCGAGGCATCCTCTCCTTCCGACTTGCGCCGGCCGATCTCCTTGGAGGCCGTGTTGCGCTCCGCGCGGAGCGCCTCGACCTCGCCCAGGATCTCCCGGCGCCGGCGGTCCAGCCGCAGCGCGTCCTCGAGGAGCCCGAGGATCTCCGGATCACCCCGGCGGGCCAGGCGGCGGCGCGCGGTCTCCGGGTCGGCCCGGAGCTCCTTGATGTCGAGCACGTCAGGAGCCGCCCTGGCCCGGCACGAGGATGCGCTGCTCGCAGTTGGGGTTGATGAGAATCCTGAAGGTCACCGTGCCCGCCGCCGCGTCGATCGACTCGACCTCCATCTTGAAGAAGTGGCGGCACCGGGTGCTGTAGCCGGGATCCGAGCGGCTCACCCCCGTCAGCACGTCCCCCTGGGCGATGACGACCGGCTGGTCGGTCGTGTAGCCCCCGTCGGGCGCGTCCGTGATCCCGTCGAACGTCTGATCGGAGTGCCGGAGGCCGGAGGCCGAGCTCCCCCCGAGCACCATGTCCCGGGGGCGGAGCTGCGCGGTGCCGTCCGGGAGCACGTAGTACAGGAAGTCCCACGAGGCGCTGAGGTCGGTCCGCACGGTGCGGCCGGTGAGCACGTTGAAGGCCGACGCGTCCCTGACGTCCGAGGTGCGGAAGTCCGAGAGCGTGGCCTCGGTGGGGTTGTCGGGGACCGGGACGCGGTTGAGGCCGAACGTGCTGCCACACGCCCACGCCGCCGCCCCCAGGAGGAGGGCCGCCAGCGCGCGCACCGTACGTCGCGTGTGGTCGGGGGCTACGGAGAGCCGCTCGTGGTCTCGATTCGACACGCGGGGAAGATCGGTCGGCAGGCGGCGGGTGTCAAGCTGTACGGACCCTGCAGAACCCGCTGATCGCAAGGATTTCCGGGCCCTTCGGCCTTGACTGCCCCCGTCGGTCGGCCTAGCTTGCCGCCCGTCCGCGCGTCGCCCCGCCGGGCACCCTCCGTCCGGCCGGGGCGCCCCCGCGATGTCCCCGGCCAGGAGGCCCCTCGACATGCCGTCCGAACCTCCCGTGCACGCGGTGGTCCTGGCCGGCGGGATCGGCTCGCGCTTCTGGCCCGCCTCGCGTCCGGACCGGCCCAAGCAGCTCCTCCCGCTCGGGCGGGAGGGCGCGCCGCTGGCCCGGGACGCCGTGGACAGGGCCTACCGCCTGGCCGGACCGGGACGCGTGCACCTGGTGGCCTCGGCCGACCTCCTCCCCGCCCTGCGCCGGGCGGTGCCCCGGCTGGAGGAGGACGCCTGCATGACCGAGCCCCGGCCGATGGGGACCGGGCCGGCCCTGGCGTGGGCCGCGCACGAGATCCAGCGGGCCGACCCCGGAGCGGTCATGGTCTCCCTGCACGCCGACCACCGCATCGACCCCGACGAGGCGTTCGAGGAGACCCTGCGCCGGGCCGTCCGCGCGGCGGCCGCGGGCGACCGCCTGTTCTGCGTGGGCGTGAGGCCGGATCGTCCCGAGACCGGCTACGGCTACGTCCGGACCGGCGAGGCGCTCGGCGAGGGGACCCGGGTGGCCCGCGCCTTCGTCGAGAAGCCGGACGAGGCCACGGCGCGCGAGTACCTGGAGGAGGGGGACTACCTCTGGAACACCGGCCTGTTCGTGTGGAGGGCCGATGCCTTCCTGGAGGTCGTGGCCGGGCGCTGCCCCGAGATCGGCCCGGAGCTGTTCCGTCTCGACGCGGGCGACGTGCCCGGCTTCTTCGAGTCCGTCCGCCGGGTGAGCGTGGACGTCGGCGTCATGGAGCGGGCGCCCGCCGTGGGCGTGGTCGAGGCGAGCTTCGCGTGGGACGACCTGGGGGTGTGGAGCGCCCTCCTCCGGACCCTGGAGACGGACGAGGCGGGCAACGTGGTCGTGGGCGAGGGGCGGGCCGTCGAGGCCGGCGGGAACGTCGTGTGGGCCGAGGACGGGGACGTGACGCTCTTCGGCGTCGAGGGGCTGGTCGTGGCGCGCAGCGGCGGCCGGACGCTGGTCACGACCGTCGAGCGAGCTCCCGAGCTGAAGCGCCTCCTCGATGCGCTGGGAGAGCCGACGACGTGAAGCTCTGGCTGTTCGACGACGCGGTGGCGGACGCCTGGGCGCCGTTCGCGCTCTCCCGTCCCGTGGGCGAGCTCCGCTTCGGCGCCCTCCTCCTCCGCGAGCGCACCGAGCGCTGGACGGGGCTCGCCGCCGAGGGGCACCTCACGCGGCCGTGGCTCTCGGCGTACGAGGAGCCCGGCGCCCCGCCCGCGGTCGAGCCGGGAGACCTGCCCGCCGACGAGGACCGGCTCCTCCTGGCCTCCCGCTTCGTGCCCGCGCAGGGCGAGAAGCCGGCCGACCCGGCCGCCCTCCGCGAGACGGAGGAGGCCGCGGTCCTCCTGGCCGGCGGCCGGCCGGCCGGCTGCTGGCTCCCGGCCGGGACCGGGACGCCCGACCGCGCCTGGCTGGCCGAGCCCGGGGAGCTCCCGGGCGGACGGGAGGTGGAGGTCGGGGGGAGCCTCCTCGAGGCTCCCTGGGAGATCGTCGCCCTCGGGACGGAGGCGCTGGCCCGGGACATCCGCCTGCTGGCGCCCGGGGCCGCGCCGGCGGCGGGGCCGTCCGACCTCCCGGACGGCGTCCACCTCCTGGGCTCCGGCGGCCTCCACCTGGCGCCGGGCGTGCGGATCGAGCCCGGCGCCGTCCTGGACGCGCGGGGGGGCCCGATCTGGCTCGGCCGCGGCGTGGAGGTCCTGGCCGGCTGCCGGCTGGAGGGTCCCCTGCGGGCGGGCGCCGGCTCCCGGCTCCTGGGCGGCCCGATCGGCCCCCTCTCGGCCGGCCCGGTGAGCTACCTGCGCGGCGAGGTGGCCGACGTCCACGTCCTGGGCTGGTCCAACAAGGCGCACGACGGCCACCTGGGACACGCCGTCCTCGGCCGCTGGGTGAACCTCGGGGCCGGGACCGCGAACAGCGACCTCAAGAACAACTATGGCAGCGTCCGCGTCGGGCCGCCGGGCCGGGAGCGGGACACCGGGCTCCTCAAGATGGGCTCCCTGCTGGGCGACCACGCCCGGACCGCCATCGGCATCCAGCTCGACACCGGCACGGTGGTCGGCGCCGGCGCCAACCTGTTCGGCCCCGGGCGCCCGCCCCGCTGGGTACCCCCCTTCGCCTGGGGCTTCGGGGAGGGCGCGGGCCGCTACCGCCGGGACGCCTTCCTGGCCACGGCGGAGACGGTCATGGGGCGGCGGGACGTGACGGCCACCGCGGGCGTCCGCCGCTGGCTGGGGGCCGTGTGGGACGCCGCCGCGGAGGCGGACGCCGGGTGAGGGTCGCGAGCCTGGGGAGCGGGAGCCGCGGGAACGCCCTGTACGTGGAGGAGGGCGGCACCCGGGTGCTGGTGGACGTCGGGTTCAGCGGCGCGCAGCTGGCCCGCCGCCTGGAGGAGCTCGGGGTGGAGGCGGCGTCCATCGACGCGGTCGTCGTCACGCACGACCACCGCGACCACACGGCGGGCGCCGGGGTGGCCGCCCGCCGCTGGGGCTGGCCCCTGTACATGAGCCCCGCCACGCGCGAAGCCGTGGACGCCCTGCTCCGCGGCGCCGAGGAGGTCCGGCCCTTCCGCGCCGGAGAGACCTTCGAGGTCGGCGAGCTGGCGTTCACCCCGTTCCTCACCTGCCACGACGCGGCCGACCCCCTGGCCGTGACCGTGACGGGCCGCACGAGCGGCGTGAAGCTGGGCGTGGCCACCGACCTGGGCCGCCCCACGACCTCCGTGCGCCACGCCCTGGCCGGCTGCCACTTCCTGGTCCTCGAGGCCAACCACGACGAGGTGCTCCTCCGCGAGGGGCCCTACCCCTGGTCGCTCAAGGAGCGGATCGGCGGGAGCCGCGGGCACCTGTCCAACCGGCTGGCGGCCGAGCTGGCCGTGGAGCTCCTCCACCCGGACCTGTGCGCCATCCTCCTCGCCCACCTGAGCGAGGCGTGCAACGACCCGGACCGGGCGCGGGGCGTGGTGGGAGCGGCGCTCGAGGCCGAGGGGTGGAGCGGGACCCTGCACGTGGCCGTGCAGGATCGGCCGACGCCGCTGTTCGACGTCCCGCGCCTCCTGGCGGGGGCCCCCCGGGGACGCTCGCAGCTCGAGCTCTTCCGATCGCGGGGGGCCTGAGGGCCGTCCGGACCTCCCGGGCCCGGCCGGACCGGGCCGATCACCGGGCTCCCCCGCTTCCGGCCCGCCCCGGCGGACCGCGCCCGCCGACGGTCGGAGGGTCAGCCCCCGAACAGCCTCAGCAGGTCGCTCGCGATCGCCCAGATCATCAGCGCCGCGACCAGGAACAGGCCGACCTTGGTCCAGCGCAGGCGCGTCTCCAGGCTCAGGGGACGGCCGCGAACCCCCTCGATGCCGAGGAAGAGGAGGTGGCCCCCGTCCAGGACGGGCACGGGGAGGAGGTTCAGGATCGCCAGGTTGATCGAGAGGATGGCCATGAAGCGCAGGAGGGCCGAGATCCCCAGTCGGGCCGCCTCCCCGCTCACCTTCCCGATCATGATCGGTCCGCCCAGGCTGCGGGCCGAGACGCGTCCGGTGACGAGCCCCACGACGATGTCGACGGTGGTGCGCGTCCACACCCACGCCTGGTCGAAGCCGTGCCCGACCGCCTCGAGCGGCCCCACCCGGACGGGCGCCAGCTGCCGGGCCAGGAGGCCCCGGCTCACGCTCACGCCCAGGAAGCCGTACCGGAGCGTGTCTTCCGCCCCGGCGTTCGTCCGGGCCTCGGGCACGACCCGGAGCGGGACCCGCGAGCCGTCCCGCTCGACCGTGACCGGCAGCGGAGTCCCCGGATGGGACTTGATGGTCTGCACGAAGTCCTGCCAGCCCCGCACGGGCTTCCCCTCCGCCTCGACGACCCGGTCCCCCGGCTGGAGTCCGGCCGAGTCGGCCGGCGAGCCGCTCTCGACCTCGGAGAGGACGGCGGGAATCGAGAGGTCGGGCTGCAGCGCCCCCAGGAGCGCGCTCCGCAGGGAGTCCTCGGCCGGCAGCCGGATCGTGACCGGCCCCACGTCCTGGAAGTGGAGGGTGATCGGCCCCGCCTCGGCGGTGGCGAGCGCCATGCTCAGGTCGCTCCACGAGGAGACGGCGCGCCCGCCCACCGAGTCGATGCGGCTCCCGGGCGGGACCCCGGACAGCGCGTACGTCCCCGGCGGGAGCGCCGAGGGCTCGACCCCGCCCAGCCGCGCCGGGGGCTCGGGGGGCACGCCCCAGATCCCCCCGATGACCGCGAAGGCCACCACCGCGAACAGGAAGTTCATGATGACCCCGGCCGAGATGACCAGCGCCCGGGCCGGGAGCGACTTGGCGTCGAAATCCCGGTCGCTCGGCTCCCGGGCCTCGCCGTCCTCGCCGGGCTCGGCGCCCCCCTCGAGGGCCTCGAACGCCTCCTCCTCGCCCATCCCCGCCATCTTCACGTAGCCGCCCAGCGGGAGCCAGGAGATCACGTACTCGGTCTCGCCCCAGCGGAAGCCCACCGCCCTGGGGCCCATGCCGATCGAAAAGCGCGGCACCTCGATGTCGACCGCCTTGGCCGCCATGAAGTGGCCGAGCTCGTGGACGAGGATGAGCACGCCGAGCACCACGGCGGTCGCCAGGAGCGTGGTCAGCACGGCGCACCTCCCGTCGCGACCGGTCGCGGCGCGCTCACGCCCGCCCCCCCACGGCGCGGGCCTCGACCTCGTCGCGGGCCGCCTCGCGGGCCGAGCGGTCGGCCTCCCACACATCCTCCAGGGTCTCGAGCGTGCGGCGCGCGACGCGGCTGAGCGCGGCCTCGACCACGTCGGCGATCCCCGGGAAGGAGAGCCTCTCCTCGAGGAAGGCCGCCACCGCCACCTCGTTGGCCGCGTTGAAGGCGGCGGGCACCGTCCCGCCCGCCCGCCCGGCCTCGAGCCCGAGGCCGAGCATCGGGAAGTCCTCCCGCCGCGGACGCTCGAAGGTGAGCGGGCTCGCCCGCACGGGATTGAACGGCGGCGTCTCGTCCGCCGGTCGCTCCGGATACGCCAGGGCGTAGAGGATCGGCACTTCCATGGTCGGCTCGCCGAGCTGGGCCAGGACCGAGCCGTCCCGGAACTCGACCATCGAGTGGACGACCGAGCCGGGGTGGACGACCACGTCGATGCGGTCGTAGGGCAGGCCGAACAGGTGGTGCGCCTCGATGACCTCGAGGGCCTTGTTGGCCAGGGTGGCCGAGTCGACCGTGATCTTGGCGCCCATGCTCCAGGTCGGGTGGGCCAGCGCGTCCTCCCGGCCGACCTCCGACAGCTTCCCCGCCGGGAGGGTCCGGAAGGGCCCGCCGGAGGCCGTGAGCACGACCCTCCGGACCTCGGCGGAGGGGCGTCCGGCCAGGCACTGGTGGATGGCGCTGTGCTCGCTGTCCACGGGGAGGAGCTCCCCGCCCCCGCCCGCGAGCGCCCCGAGGACGAGGTCGCCGCCGGCCACGAGCGACTCCTTGTTGGCGAGCGCGAGGCGTCGCCCCGCGCGCAGCGCCGCGAGGGTGGGCTCGAGCCCGGCGATCCCGACCAGGCCGTTCACCACGACGTCGGCGCCGGGCGCGGTCGCCGCCTCGAGGAGCGCCTCCTCCCCGACCCTCCACTCCCCCGCCCACCGGGGCGCGAAGTCGGCCGCGGGCTCCTCGGTGAGCACGACGAAGTCGGGATCGAGCTCGGAGGCGAGCTCGTCCAGCTCGCGCGCGCTGCGCCGGGCCGTGAGCGCGGCGACCCGGAACCGGTCCGGATGGCGCCGCACCACGTTCAGGGTCGACCGCCCGATCGAGCCCGTGGCTCCCAGGACCGCGACGCCGCGCACGGACGGCCTCAGGTGGCGACGAAGAAGAGGTAGGCCACGGGGAAGACCCACAGCATGGAATCGAGCCGGTCCAGGATGCCCCCGTGCCCCGGCAGGATGCGCGAAGCGTCCTTCACGCCGCACTCCCGCTTCACGAGCGACTCCACCAGGTCCCCGACGATCCCGGCCAGCGCGGCCGCCACGCCGAACAGGAGCGCCCGCCCGGGCCCGATCGCCACGTCTCCCGCGAGCGGGAGGAGGATCCAGGCGTAGGACAGGGCCACGACCGGCCCCGCGATCACGGCCGAGACGGCGCCCGCCACCGTCTTGTTCGGGCTCACGCGGGGCGCCAGCGGACGCCTCCCCAGGCGCCGCCCCCCGAAGTAGGCCGCCGTGTCGGACAGCCACGTGACCACGACCGGGAGGAAGAAGAGGAGCGTGCCGCCGGCCCGGCTCCCCACCGCCTCCCTGAGGGGGACGCCGAACGCCAGGAGCCCGCCCAGGTACAGGGCGCCGAAGACCGTGAGGGACGCCGCGGTGAGCGGTCCGGCCGCGGGCGGGCGCACGGCCAGCGCCCAGGCCCCCGCCGCCAGGAGGACGACCGGCGTGGCCGCCCACGCGGCCTCCAGGCCGGCCCCGTGCGCGAGGATGGGGAGGCTGGCCGCCGCGGCCACCCCGAGGACCATGAAGGGGAGGCCCGCGGCCTCCCCGGTCCGCTCGGCCCGGGCCCCGAACATGCCCACGAACTCCCACATCCCGACGCCCGCCAGGAGGGCGAGGCCCGCGGAGAAGACGAGCCCGCCCACCCACACCACGAGCACGCACAGGGGGACGCCGAGCGCAGCCACCAGGAGCCGCGTCCCCAGCTCGCTCCGCCCGCCGGACGCCCCTCCCGCACCGTCGCCCTCACCCGGTCGCACCGCCCCGGACACCGGCATCTCGCCCGCGTCAGACACGCCCGAACCTCCGATCCCGGCCCTGGAAGTCCAGGATCGCGCGGTAGAGGTCCGCCCGGCCGAAGTCCGGCCACAGGACGTCGGTCACGTGCAGCTCCGCGTACGCGATCTGCCACAGCAGGAAGTTGGAGATCCGCATCTCCCCCGAGGTCCGGATGAGGAGGTCGGGATCGGGCCACCCGCCCGTGTACAGCTCCCCGGCCAGGCACTCCTCGTCGATGTCCTCCGGCCGGATCTCTCCGGCCGCCGCGCGGGCGGCCAGGACCCTGGCGGCGCGCACGATCTCCTGGCGGGCCCCGTAGCTGATGGCCAGGTTGAGCTGCATCCGCCCGGCCTCACGGGTATGCCCCTCGAGCTCGCGCACCGCCTCCCGGGCGTCGGCGGAGAGCCGCTCGAGCTCCCCGAACACCCGGACCCGCACCCCGTTGGACCGGAGCTCCTCCTTCTCCCGGTCCACGAACTCCCGCAGGAGGCTCATGAGGGCCGAGACCTCCTCGTCGGGGCGGGCCCAGTTCTCGCTCGAGAACGCGTACAGGGTGAGGTGCGAGAGCCCGACCTCGAGGCTCCCCTCGACCGTTTCCCGCACGGCCCCCATCCCCTCCCGGTGGCCCTCCCAGCGGGCGAGGTCGTGCTCGGCCGCCCAGCGGCCGTTGCCGTCCATGATCACGGCCACGTGCGCGGGCGGGCCCCCTCCCTGGGCGATGGCCGCCAGGAGCTCCGCGACCCCGGTGCCCGCCACCACGCGGCCGCTCAAGCGTCCCCCGGGTCCGCGCGGCGCAGGGCCGGTGCCCCCCCGCGATAGCTGTACGCCTCGAGGCCCTCGCGCTGGAGCCGCTCGGCCAGCCGTGCGCTCCGGGTGCCCCGCTCGCAGTAGAAGAGGTAGACCGCCTCGGGGTCGAGCTCCCGGGCTTCCGCGGCGACGTCCTCCTCGTCGACCCGCTCGGCCCCGGGCCAGTGCCACTCCGCGTACTCGGCGGGCGTGCGGATGTCCACGACCCGCGCCTCCCCGGGGACTTGCTCCAGGAACAGGTTCGCGGTCACGACGTCCTCGGGCCGCAGGGCCCCGAGGTCGAGCCGGTCCCTGCCCGCCAGCGCGGCCTCGAGGAGCTCCGGATCGAGCCGCTCCTCCTGCTCGCGCGCCCGCTCCGGCGTGGAGGCCGTGACCGGATGGTCGGGCACGAGCGCACAGTACTCGCGGATCCGCGCGGAGAGGTCGCGGGTGCCGATCTCGCGCGCGCGGCCGATGATCTCGTGCTTGTCGAAGCCGAGGAGCGGACGCAGGACAGGCCGGTCGGCGGCCTCGTCGATGGCCCTCAGGTTGGAGAGGGTCTGCGAGGAGACCTGCCCCACCGCCTCGCCGGTGACCACCACGTCGGCGTCCACCTCCGCCGCCACCCGGCACGCGGCGCGGTACATGAGGCGCTTGAGGACCACCTGCAGGTAGGCCGGCTTCACGTCCCTCCGCATCCCCTCGACGACGGGCCCGAAGTCGAGCACGTGCAGGGTCGGCCGGGTCCCGTAGCTCCAGCGCCGGGCCACCACGAGCGCGACCTCGGTGGTCATGCGGCGGTAGGCGCCCCCGCCCAGGTTGCAGAACACGTAGTCGAGCTCGACCCCCCGTCGGAGGCACATCCACGCGGCCACGGCCGAGTCGTAGCCCCCGGAGATGAGCGCGACGCCGCGCCCCTGCACCCCGAGCGGAAGCCCCCCGGGACCCTCCGTGCGCCCGGAGAAGAGGCGCGCCCGGTCGTCCCGCACCTCGACCCGGACCTCCACCTCGGGCTCGTCCAGGTCCACCGTGGCCCCGGGGTTGAGCGCGGTCCCCAGCTCCCGGTTCACGTCGACCGAGCGGAACGGGTGCTCGCCGCTCCTCCGCGTCCTCACCGCGAACGTGCGCCCACGCACCCGGTCGGCATACAGGCGCCGGCCCGTCTCGACGATCGCGTCCAGGTCGGCCTCGCAGGAGCCCTCGATGCGCGAGAGCGAGCTGATCCCGAACACCCGGCGGGCCACGTCCACGACGCCCTCCTCCCCCTCCACGTACAGGCGGCTCCATTCCTCCCGGACGGTCCCCTCCAGGCCGTGGGCCCGGAGCGCGCCGCGCAGGTTGTCGGCCAGCCGGCGCTGGAAGCGCGCGCGCGTGCCGCGGGCCTTGGTGGCGACCTCCCCGGACAGGCGCAGCATGACCTCGACGCCCGCGGGCGCCCGGTCCTCCGCCGCCGCGCCGCCGCCCGCGTCCTCCCGGGGGGCGCCGGCCGCCGGCTGCGGCTGGATGTCGGTCCTGGTCACGTCGATGGACTCCCTCGGCATCACGCTCGTCCTCGCGGTCCGGAGCCGCTCCGGTCCCGCCTCATACTTCCCTATCCTCCGAACCCTGCGCCAGTTCCGCCTCCACCGCGTCGCGTCCGCCCAGGCGGTCCACGAGGCCGAGGGCCAGGGCCTTGAGCAAGCCGTAGGCCACGTAGAGCGCGAGGAGCGGGAAGAGCGTCTCGGCCGGGGCGGCGACGACCAGCGCGATCCCCAGCACGATCACGGCCAGGCCGATCCGGCCGCCGCGGCCCTCCAGGCCCGGGCGCAGGGCCGCGTAGGGGACGTGGCTCACCATGAGCGCGGCGATCACGACCACCGACACCGGCACGATGGTCGGCCACGGCCACCCCGCGAAGTGCTCCCGATAGAGCGGCGTCGTCGTGAACAGGTAGAGCGTGCACAGGAACGCGCCTCCCGCGGGCGAGGGGAGCCCCAGGAAGTACCGCTTGGCCCGTCCGGCCTGCTCCACGTTGAAGCGGGCCAGCCGCACCGCCATGGCGCCCGCGAAGCTGGCGGGGACGAGCCAGGCCCACCCCTCCGCCCGCAGGAAGACCGCGTAGGTGAGGAGGGCCGGCGCGACCCCGAAGCTCACGAGGTCCACCAGCGAGTCGAGCTCGCGCCCGAACAGGCTGTCCCCCGCCGACAGGTGCGCCACCCGGCCGTCCAGCCAGTCGAAGACCGCGGCAAGGAGGACGAGCCAGGCCGCCAGGCCCATCTCCCCCCGGAAGGTGGAGACGGCCGACCAGAACCCGAAGAACAGGTTCCCCATCGTGAAGGCGCTCGGGAGGACCAGGAGCCCCCGGCCCCCGCGCCCGGCCGGCCCCACCGTCCCGGACTCCGCCTGCCGCCGCGCGAGGCCGGCGTCCCCGGACGGGCCCCGCTCAGGCATCCGCGGCCCCCGCGCCCCGGCCGGCCGGGGGGCCGAGCCGGGCCATCACCGTGACGCCGCCGACGGCCCGGTCCCCCTTCCGGACCCGCACCTCCGCGTCCGGGGGGAGGAACAGGTCCAGGCGGGAGCCGAATCGCATCACGCCCATCCTCGCGCCCTGCTCCACGGCGTCGCCCTCCCGAGCCCGGCTCACGATGCGCCTCGCCACGAGCCCCACGACCTGCCGGACCGCCACGCGCCTGCCGTCCTCCCGGCGGATCCCCAGCGTCACGCTGGCGTTGTGGAGGGCCGCGGAGGCCCGCCACGCCGGCTCGAACCCGCCGCCACGCTCCTCGCGCCACTCGACGCGACCCGAGACGGGGTACCGGTTGACGTGGACGTCCAGGAGCGACAGGAAGACCGACACGCGCAGGCCGGGGCCGCCCAGATACGGCGGGTGGTCGACCGGCTCCGTGCCCAGCACCAGGCCGTCGGCGGCCGCGACCACGAGGTCGTCCCCGCGGGGTCCCGTGCGGGCGGGGTCCCGGAAGAAGAAGACGGTGAGGAGGGCAAGCGCCGTCAGCAGGCCCGCGCCGGCCCACACGGGCCACCGGTCCCAGACGGCGGCCGCCACGATCCCGGCGGCGGCCAGGAAGGCCGCCGCGGCCACGAACGGGAGCCCCTCCGGCGCCAGGCGGGAGCGCTCGGGCGCGGGCCGGCCCTCCTCCCGGTCCGGTCGCGAGCTCGCTGGACTCACCGGCGCGCACCTCGCTGCAAGGAACCCGGAAAGAGGGAGGGGCGTCCGCCCCACGACGGAGCGGGCCCGGCGTCGCGACCGGGCCCGGCAGTGGCAGGGGCGGGATTCGAACCCGCGACCCAGGGCTTATGAGTCCCTTGCTCTACCAGGCTGAGCTACCCTGCCCGACCCCACAAAAAAGGCGGCCGGAGCATGGCTCCGGCCCTGGCCGTCCGAACGACCCAGTAGCGGGGGCGGGATTCGAACCCGCGACCTTCGGGTTATGAGCCCGACGAGCTACCAGACTGCTCCACCCCGCAACGCGCCCGCCAATCTAGTCGCGGCCGCGGGCCCGGTCAACCGGGCCCGAGCCGTCCTCCGGCCCCACGAAACGGTAGAGATGCTCGCCTTTGCGGACGAACCCGTAGCGCTCCCTGGCGGTGCGCTCGATGGCGAACGGATCCGACGCCAGGCTGTCGGCCCGGCGGACCACCGAGTCGGCGGCCGAGCGGAGCGAGTCCAGGCGGGTCTGCGCGACGTCGCGCTCGTGCTCGAGCCCGCGCAGGTCCGACCACGAGTACTCGCCCCCGAAGCCCAGGTAGTAGGCGGCGACCGCCCACACGGCGGCCAGCATCGCCCGCCGGGCCCAGCGCCGGCCGCGCTCACCCACGGGAGTAGGCGTCCCCGTCCGCGAAGCGGGCCGCGTCCCCCAGCTCCCCCTCGATCCGGAGGAGCCGGTTGTACTTGGCCACCCGCTCGGAGCGGCACACCGAGCCGGTCTTGATCTGCCCGCAGCCCGTGGCCACGGCCAGGTCGGCGATGAACGTGTCCTCCGTCTCGCCCGACCGGTGCGAGATCACGGAGGCGAAGCCGGCCCCGCTCGCCACCGCGATCGCCTCGAGCGTCTCGGTCACGGTTCCGATCTGGTTCAGCTTGATGAGCACGGCGTTCCCGACGCCCTCCTCGATCCCGCGCCGGATGCGCTCGACGTTGGTGACGAAGATGTCGTCGCCCACGAGCTGCACGCGGTCGCCGATGCGGGAGGTCAGCTCCGCCCAGCCCGCCCAGTCGTCCTCCGCCAGCCCGTCCTCGATCGAGACGATCGGGTAGCGCTCCAGCCACCCCGCGTAGCGCCCGGACAGCTCGCCGGCGTCGAGGTCGACCCCCTCGCCCTCCAGGCGGTACAGCCCCGCGTCCGCGTCGTAGAAGTCGGTGGCGGCGGGGTCGAGCGCGAGGCTCACGTCGCGGCCGGGCCGGTAGCCGGCCGACTCGATCGCGTCCACCAGGAAGTCCAGGGCCTCCTCGCTCGAGTCCAGGTCGGGCGCCACTCCGCCCTCGTCCCCGACGCCGCCACCCAGGCCCTCCCGGGCCAGGCGTCGGCGGAGCGCGTGGAACGTCTCGGCGCCGGCCCGCAGCGCCTCCGCGAAGGAGGCGGTCCCGTGCGGGACGAGCATGAACTCCTGCAGGTCCACGTTGTTCGTGGCGTGGGCGCCCCCGTTCAGCACGTTGATCATCGGGACGGGGAGGAGCGTGGCGTCCTCGCCGCCCAGGTAGCGGTACAGGGGCACGCCGGCCTCCGCCGCGGCGGCCCGGGCCACGGCCATGGAGACGGCCAGGATCGCGTTGGCCCCGAGCCGGCTCTTGTCGTCGGTCCCGTCCAGGTCGATGAGCCGGCGGTCCACGCCGCTCTGGGGCGAGGGCTCCATCCCCAGGACCGCGTCCCGGATCTCCCCGTTCACGTGGGCGACGGCCCGGAGGACCCCCTTCCCGCCGTAGCGGGCCTCGTCGCGGTCGCGCAGCTCCAGGGCCTCGTGCCGGCCCGTCGAGGCGCCGCTCGGGACCGCGGCGCGGCCGAACGCCCCTCCGGCCAGGCGCACCTCGGCCTCGACCGTGGGGTTCCCCCGGGAATCCAGGATCTCGCGTGCGTGGATGGACTCTATGACCGACATGCAGCCTCCGCTCTCGTCACGGGGTCGGGCGGCGTCGCGGGGGGGAGCGCTCCGGTGGGCATCCCGCCCCCGAGGCCGCGGGAAAGGTGGGACGAACGGGGTCGCCGGACAAGCCCGCTCCGGCCCTCAGCCGCGCCCCGGACCCTCCGGTCGGGGTGGACGCTCGCCCCCGGCCTCGCCCGGCTCCGCGGGCCCCACGGCCGCCGGCTCCCGGCCCCCCTCCTCCCGGAGCGCCCCCAGCATGCCGGCGATCGCCTCCCGGGTCTCGTCCAGGAGGTCGTCGCGATCCTCCCGCTCCAGGCGGTCGAGCTCGATGGCGGGCGAGCAGCGGATCCGGATCGGCCGCGGCCGCACGAGCATCCGGCCCCTGGGGAGGATGGCCGCGCCGCCCTCGATCGCCGTCGGCACCACGCGCGTCCCGGTCTCGATGGCGAGCACGAAGCTCCCCTTGCGGAACGGCTGCAGCCTTCCCGATGTCGAGCGGGTCCCCTCGGGAAAGATGCACAGCGTGACCCCCTCCTCCCGCATGAGCCTCCCGGCCGCGCGCATGGCGCGCAGGGCCTGGCGCAGGTTGGAGCGGTCGATGAACACGTGGCCGGCCTGGCGCATGGCCCCGGAGAAGAGCGGTATTCGGCTCAGCTCCATCTTGGCGATGAAGCGGAGGCGGACCGGGAGGGTCGCGAACAGGGCCAGGATGTCGAACAGGGACTGGTGGTTGGCCACCACGACCTGCGCCGACCACGGCTCGACGTGCTCGAGGCCGCTGGTCTCGACCCGGATCCCGCCCAGGCCGAGGATCCCCCGCGACCAGGTCCGGTGCACCCAGTCGTGCAGGCCCGCCGGCGCGTGGAAGAGCCCGCCCACCAGGGAGATGGCCGAGAACAGCGCGGTGAGCGGGACGCCCAGGGCCAGGAGGAGCGCGGTGCGGAGGACGCTGCCGCGCGCGGGCGGCGCTTCCGCCCCGGTCGGGCCGGCCATTCAGCCCTCTCCGCCGCGGTGGGAGAAGTGGTCGAACCCGCGCGGCGGGCCGCCCTCCGACGCGCCGGACATGGCCTCCGAGCCCGGGCCCTCCCACCCGACCCCGCTCCCCTCCGCCACCCGTCCGATCCGGGTGATCGGGACGCCGTGCTCGCGCTCGAACGCCGCGGCGGCGGGCCCCATCGTCCCGGCAGGGGCCGCCAGGAGCAGCTCGTAGTCCTCGCCGCCGGTGGCCGCCAGGCGCAGGGCCGAGCCCCGGTCGGAGAACTCCTCGAGCGGCGGCGCGAGGGGCACCGAGGCGGCGTCGATCTCGATCCGGACCCCCGAGGCGGCGGCCAGGTGGGCGGCGTCCCCCGCCAGTCCGTCGGAGAGGTCGATGAGCGCGGAGGGGCGGGCGTGCCCGGCCAGCCACCGGGCCTCGGTCAGCCGGGCGTGCGGCCGCTCGAACGCCCGCCGGGCCCGCGGGTCGGGCTCCAGCGAGCGCATCCACGCCTGCACGGCGGCGGCCGCGCCGCCGAGCTCCCCCGTGACCCACACCTCGTCGCCCGGCCCGGCGCCGTCCCGTCCGATGGGGGCCGGGGCCGAGCCGAGCGCGACGACGTCCAGGACCACCGGGCCGGGAGAGCCCGACAGGTCGCCGCCCAGGAGCGGCGCGCCGGCCCCGGCCAGCGCCTCGCCGACGCCGGCGGCCAGCTCGTCGAGCACCTCCACGTCCAGCTCGGGCGGGAGCGCCACGGAGAGGAGGATTCCCAGCGGGCCGGCCGCCATCGCGGCCAGGTCGCTGAGGGCCGCGGAGACCGCGCGCCGGCCCACGGTCTCCCACCGGAGCCAGGCCCGCTCGAAGTGCACGCTCTCGATCGAGAGGTCCGAGCTGGCCACCAGCTTCTCGCCGGCGGGCGGCTCGATCACCGCCGCGTCGTCCCCGGGCCCGGCGCCTCCCGAGGGCGCGGGGGCGGCCGCCCCCACGGCGCGGACCAGGCGCCGGATCCGGTCGAACTCCGGCCCGGGCGCCAGGCGTACGTCCACCGCCGGCTCAGCCCGCCGCGGTCCGCGACGCGGGCAGCTCCAGGAGGACGGGGCCCGGAGGCGGCGGGCCCAGGGCCTCGAGCTCGGCCCGGATCCCGGGGAGGCGCGGGGGCACGTCGGAGGGGAGGTGGCCCTCCGGGGCCGGGGAGCGGTCGGCCGCGATCCCGCCCACGGCCAGGGCCGCCGTGGCGGCGTCGGCGGGGGCGAGCCCGGCCGCCAGGTAGGCGCCCACCATCCCGGTGAGGACGTCCCCGGACCCGCCGGAGGCGGTGGCCGGGCCGCCGGCGGTGGCCACCCGGAGCGACCCGTCCGGGAGCGCTACGAGGGCCGGGAGCCCCTTGAGGAGCACCGGGACGCCGAGCGCCTCCACCGCCTCGCGCGCCGCCGACGGCCGGTCGGCCAGCACATCGTCCAGCTCCAGCCCGCGCAGTCGGGCGAGCTCGCCGGGGTGGGGCGTGACCACGCCGTTCCCGGCCAGGGCGTCCGCCAGCGCGCCCTCCTGGCCGGCCCACGCGTTCAGGCCGTCGGCGTCGACCACGGCCGGCCGCTCGCCCCGGAGCCCGAGCGCCCGCTCGACCAGCGCCCGGCGCGCGCCCCCCCGTCCCGTTCCCGGGCCGATGGCGACCGCGTCGGCCCACTCGACCGCGTCGGCCACGGCGGCATCGTCGGTCCAGCTCACGAACAGGGCCTCCGGAACCGCGGTCTGCACGATCGTGCGGTTGGCCGGGTCGCCGACCACGCGCACGATCCCGGCGCCGGCCCGGACGGCCGCGCGGGCCGCGAGCACCGAGGCGCCGGCCATCCCCTCCTGGCCGGCCACCAGGGCCAGGTAGCCCGCCTGCCCCTTGTGCGCCTCGGGGCCGCGGGGCCGGAGGAGCCCGGCCGCCCAGCGGGCCGTGATGGCCCGCGCGCCGACCGCGCCCTCCCACGGCGGCGGGAAGCCGATCTCGACGCACACGATCTCGCCGCAGCGGCCGCGCGCCGGCTGGAAGAGGAGCCCGAGCTTGGGCCAGCCCAGCGTCACGGTGAGCCGCGCGCTGACGCAGGCGCCGGGAACGGCGCCCGTGCCGAAGTCGGCACCGCTCGGCCCGTCCACCGCCACCACCGGGACGGGGAGCGCGTTCAGCCGGTCGATGTGCGAGGCCTGGGGCTGGCGGGCCGGGCCGGTCACCCCGGTGCCGAGGAGGCCGTCCAGGACCACCGCGGAGCGGAGGACCGCGTCCTCGAGCTCCTCGGGCTCCAGGATCGGGACCTCCCACCCGGCCCGGACCTCCGGCTCGGGATCGGAGCTCCCGCCGCGCACCGCGACCACGTCCCTTCCCCAGGCCGCCAGCGTGCGCAGGGCCAGGAGGGCATCGGCCCCGTTGTGCCCGCTCCCGACCAGCGCGGCCACGCGTCCCTCGGGGAAGCGCAGAGCCACCTGTCGCGCGATCTCCCGTCCGGCGGCCTCGATGAGGGCGCGCTCGGTGGTGGCGCCCGAGGAGACCGCCTCGCGGTCCAGGCGGGCCATCTCCTCGGCCGTGGGAAGCCAGACCCGCGACCGGGCCAGGTAGGGATCCGTCTCCCGGTGGCTCACGCCGCGGCCTCGGGGGCCGGGGAGCGGATCAGCGGTAGGACTGGGAGATCGACCGGCCGAAGCTGATCTCCCCGTTGTCGATCCGGATGTTGAAGCCGCAATCGGGGTTCGAGCACACCCACGCCTTGTAGCGGATGCTCGCACCCTCCCGGCCATAGTCGGACAGCGGCAGGAGGATCCCCTGGTCGCACTTCTGGCAGTCCGGGAATCTCGAGTACTCCTCCACGCGCTCACCCCCTCCCCTCGATCCCGGCTCGGGACGGCCACCCCCGGGGCGGGCGGCGGCGCACGTCCGGGCTCGACCTCACACGAAGCGCTCGCCCTCCACGACACCCCAGGGATAGCCGGTCTCGAACGCCTCCTCGAAGCTGAACAGGCCCTCGAAGTCCTCCCTCGAATCGGAATCCTGTCGGATCAGGATGCCGCACTCGACCAGGAGGAAGACGATCTCCCCGAGGTCGCCGGTGGAATGGACTCCCCAGTGCTCCAGGACGGTGCGGGCCATCGGTCCGAACCGGTCCAGGGCGAGGTCGCGGACGGACCCGGCCAGCTCGGAGCCGGAGACGTGGCGGGGCTCGTCCAGCCGCTCGAGACAGCTGTGCAGGGACGCCAGCACGAAGAGGTAGGCCTCCTCCGAGTAGCGTGGCTCCCTGCGTCGCAGCTGCGCGAGGATCCGACTGGCGCTCATCTCATCCCGGTCCGTCGTTCGGCTCCGTGCCTCCGGCGCGTCGCGTGGTCCCTTCGGGCCGCGGGACGGCGCCGGCATGCCGGAAAACTAGGAGATCGCGAAAGAAAGCGTCAAGTCGGCCGCGTCGGCGGCCGGCAGGGCGTCGCGGAGCGGGGGCCGCCCACCCGTCGCGGGGGCGGGAGCGGGACGCGTCACTCCACGCCGAGCAGGACGCTCCCCTGGCCCACCTCGAGGCCGGCGCGCCCGGCGGTGGCGTCGGCCAGCCGGCGCTCCAGCTCCGCGCACCGCTCGCGCGGCACGAGCGCCCGGAGGGTGACGGCCGTCCCGTAGCGGATCTCCCCCCGCCGGGCCCCGACCTCCTCGAGGAGCCGCATGACCGCCCCCGTGTCGCCGTGCTCGAAGGTGATCTCGCAGGGGAGCGCCGGCCGCGCCTCCACCACCGGTGCGGCCTCGAGGGCCGCCCGCGCCGCCGCCGCGTACGCGCGCGACAGGCCGCCCGTGCCGAGCTTGGTGCCGCCGAACCAGCGGGTCACCACCACCGCCACGCCCCGGAGCCCCGCGCCGTCGATGGCCTCCAGGACCGGACGCCCCGCCGTGCCGGCGGGCTCGCCGTCGTCGTCGTGGCGCGGGTCGCCCTCGACGGGCCGGAAGGCCAGGACGTGGTGGGTGGCGTCGTGGAAGCGCCGGCGCTCTCGCGCCCGCAGCTCGTGGGCGGCGGCCTGGTCGAGCGCGCGCTCGGCCCGGGCCAGGAAGCGGGAGCCCTTCTCGCGCAGCTCCGCCTCGGACGGGCCGGCGGGGAGGCGGATGCGGCGCGGGTGCGTCACGGATCCCGGCGGAGGGTCACCGGACCCGCCCCGGCGCTCGAGGCGTCAGGCGCCCCGGTCGCAGGGCGTCTCCCGGTAGAGCGGGAAGGCGGAGGTGAGCTCGCGGACCTCGCCGCGCACGGCCTCCTGCTCCCCGTCCTCCCCCTCCGAGCGGAGCACGCGGTCGATCCAGCCCGCGATCCGCTCCATCTCGGCCGGACCCATGCCGCGGGTGGTCACGGCGGGGGTCCCGATCCGGATTCCCGAGGTCACGAAGGGCGAGCGGGTCTCGCCGGGGATCGTGTTCTTGTTCACCGTGATCTCGGCGCGGCCGAGGAGCTCCTCGGCGTCCTTCCCGGTGAGGCCGGTCTCGCGGAGGTCCACCAGGAGGAGGTGGGTGTCCGTGCCCCCCGAGACGAGGGTCCAGCCCCGCTCCTCGAGCGAGCGGCCCAGGGCCCTGGCGTTCTCCACGGTCCGCTCACCGTAGCGCCGGAAGCCGTCCGTCATGGCCTCGGACAGGCACACGGCCTTGGCCGCGATGACGTGCATGAGGGGGCCGCCCTGGGTGCGCGGGAACACGGCCTTGTCGATGGCCTTCGCGTGCTCCTCGCGGCAGAGGATCATCCCGCCCCGCGGACCGCGCAGGGTCTTGTGGGTCGTCGTGGTCACCACGTCGGCGTGGGGGACCGGGCTCGGGTGCACGCCCGCCGCCACGAGCCCCGCGAAGTGGGCCATGTCCACGATGAGGCGCGCGCCGACCTCCCCGGCCACCTCCGCGAAGGCCTCGAACGGGAGGACGCGAGGGTAGGCGCTCCACCCGGCCATGATCACGCCGGGCCGCTCCGCCCTGGCCTTCTCGACCAGGTCGTCCACGTCCAGGAGGCCGTCCTCCTCGCGCACGCCGTACTCGACCACCTCGTACAGCTTGCCGCTGAAGTTCACGGACGAGCCGTGGGTGAGGTGTCCCCCGTGCGTGAGGTTCATCCCCAGGATCGTGTCGCCCGGGGAGAGGAAGGCCGCGTACGCCGCCATGTTGGCCTGGGCCCCGCTGTGGGGCTGGACGTTGGCGTGGTCGGCCCCGAACAGCTCGCAGGCGCGGCGGCGCGCCGCCTCCTCGGCCACGTCCACGTACTCGCAGCCGCCGTAGTAGCGCTTCCCGGGAAGGCCCTCGGCGTACTTGTTGGTGAGCGGCGAGCCCATCGCCTCCAGGACCGCGGCCGAGCAGAAGTTCTCGCTCGCGATGAGCTCGAGGCCGGTCCGCTGGCGCTCGGTCTCGTCCCGGACGGCCCCGTAGACCTCCGGGTCGACCTCCGAGAGCGGACGGTCCTGCCAGGCGGGTCCGACCAGCGCGTCGCCCCGGCCCGCGGCCGGGTCCGAGAGCTCGCCCCCCATCGCGGCTACACCCTCGACCGGTGCAGGCGCGCCACCCGGTCGATCCGCCGCTCGGCCAGCTCGTCGGCGGCCTCGGCGTTGGTGATGCCCCGCTCCTCGGCCAGCTCGAAGATCTGCAGCAGCGTCGTGTAGATCTCGCCCGCCTTCCGCTTGGAGCGCTCGAGCGACCAGCTCACGAGCTCGGAGTAGACGTTGATGAGCCCGCCGGCGTTGATCACGTAGTCGGGCGCGAACAGGATCCCGCGCTCGGCCAGCCGGTCGTCGTCCGCCTCGCTGGCGAGCTGGTTGTTGGCCGCGCCGGCCACGATGTCGACCCGGAGCCGGGGGATCGTCTCCTCGTTCAGGATGGCTCCCAGCGCGCAGGGCGCGAAGATGTCCCCGTCCACGTCGTAGATCTCGTCCGGCCCCACGCCCTCGCAGCCCAGCTCGTCGACCGCCTGCTGGGCCCGGTCGGCGTCGATGTCGGTGATGACCACGTGCGCGCCGTCCTCGACGAGGTAGGCGGCCAGGTGGTGACCCACGTGCCCCGCTCCCTGCACGGCCACCGTGCGGCCCGAGAGGCGGTCCGAGCCGTAGCGGCGCTGAGCGCACGCCTTGATCCCGCGGAAGACCCCGTACGCCGTCACCGGGGACGGGTCCCCGGAGCGGCCGGCGATCCCGACCACCCAGTCCGTCTCCATGTGGACGAAGTCCATGTCCTCCACGGAGGTGCCCACGTCCTCGGCGGTAATGTAGCGCCCCCCCAGGCTCTCGACCGCCCGCCCGTGGGCCCGCATGATCATCTCGCGGTCCTGGCGGCGGTTGTCACCGATGATGACCGACTTTCCGCCCCCGAGGTTCAGACCCGCCACCGCGGCCTTGAAGCTCATCCCCCGCGAGAGCCGCAGCACGTCGACCACGGCCTCCATGTCGCTCTCGTAGCTCCAGAATCGCGTCCCGCCCAGCGCCGGCCCCAGGGCCGTGTCGTGGATGGCGATGATGCCGCGGTAGCCGCACGACGGCTCGTGGGTGAACAGCACCTGCTCGTGGCCGTGCTCGGAGAGGAGCTCGAACAGCTCGCCCGAGGCCAGCTCCCCTTCCTTCGCCAACTGGTCCGGTACCTGTATGCCGGGATGTGTCACTGGTCCTCACCTCGTCGTGAGTAGAGTTCCCTCGCGATGATGATCCGGTGCACCTCGCTGGTGCCCTCGTAGATCTCGGTCACCTTGGCGTCCCGGAACAGCCGCTCGACCGGGTATTCCCGGGTGTAGCCGTAGCCCCCCAGGACCTGGACGGCCTTCGTCGTGACGTACATGGCCACCTCGCTGGCTTCCAGCTTGGCCATGCTGGAGAGCATCCGACGACGCGGGTCCCCCATCATGTAGACCCGCGCGGCGCGGTGGAGCAAGGACCGGGCTCGCTCCACCCTCCGACCCATCTCCGCCAGCTCGAACTGGAGACCCTGGAACTCGCGGATCGGGCGGCCGAACTGCTCCCGCTCGGCCGCGTACGCGAGCGCGTGTTCCTGCGCCGCGGCGGCGATGCCCATGGCCTGGGCCGCGATCCCGAGGCGTCCGCCCTCGAGCGCTGCCAGGGCGTAGCGGAAGCCCTCGGAGGGGTCCCCGAGCAGGTGCTCGGGCCCGAGCCGGAGGCCCTCGAGGTGGACGGCCACCGTCTCCGACCCCCGCAGGCCCATCTTCCTCTCCTGCTTGCCGGGCACGTACCCCGGAACGTCGGTCGGGACGATGAACGCCCCGATCCCCCGGCTCCCCTTCCGGTCCCCGGGCTCGTCCGTGCGGGCGAAGAGGAGGACGACATCGGCCGACGCGCCGTTGGTCACCCACATCTTCTCGCCGTCGAGGACCCAGCCCTCTCCGTCGCGCGTGGCCTGGGTCGTGAGGCTGGCCGCGTCGGAGCCGGAGCCGGCCTCCGAGAGCGAGAACGCCCCGAGGAGCTCGCCGCGGGCCATGGGCCGGAGCCAGCGCTCCTTCTGCGCCTCGGTGCCGTGACGCAGGAGGAGCTGGGTGGGGAGCGAGTTGTGGACGCTCATCGACACCGCCACGGAGGGATCGCCCCAGGCGATCTCCTCGAGGGAGTAGAGGTAGGTGTCGAGCCCGAGCCCGAGCCCGTCCCACTCCTCGGGGATCAGCATCCCGAGGAAGCCGAGCTCCCCAAGGCGGCCGACGATGTCGCGATCGAACGCGTGCTCGTTCCTGTCGCGCTCGGCGGCCCCCGGCCGGACCTCCTCCCGTGCGAAGCGCCGGGCCAGCTTCCAGACCTGGCGTCCGACCTCGTCCTCGAGCTCGATGGCGGGCAGGGGCTCACGCATCGCCGTACTCGTAGAAGCCGCGGCCCCTCTTCCGCCCGAGCCTGCCGGCCGCCACGTGCTTCCGCAGCAGCGGGCAGGGTCGGTACTTGTCGTCGCCGAGGTCCCGGTGCAGCACCTCGAGGATGTGGAGGCAGGTGTCGAGGCCGATGAGGTCGGCCAGGGCCAGCGGGCCCATCGGGTGGTTCATCCCGAGCTTCATGACGGTGTCGATGGCCTCCGGCTCGGCGACGCCCTCCATGAGGCAGAAGACCGCCTCGTTGATCATCGGCATGAGGACGCGGTTGGAGACGAACCCGGGGTAGTCGGCCACCTCCACGGGCGTCTTCCCGAGGCGCCCGGCCAGGTCGACCACCGCGGCCGTCGTCGCGTCGCCCGTCTCGAGGCCGCGGATCACCTCGACGAGCTTCATGACCGGGACGGGGTTCATGAAGTGCATGCCGACCACCCGTCCGGGCCGCGCGGCGTGCGAGGCGATCTCGGTGATCGAGATCGAGCTGGTGTTGGAGGCCAGGATCGTCTCGGGCCCGACGACCCCCGAGAGCCGCTCGAACAGCTCCGCCTTGAGGCCGGGGTCCTCCGGGGCCGCCTCCACCACGATCTCGGCGTCCCCGAGGTCGTCGAGGTCGGTCGAGGTGGCCAGCCGCTCCAGCGCGACCGCGGCCTCGTCCTCCCCCACCTTCTCCCTCTCCACCTGGCGATCCAGGTTCCTGCGGATGGTGGACACGCCGCGCTCGAGGGCGCCCTCGTCCACGTCCACCATGCGGGTCTCGATGCCCGCGAGCGCCAGCACGTGCGCGATCCCGGCGCCCATCGTCCCGGCGCCCACCACCCCCGCCCGGCTCACCTCGTCCGCATCCACGTCCGCCTCCCTTCCCTGTCCGAACCTATGCGTTCTCGCCATCGGCGGCGCCCGGGCGGGCCGCCGGATCGGATCCGCCGCCCGGGCCCCCGCCCGACCCGTCCCGAAGCCGGAGCGGCAGGGGCGTGGCCCCGGCTCCCCGATCGGTGCGGCCCAGGAGCGGCGTGCGCGCCACCCACGCGATGGCCACCAGGGTCACCAGCGTCACGGCCAGCCCCGCCTCCGGACCGAACGCTCCGCCGGACCACCAGGCGGGCCCGTGCGTCGCCGCGTCGACGCCAGGCGTGTCCAGGAAGCCGAACCCCGTCCTTCCCGGACCGATCCCGCTCACCGGCAGGTCCGAGGCCACGCCCATGACCCAGTTCCAGCCCAGGTGGACGCCCGCGGCGAACCACAGGCTGAAGGTCCGCCAGTACGCCGTGCCCAGCAGGATCCCGGCCAGCACGATGTTCAGGAGGGCGATCGGATCCAGCCCCGGATTGAACGCGTGCAGGAGCCCGAAGCCCACGGCCGTGATCCCGATGGCCGCCGGCCCGCCGACCCGCCCCGCCAGGAGCTGGAGCGGATAGCCGCGGAAGAGGAGCTCCTCCTCCATCGCGGCCAGGCAGAGGAAGAGCGTGGCCACCACCGGGCCGGCCGCGCTCTCCGCCCCGAAGCCGGCCCCCGCGCTCCAGGTCACGGCCCCCGTCGCGGCCAGGAGGGCCACCACCGCAGCGATGAGCCCGCCTCCGACCAGGAAGCCGAGGCCGGCCTCGCGGGCCGAGCCGGCATCCATCGGCAGCCCGAGCGCGGCCAGGGGGACGCCCTCCAGCGCCCGGGCGACCACCCAGCTGGCCAGGAGAGCCGCCACCAGGGTGAGGCCCACGCCGACGAACGGGCTCGCGGCCGAGCCTCCCGCCCCCAACCCGGGCACCAGAGCGTACGCGAGGCCTCCGAGGAGGAAGGAGCCCCCCACGGCGAGGAGGAAGAAGAGACCGAGCCGCCACCCCCAGCGGACGCGCCCCCCGGCGCCGACCAGGAGGCTCATCCACCCGCCCGGGCGCGGGCCGGGGGGCTCACCGCGCCGCCCCGGCGCCGTTCAGGACGGGACGGGGCAGCGCGCGGCCCGGATCAGTCCAGGAAGCCCCCGACCGGCCCCGCGACCTTCCTGCCGGCCAGGAAGACGAGCAGCACCTTGAGGAGCGCGACGCCCGCGAACGGGAGCACCCCGAGGCGCAGCGCCGCCGGGACCCCGGCCGTGGCGGCCAGCCAGGCGGCGCCGCCGGCGAAGATCACCGCCGATCCGGCCACGAGACCGACCGCCGTGAGGAGCGGCCCCCGCTCGCGGGCCACGAGGCCCACCACGAGCGCCGCCGCCGGGTACGCCAGCAGGTAGCCGCCCGTCGGCCCGAGCAGGTAGGCCGCGCCCCCGCCCATGGCGAAGACCGGCAGGCCGGCCGCGCCGGCCGCCAGGTAGGCCACCTGGCTCATCGCGCCCAGGCGCGGCCCGAGCAGCAGGCCCGCCGCGAGCACGGCCACCACCTGGAACGTGAACGGGACCGGGCTCCCCGGGAGGGGCACGGAGATCCTGGCCCCCACCGCCGTGAGGACGGCGAAGCCGAGAACGGCGATGGTCCTCCGGACGGTGCGGCTGCGGGCGCCCTCGGCCCTGGCACCGGCTCCGGCGGCGGCGGTCTGGGTCCTCATACTCTCTCCAAGCTCATGGCCACGGCGTTCCCGCCCCCCAGGCACAGGGTGGCGAGGCCCTTCTCCACGTCACGGTCCCTCATCGCGAACAGCAGCGTCGTCAGGATCCGGGCGCCCGAGGCGCCGATCGGGTGTCCGAGCGCCACGGCCCCGCCCCGGACGTTGACCCGCCCGGGGTCCATGTCCAGCGCCTTCATGTCCGCGAGCGCCTGTACGGCGAACGCCTCGTTCATCTCGACCAGACCGTAGTCGTCGATCGAGGTGCCGTCCTTCTCCATGAGGCGCCGCACGGCGTCCACGGGTGCGAAGAACAGGTCCTTCGGAGCCGTCGCGCCGACCGAATATGCCCGGATCCTCGCGAGGATGTCCAGCCCGTGGGCCTCCGCGTAGGCCTCCGACGTCACGATGGTGGCCGCGGCCCCGTCGTTGAGGCCCGGAGCGTTCCCCGCCGTCACCGTGAGCTCCTCGATGTCGTCGGGCGCGTCGCTGGGGAAGGCGGCCCTGAGGGAGGCCAGCTTCTCCAGGCTCGTATCGCGCCTGGGCGTCTCGTCCACCTCCATGACCGTGGCGCCCTTGCGGCCCGGGACCTCGACCGGCACCAGCTCGGCCTCGAACTCGCCCCCGTCGATGGCTCGGATGGCCTTCCGGTGGCTCTCCAGCGAGAAGCGGTCCTGCTCCTCGCGGGAGATGCCGGCCTTCTGGGCGGTGTACTCGGCGTGCCCACCCATGTGGCACTGGCCGAACGAGCACCACAGGCCGTCCACGATGAGGCCGTCCACGATCTCCTGGTCGCCGAACTTCACGCCCTCCCGGTAGCCCCGCACGTAGTAGGGGGCGTTGGACATCGACTCCATGCCCCCGGCGACCACGGCGCGGACGTCTCCCGCGCGGATGGCCTGGGCGGCCAGCATCACCGACTTCAGGCCCGAGCCGCACACCTTGTTGATCGTCACCGCCGGCACGGTCTCCGGGACGCCGCCCAGGATGGCGGCCTGTCGCGCGGGCGCCTGCCCCACGCCGGCCTGCACGACGTTCCCCATGATGACGTCGTCGAGGTCCTCGCGGTCGATGCCCGAGCGCTCCAGGACCGCTTCGATGGCCCTGGCTCCCAGCTCGGCGGCCGAGAACGGCGAGAGGGTCCCGAGGAACCGGCCGGTCGGGAGCCGGGCCGCGCCCACGATGACGGGTGTATTATTCTTGTCACTCATAGCTTTATCTCCCCATATATCATGTAATACATCATACGCCGGCGGTCGCCTCGCCGCCGTCCCCGCCGCCGGCGCCGCCCTCCACCGGGTGGCACTCGGGGCTCGCCAGCTCGCAGCCGCCCCTCCCCTCGCGGGGGCGGGCCCACCCGTAGGCCACCTCCGGGTCGTGCTCGAAGACCAGGACCCACTCCTCCTCGGCCGCGCGCGTCAGCCACTCGCGCTTGGAGTCGAGCGTGACGAGCGGCTCGACGTCGTAGCCCATGATCCAGGGCAGCGGGAGGTGGGCCGTCGTGGGCACGAGGTCGGCCAGGTAGAACAGCGTCGTCCCGTCGTGCCGGATGAGGGCCGACTGGTGGTACGGCGTGTGTCCGGGGGTGCGGACCATCGTGATCCCCGGCACGACCTCCGTGTCCTCGTCGATGAACTCGATGACGCCGGCGCTCTCGAGCGGATCCATGTTGTGCGCCAGGTAGCTGGCCTGGATGCGCTCGTTGTCCCGCCGGGCGAAGTCCCATTCCCCCCGCCGGATCACGAAGGTGGCGTTGGGGAAGGCGGGCCGGATCTCCCCGTCCTCCTCCTGCAGGGTGCTTCCCCCCGCGTGGTCGAAGTGGAGGTGGGTGAGGAGGACCGTGTCGATGTCCTCGGGCTCGATCTCCAGCTCGCGCAGCTCGTCCTCGAGCCGGGTGGGGCTCCCGGCGTTGTGGACGCCGTAGATGTTCCGGAACTTTCCGGTCTCCTTGTTCCCGATCCCGTCGTCGATGAGGACCGTCCGCTCCCCGGTCTCGACGACCAGGCAGCGCATGGCCAGCGGGATCCGGTTCCGCTCGTCGGCCGGGATGCGCTTCTCCCACAGGGGTTTCGGGACCACGCCGAACATGGCCCCGCCGTCCAGCCGGATCCTCCCGGCGTGGATCGCGTGCACCCTGAAGCCTGCCTTCTCGTATACCAGCATGTCTCGCCCCGCTTCTCGTCGATGTGCACCGGGCGGCTCGAGGTCGCGGCGGCCGGCCTCGGCCCGCCCGGCCCGGCCGCCCCGCGATCAGCCGGGATGCCGTCCCGACAGCCAGTCCTGGAGCGTGTCCCACTCGCTCACGCCCTGCCGGTCCACCTCCTCGAGGAGGCGGAGCAGGACGACGGCGGTCGCGATCGCGTCGCCCGCCGCGCGGTGCCTCCCCTCGATCTCGATGCCGTAGTGCTCGCTGACCGCGTCCAGCCCCTTGCGCGGGAGCCCCGGAAGGGCCCGGCGCGCCAGCCGGAGCGTGCACAGCTTCGGACCGGCCGGGAGGAGCGACGACGCCCGCCGCATCTCGGCCGTCACGAAGCGCCAGTCGAAGGACGCGTTGTGGGCCACGAACACCCGGCCCTCGAGGCGCTCCCGCACGAGGCCGGCGATCTCCCCGAAGGGAGGCGCGTCGGCCACCATGTCGTCCGTGATCCCCGTCAGGCGGGAGATCCAGGGCGGGATCGGGATGCCCGGGTCGACCAGGGAGGAGAACTCGTCGGTGATCCTCCCGTCCCGGACCTCGACCGCGGCGATCTCGGTGACCCGGGCCCCGCGCGCGGGCGAGGCGCCCGTCGTCTCGACGTCCACGACCACGTAGTCGAGGGCCTCGAGCGGGCCGGACGTCCGACGCTCCTCGGCCAGGCGCCAGCGGCCCGAGCGGTCGCGCTCGACCCGCCGCTCGCCCTCCAGGAGCTCCCGCAGGATCCGCTCCGCCACGTCCGCCGGTCCGGTCCGAACTCCGAGCACGCGCCGGGCCAGCTCGCCGGAGGGCATCGGGCCGGTGGCCAGCTCCTCCAGCGCCCGTGCCACGAGCGTGGAGGAGGACGTGAAGCGGACGCCTTCCCTCACGCCACCGGGTCCCTCAGTACGGGCAGCGTCATGCAGCGCGGGCCGCCGCCGCCCCGCACCAGCTCGGTCCCCTCGAACGCGATCACGAAGCGCTCGTCCTCGTCCACCCAGTCGTCCCCGGTCAGGAAGTCCACCGACCGGACGATGCGGAAGCCGCCCTCCTCGGCCAGCGCCTCCAGCGTGTGCTCGTTGCGGTCGTAGGCCAGGAGCTGGCCGGGGCCGACCGCGAACAGGTTGCACCCGCTGTTCCACTGCTCCCGCTCCTGCATGGTCCGGCGCCCGCCCCCGCACGGGACCGGCTTGAGCGGCATGCCGAGCTCGGCCAGCGCCTCGAACAGGTCCTCGCGCTCGCGCGTGGCCCGGCTCGACGTCCCCACGTGCAGGACCGGAAGCCGCGTCGGCCCCAGGAAGTAGGGCGGGAACACGCAGCACAGGTCGCGGTCCACCATCGTGAAGATCATGTCCAGGTGGATCGAGGTCCGGTGGGGCGGGAGGATCACGACCAGGATGTCGCGGATCGGCGTCGTAGTCAGGAGCCGCTCGGCCAGCGCGTCGATCCCCGCCGCGCTCGTCCGCTCGGAGAGGCCGACCAGGGCCAGGTCCTCGCGGAGGATGTGCACGTCGCCTCCCTCCAGGCTCGTGTTCATCCTGCGCTCGCGCGTGCCGTCGTAGGCGATGCCGCCGTTGGCCAGGAGCGGGTGGAATCCGAAGAGGGTCCGCATGATGACCTCCTCGGTCCAGCGCACGTCGTGGCGCATGGCCGAGATCGCCACCCGGTCGCCCACCACGAACGCCGCGTCCCGCGTGAAGAACAGGTTGGGCAGCGGGGGGAGGCTGTAGCCGGCCTCGTTGACCAGCTCGGCCAGGGCGCCGCCGTGGCTCTCCTCGCCCTCCACGAACAGCCGGGCCAGCTCCCGGGCCGAGGCGTCGCGCGCCCGCTCCCGGAAGGCCTCGTCCGCCCCCAGGAGGAGGGACTCGCGCGCCTCCGGCTCGTCGAGGACGTCGACCAGGAGGTCCGAGACCTCGTGCACCTCCGCGAAGCGCTCCAGAATGGCCACGAAGCGGCCGTGCTCCCGGCGGGAGCGCTCCAGGTCCAGGATGTCGTCGAAGAGGTAGTCCAGCCGGTTGTCGGGCGTGACGACCGTGAGCTCCGCTCCCGGCTCGTGGCACAGGACCCGGCGGAGGGTCCCGATCTCGCTCGTGATCCCGACCCGGCTCCCGGTCGTCGTCGCGGTCATCCGCCCTTCCGCCTCGTCCGTTCCCGACATGTCCCTCACCCGCGTGCCCCGCTCCGGTCCCCGGCCAGCGAGAAGCTGAGCCCCTCGAGCTCCAGGGCCACGTCCATGGTACGCACCGACACGCCCGCCGGCACGTCGACCTCGACCGGAGCGAAGTTGAGGATGCCGCGCACGCCCGCCTCCACGAGCTCGTCGGCCACCGCCTGGGCGGTGGGCGGGGGCGTGGCGATAATCCCGAGCTCGATGTCCTCCGCGGCCACGATCCGGGGCAGCTCCTCAGCCGGGCGCACCTCCACGCCCGAGACCTTCCGCCCCACCTTGCGGTCGTCCGAGTCGAAGGCGGCCACGATGTCGAAGCCGCGGCGGGCCAGGTCGTGGTACCCCAGGAGCGCCGCGCCGATCTTCCCGACGCCCACCAGGGCCACCCGCCAGCGCCGATCGAGCCCCAGGATGTCCTCGAGCGTGAGGGAGAGCTCGTCCACCCCGTAGCCCTGGCCCCGCTTCCCGAAGGAGCCGAACAGGCTGAGGTCCTTCCGGACCTGCGCGGGCGTGGTCCCGCACCCCTCGGCCATCTCCCGGCTGGAGACCAGGGACTTCCCCTGCCGCCGAAGCTCCCGCAGGAAGCGGAGGTAGATGGAGAGACGGCGCACGGTGGAGTCGGAGATCCTCCGGCGCTCGGAGTCGCTCACGGGCCCGTCACGGGATGGCTTGTGAAAGCGTTCACAAGCCCAAGATAGATCGCATCGCCGGGCCTCTCAAGGAGGGGCGCCCCGCCGGCGCCCCGGGGCCCGTCCGGCCCGCGGACCGGGGGCCGCGTTCTCCCCCGCCCTAAGCCCCCGGCCCGGCGCCGGCTCCCAGGCGCCGGGCCAGCTCCACGAAGGTCGCCGGAGCCAGCTTCTCGGGCCGCACCCGGGGCTCGACCCCCACCTCCCGGCACAGCGCCTCGGCCTCCTCCCGATCGAGCCCGTACTCGGGGGCCTTGCGCAGGATGGTCTGGAGCTGCTTTCGGCGCCGCCCGAAGGCGGCCCGGGTGAGGTCGCGCAGCGCCGGCTCGGGGAGCGCGCGGATCCTGTCCGCGTCGGGCTCGATGACCAGGGTGACCGAGTCCACGTCCGGCACGGGCCGGAACGCCCCCCGGCCCACGCCGAACGCGAGCGAGGCCCGGGCCCTGGCCTGCACCCCCACCGACAGGCTGCCGTACACCTTCCCGCCCGGCTCGGCCACGACCCGCTCGCCCACCTCCTTCTGCACCGTGACCACGATGCGGGCCGGGGAGGGCGACAGGTCCAGGAAGCGGAAGAGGAGCGGCGAGGTGATGCCGTAGGGCACGTTGGAGAGGACCCGGTAGGGCGGACGCACCAGGCCGGACAGGTCCACCTCGAGGGCGTCCCCGTGCACGACGCGCACCTCGTTCCGCCCGCCCCAGCGCTCCGCCAGCTCCGCGGCCAGCGCGTCGTCCTTCTCGACCACGACCACCCGGGCCGCCCGCCCGAGCAGGTGGCGGGTGAGCTCGCCGTGGCCGGGGCCCACCTCCAGCACCTCGTCCCCGGGGCCGGCCCCCAGCGCCTCGACGATCTTGCGCTGGAGGTCGGGGTCGACCAGGAAGTTCTGGCTGAGGGAGCGCTTGGCGGACACGGTCCCCCGGCTCACTCCGCCAGGAGCGAGGCGATGCAGGCCACGTGGACGATGTCCTCCACGTCCGCGCCCCTGGACAGGTCGCACATCGGGCGGGCCAGCCCCTGGAGGATCGGGCCCAGGGCGGTGGCCCCTCCCAGACGCTGCACCAGCTTGTAGGCGATGTTTCCGGCGTCCAGGTCCGGGAAGACGAGCACGTTGGCGCGGCCCGCCACCGGAGAGTCCGGCGCCTTGCGCCCGCACACCTCCGGGACGAGCGCGGCGTCGGCCTGGAGCTCCCCGTCCGCGGGCACGTCCGGGTGGCGCTCGCGGAAGATCGCGAAGGCGCGCCGCACGCGGTCGACCGCGGGCCCCGCCGCCGAGCCACGGGTCGAGTAGGAGAGGAAGGCCACGAGGGGCTCATCCCCCACCACGCGCCGCCGCGCCCGGCAGGCGGCCCACGCGATGTCGGCCAGCTGCTCGGAGGTGGGCTCGGGGACCACCCCGGCGTCGGTGAAGGTGAGGACGCCCCCGGGCGCCCCCGGTCCCCGCGCCCCCGCCATGTAGAAGGAGCTGGAGACCGTCCGGATGCCCCCCGCCAGCCCGACGTGCCGGAGGCCGGCCCGCACCACGTGCGCGGTCGGCGCGCGCGCCCCGGCCACGACGCCGTCCAGACGTCCGGCGGCCAGGAGGAGAGCCGCCCCGGCCAGCGCCGGGTCCTCGTCGGGGGCCGACCCCTCCCCGGAGGGACCGGGCCCGGCCTCCGCGGGGTCGATGCGCTCGAGCCCCGGCCGGGCCCCGGGGCCCTCGGCCGCGGCCTCCAGGCCCGCCACCAGGACCGGCCGGACCAGCCCCTCCCCGGCCAGGCGGGAGATCGCCGCCGCGGTGCGGGGCTCGTCGGCCTCCGGGAAGCCTATGCGGCGCGGGCGGTCGGCCGCCCGGCTCCGCAACCCGGCCAGGAAGGCGTCGGCGTCTACGAAGCCCTCCCCGCGGCCGACGGGCCGAAGCGCTCGACCACCCGCTCCAGGACCACCGGCGGCACGAAGCGGGACACGTCGCCGCCCAGGCGCCCCACCTCCCGGACCAGCGACGCGCTCAGGAAGGTGTGCTGGTTGTCGGGTGCCATGAAGATGACCTCGAGCTCCGGCCACAGGGACCGGTTCATGAGGGCCATCTGGAACTCGTACTCGAAGTCGCTCACGGCCCGGAGACCCCGGATGATGAGGCGTGCGCCGCGAGAGCGCGCGAAGTCGACGAGCAGGCCGGAGAAGGAGGTGACCTCCACCCGGGGCTCGTCCTCGTAGACGCGCTCGATCAGCTCGACCCGCTCCTCGAGCCCGAAGAGGCCCGCCTTCTCCTCGGTGGCCGTCTCGGCCACCGCCACGATCAGGCGGTCGACGATCTTGAGCCCCCTGCGGATGATGTCGTCGTGCCCCAGGGTCAGGGGGTCGAAGGACCCGGGATACACGGCCAGCCGCTCGGCTTCTGGGGCCGTCACGCTCACCTCCCCGTCGGGGGATCGTCCTCCGGCGGGCCCGGGCGGTCCGGACCGCCGCGCGGTCTCAGGAAGCTCAGGATGGTGTCTCCGTAGCCGCGCCGCCACACCACGCCCTCGTCCTCCAGGTCGCCGGGGGCGTGCTCGACGCACAGGAGGGCGGCGAAGCGCCGCTCCTCCAGGAGCCCGGCCAGCCGGGAGGCCCAGCCCGATCCGTAGGGCGGGTCGGCGAGCGCGAGGTCGTACGGCGGAGGCTCCCCCGGGTCCGGGACGGGGAGGCGCTCCAGGAACGCGGCCACGTCCACCGGCTCCACATCGCTCCTGTCCCCGAGGCCCAGGCTCTCCAGGTTCCCGCGCAGCGCCGCGAGCGCACCGCGCCCTCGCTCCACGAAGGTGACACGGGCCGCCCCGCGCGACAGGGCCTCGATCCCCAGCGCACCCGAGCCGGCGAACAGGTCCACGACCCCGGCCCCGGCCACGCCGGGCCCGAGGGCGCTGAACCAGGCCTCCCGAACCGCCTCGCGCGTGGGGCGCGTACGGCGGCCGCGCGGTGCCTCGATCCGGCGGCCGCCCAGCTCGCCGGCGATGATCCTCAGCACGGCCGGCTCAGGACGCCCGGCCGGTGTCCCGCGGGGGCCCCTCCCCTTCGCGGCCCTCGCCGCCGCCCCGCTCCGCCCGTCCGACCCCCAGCGGGCGCAGGTCCCGGAGCCGGGCCTGCAGCCGCTCCCGGCCCCGGTAGCGGTCGAGCGCGAGCTCGAGGGCCGCCTCCAGGGCCCGGCCGCCGCCGACCTCCGGAAGGCGGTGGCCCATCCCGAACCCGATGGCCTCGAGCCGGGCGCCGCCCTCACCGACCAGGACGCCCTTGAGGTGGTCCCCGTCCGAGCCCACGGTGGACGCGCGCTCCAGGCGCACCCCGCTCGCGTGGAGCACCGGCCGGCGGTTCCCCGTGCCGAACGGGGCGAAGTGCTCGAGCCACCGGTGGAGCTGGCGGTCCATCCGGCCCAGCGGCACCGAGAGGTCCAGCCGGAGCTCGGGGACCAGGTCGTCGGGCTCCAGGGCCTCGGCCGCCTCCCGCTCGAGGCGCTCGGCCAGCTCGGGGAGCTCCTCGCGCCGGATCTCGAGGCCCGCCGCCATGGCGTGCCCCCCGAACCGCTCCAGGAGGTCGGCGCACGAGGCCAGCGCGCGGTGCAGGTGGAAGCCCGGGACCGAGCGGCCCGAGCCCCTGCCGCTCTCCCCCTGCACGCCCACGAGGACGACGGGCCGGTGGACGCGCTCGACGATCCTCGAGGCCGCGATCCCGATCACGCCGGGGTGCCACCCCTCCCCCCACAGCACCACCGCGTGGTCGCGGTCGGGGTCGAAGCGCTCGGCCAGGCGCTCCTCCGCCTCGGAGAGGACCTTCCGGTCCTCGGAGCGCCGCTCCCGGTTCCGGTCCTCGAGCGTCCCGGCCAGGCGCCCGGCCTCCCGCTCGTCGTCGGTGAGGAGGAGCCGGAGCCCCTCGGCGGCGGCCCCGACGCGTCCGGCCGCGTTGAGCCGGGGCCCGATCCGGAACCCGACGTCCGACGCGCGGACGCTCCGGAGGTCGACCCCGGCCCGCTCGGCCAGCGCCCGGATCCCGGGCCTGGCCGTGCGGGCCAGCGCCCCCAGCCCGGCCCGCACCAGGGCCCGGTTCTCCCCGGCCAGCGGCACGACGTCGGCCACGGTGCCGATCGCCACCAGGTCCAGGTGCCGGTTCACGGCCTCGGGCGGGAACCCGGCGCGGATGGACAGCTCCGAGAGCAGCTTGAACGCCACGCCCACGCCCGACAGCCCGCGGAACGGGTAGCCCGAGTCCTCCCGGACCGGGTTCACGACGGCCACCGCCTCCGGCAGGCGGGGCGGCGGCCGGTGGTGGTCGGTGACCACGACATCCAGGCCGGCCGCGGCGGCCGCGGCCACCGCGTCGGCGGCGGACACGCCGCAGTCGGCCGTCAGGATGAGGCCGGCGCCGACCTCCTCGGCCCGGGCCAGGCCCGCCTCCCCGAGGTCGTAGCCGTCCCGCAGCCGGTGCGGCACGAAGGGCTCGACGCGGCCGCCCAGCTCGGCCAGCCCGAGCGTCAGCAGGGCGGCGGCGGTGAGCCCGTCGGCGTCGTAGTCCCCGTGCACGAGGATCGTCTCCCCGGCCTCCAGCGCGGCCTCGACCCGGTCGGCGGCGCGTCCGAGGTCCGGGAGGAGCCCCGGCGGGTGGAGCGTCTCGAGGGAGGGACGGAGGAAGGCCCGGGCGGCGTCCGGGTCGGCGTGGCCGCGCCGGACCAGGAGCTCGCACACGGGCTCGGGCAGGCCCAGCGCCCCGGCCAGCGCCGCCACCCTCTCCCGCGGGACGGGCGGGGGCAGGGTCCAGCGGGGCCGGACGCGGGGGGGAAGCGCGGCCCGCGACGGCGTCATGGGCGCTTCACGCGCGACGGCGTCGCGGGCGCCTCACCCGGCGCCGTTGCTGCCGCTCTCGACGGGAGCGTGGAGGATGACCCCGCACCCCTCGCACCGGTACAGGCGGGAGCCCGAGCGGATCTCGTTCTGCCGCTGCAGGGGGACGGCGGTGAAGCAGTTGCCGCAGTGCCCCCCCGCCAGGGGCGCCAGGGCGCTCCGGGTGCGCCCCTTCCGCACCTGCTCGTACAGGGCCAGGGCCTCGTCCCGGATGTCCCCGCTGCGGTTCTCCCGCTGGTCCCGCTGGCGGGCCAGCTCCTCCTCGAGCTCCTCCCGGCGGGCCTCCACCTCGCCCAGGTCCTCCTCGAAGTCGGCCTCGGCCTCCTCGAGCTCGGCCTCGAGCTGCTCCACCGCGTCCCGGGCCGTCTCGACGTCCTGCAGGTCCGAGAGCGCCTGGTTCTCGGCCATCTCCAGGTTTTTCCGGGCGGCGTCCAGCTCGGCGCGCACGGCCATATGCTGGCGCAGGTCCTCCACCTGGTTGGCGCGGTCCCGCAGGCGCTTCAGGGTGGCCCGTCCGGCCTGGACGGAGCGCTGGCTCTTCCGGTATTCCTCCTCGGCCGACTCGAACCGCGATCGCGCCGACTCGAGCCGCTGGCGCACGTCGGCGATGCCCTCCTCGCGCTCCTGCACCCTGGGGGCCAGGGAGGCGAGCTCGGCCTCCTTCTCCTCGATGGTCTCGTCGATGTGCTGGAGGCTCAGCAGGGCCTCCACGGTGTCCTTCGCTGTCATTCCCTCTCCCGCGTGATGTGCTCCCGTCCCGGGTCGCTCCCGGGTCCGTCGTCTCCCGCCCCCCTCAGGGGGCCTCCGCGAAGCGGCGCAGGAAGCTCACCGGCACCTGCGCCTCTCTGAGCTCGCGTGCCAGCGCCTCCTTCTCCCGAAGGAGCTCCCTGGCCTGGTCCGATTCCGCCAGCTCCAGCGCCCGGTCGATCTCATCGAGCCGCTCGAGCCGCGTCCGGTACAGGACGCGGCGGAGCGAGTGCTCGAAGATGTCCTCCGGGTGCGTGAGCTCCGTGGCGTCCGCCTCGAGCTCCCGCAGCGTCTCCCGCTCGGGGCCCTCGAGGCGGTCGGCCGCCGTCTTCCCTTCCCCGCTCCCCTCGTCCCCGCCTTCCGTGCCGGCGCCGGCCCCGCCGGACGCGAGCAGGGCCCGGGCCACCGCCGCGAGCCGCTCGTCCCGAAAGTCGTCCGCCGCGAGCCCGGCCTCCCGCGCGCGGCGGACGCAGGACGGGTCCCGGATGAAGAGGAGGAGGAGGTTCCGCTCGGCGGCGCGCCATCCCTCGCGGGCGGCCGGGCGCGCGCCGCCCTCCCCCTTTCCCGCGGAGGAGGAGCGCCGCGGGCGCCCGGGGCCGGAGGAGCCCCCCCGGCCCGAGCGCACCAGCTCCTGGACCAGCGTCTCGCGCCGCACGCCCGTGCGCTCGGCGGCCCTCGAGATGTAGAGGTCGCGGAGCGCGGCGTCCGAGACGCTGCGGAGCGTGGGGAGGAGGGCATCCACCGCCCGCCGCCGGCCGTCGATCGTCTCCAGGTAGCCCCGCCGCTCCAGGATCTGGAGCTTCCTCTCCAGGGCGTCCACCGCGTCCTCGAGACACTCGCGCAGCCGGCCCGGCCCCTCCTTCCGCACCAGCGAGTCGGGGTCCTCGCCCTCGGGGAGCGTCACCACCATGGGCTCGGCGCCCGCCGCGAGGAGGGCGTCGGCCGTCCGGAACGTGGCCCTGAGGCCCGCCCGGTCGCTGTCGTAGAGGAGGAACACCTTGCGGGCGTAGCGGACGATGAGCCCGGCCTGCTCCCCGGTGAGGGCGGTGCCGAGCGGCGCCACCGCGTGGTCCATCCCGTGTACGTGGAGGGAGAGGGCGTCCATGTAGCCCTCCACCACGAGCGCGCTCTCCCGCCGCCGGATGGCGTGGCGGGCGCGGTCGAGGAGGTAGAGGGTGCGGCCCTTGGTGAAGATGGGAGATTCGGGCGAGTTGATGTACTTGGGGACGCCCTCCTCCCCCGACAGGTCCCGCCCCCCGAAGCCGATCGGGCGGTCCCGGAGGTCCCGGATCGGGAAGACGAGGCGGTTCCGGAAGCGGTCGTAGGGCTCGTCGGCGCGCTCGCTGGTGGCCAGGAGGCCGGCCTCGAGGAGGACCTCGTCCTCCATCCCTCGCGCGCGGGCCGCGTCGCGCAGGGAGCGCCACGCGTCGGGCGCGAAGCCCAGCCCGTGCTCTTCCGCGACCTCCTGGTCCACTCCCCTTCCCCGCAGGTACTCGCGGGCCGGTGCGCCCGCCTCCGGATCGGCCAGGCGGGCCGCGAACCACTCCGCGGCGAAGGCCGCCGCCTCCCGCACCGGGGCGTGGGGGTCCTCGCGCTCCTCGTCGTCCTCGGGGATCGGGACGCCGGCCCGCTCGGCCACGTAGCGCACGGCCGAGGGGAAGTCCAGGCCCAGGAGCTTCATCACGAAGCCGAAGACGTCCCCGCCCTCGCCGCACACGAAGCACTTGAAGATCCCGCGGCTCGGGTCGATCGAGAAGTTGGGGCCCTCGCCGCCGTGCAGCGGGCAGGGTCCCCGGTAGGTCTTCCCGACCCGCTTCAGGGACATGTGCTCCCCGCAGATCTCCAGGATGTCCGCCCGCGAGCGGACCTGCTCGATGACCTCGTCCCTCACGTGCCTCCCTGCTCCGGCCTCAGCTCCACCACCGTCACTCCGCTTCCGCCCTCCTCCGCGCTCCCGCCCCGGTACGACTCGACCCGGGGCTCGTCCGCCAGGAGCTCGCGCACCCGCTCCCGCAGCGCCCCGGTGCCCTTGCCGTGGATGACCCGGACCCGGGGCAGGTCCGCCACGATGGCCGCGTCGAGGGCGGAGTGGAGCTCGCCCTCCACCTCGTCCACCCTCAGCCCTCGCAGGTCCACCTCGGGACGGGCCTCGAACGTGGGCCGTCGCTCCGCCGTCCCGGTCGAGGGGGCGCTCCCCGGGCCGGCGCCCGGACCGCCTCCGCCCGGCGCCCCCTTCCCGCCGGCGCCGCCGTCCCCAGCGGCCCCGGCCTCGTGCCCGGCGGGCTCCACCTGGCCGGGGGGCAGCGACAGGCGTACCCCTCCCGCCTCCACGACGATCCGATCGTCCCGGACCTCGAGCACGCGCCCGACCCGGCCCAGGGAGCGGACCGTCACCGCGTCACCCGGATCGACGTCCGGCGGAGGTCCCTCGCGGGAGGCCTCGGGCTTCCGGCTCCGGCTCTCGCGGACGGCCTCCTCCACGGCGGCCCGGGCCTCCCCGGCGGCCTCCTCGAGGGCCGCCGTCCCGCCCTCGCGCACCTTCCGCTCCAGGCGCTCGATGGCCTCCTCGACCTCGCGGCGCGCCTGGAGCAGGTAGGACTCCGCCTCCTCGCGGGCCGAGCGCTCGACCTCCTCCGACCGCCGCTCGAGCTCCGCCTCCCGCTCGGCAAGCGCCTCGCTCCGGTCCTCGAGCTCGGCCTCCCGCTCCCGGGCCTCGGCGGCCAGGCGCGAGGCCTCCGCCTCCCGCTCCTCCAGCTCCGAGAGCACGGCCTCCATGCGGCGCTCCTCGCCCCCCATGCGCTGGCGGGCGGCGTCCAGCAGGTCCCCGGGAATCCCCAGGCGCCCCGCGATCTCCAGGGCGTAGCTCCTCCCGGGCCGGTCTCGCCGCAGGTGGTAGGTGGGCCTCAGGTGGTCGGCGTCGAAGGCCAGGGACGCGTTCACGATGCGTCCGGACTCGCCGGCCAGGGCCTTGAGCTGGCCCAGGTGGGTGGTGGCCACGGTGAGCCCGGCCTGGCCGGCGAGGCGCACGAGGGAGGCGGCGGCCAGCGCCGCCCCTTCCGAGGGGTCGGTGTGGCTCCCGAACTCGTCCAGGAGCACGAGGCTCCCTCCGTCCGCCTCCTCCAGGATCGTCCGCAGCGTGGCCACCTCCGCGCTGAACGAGGAGAGCGACGCCTCGAGCGACTGCTCGTCCCCCAGGATGCCGAAGTACCGCGTGAACAGGGGGAGCCGCGTCTCGGGTCCGACGGGCGGGACGATCCCGCACTGGGCCATGGCCGACAGGAGGCCGACCGTCTTGAGGAGGACGGTCTTCCCGCCGGCGTTGGGCCCGCTCACCAGAAGGACGGTCTCGTCCGGGGCCAGCGTGAGCCCGAAGGGCACCGCCTCGTCCTCGGCCGCGAGGAGGAGCGGATGGTAGCCCTCCACGACCCGGTAGGGCCCCCTCCGGCCCCGCTCGCCCAGCGCGGGGGCGTGCCCGCCGTGCTCCCGGGCGTAGCGGGCGCGGGCCCAGATCGCGTCGAGCTCTTCGAGCAGGAAGAGCGTGTGCCGGAGGTCGCGGGCGTGCGGCCGGGCGGCCTCGCTGAGCTTCTCGAGGATCCGCCGGACCTCCCGGCCCTCGGCCATCTCCAGCTCGCGGATCCTGTTCATCGGCTCGATGGCCACGGGCGGCTCCACGAACAGCGTCTGGCCGCTGGAGGACTCGTCGTGGACGATGCCGCCGACCTCGCTCCGCCCCTCGCGCCGGATCGGGATGCAGTAGCGTCCGCCCCGGACGGTGACGGACGCGTCGGGGACCCGGATCCGGTCGCGGAGCGAGCCGGCGTAGCGCTCCAGGCGCCCCACCAGGTCCGAGCGCGCGCCGCGGAGCTCGCCCCGGATGCCCCGGAGCTCGGAGGAGGCCCCGTCCCGGACCGACCCCGTCTCGTCCACGGCCTCCTCGAGCCGTTCCCGCAGTTCGGGCTCGCGGGCCATGCCCCGGACGTGGTCGGCCAGGCCGGGGAGCGGGTCGGCCTCCCGCAGGACGTCTCCCCGCGCCTTCGCGGCCGACTCGAGCAGGACCGAGATCCCGTGGAGGGCGTCTCCCTCGAGGACGACCCCCCCGACGGCCAGGCGCCGGAGCGACGGCTCGATCTCGGGGATCACGGGAGGCGCCCACCCCCCGGTGCGCCGGTAGAACTCCACCATCTGGGTCGTGAGATCGAGCGCTTCCCGGGCGGCTTCCCGGTAGGTGAGGGGACGCAGCTCCCGGACGCGACGGCGGCCGGCCTCGCTCGAGGCGAAGCCGGCCACCAGGTCCAGGACCCGGGGAAACTCCAGGAGGTCGAGCGCGTGCTCGCTCGCGGAGCCCTCCCGCCCTCCGCCGGGCGCGGGAGTCGACTCCCGGACGGCCGGCGCGGACGGCGGCATCAACCCGGCGGCCACCGCATGCCGCGTCCCCCGAGGACGTGGACGTGGAGGTGGTGGACGGTCTGTCCGGCCCGCCCCCCCGTGTTGACGACGACCCGGTAACCGTCGGCGATCTCCTCGGACCGCGCCACCTCGCGGGCGGCGAGCAGGAGCTCGCCGGCCAGGTCGCGGTGCGCCTCCTCCAGGTCGTCGAGGCTCGCCACGTGCTCCCGCGGGATGACCAGGACGTGGACGGGCGCCTGCGGGTCGATGTCGCGGATGGCCAGCCAGCGGTCGGTCTCGCTCACCACGTCGGCGTCGGTGCGACCGCCGGCGATCGCGCAGAACAGGCAGTCCTGGCCCATGCCTCCTTCCTCTCCTCGGTCGGGATGTCCGTGCACGGCCAAGCTAGCCCGGCGGCCCCGTCCGACGCCACCCCGTTTCGCGGCTTTCGACGCCCGCCCCGATCGCGGTAGATTGGCCACGGGCCGCCCGAAACCTCGGCGCGACCCTCATGCTCGCGGCAACGTCGGGACGATCCCGTGACAGGAGTCGGAACGCACGCAGGCGGGGACGCGCCGCCGCCGACGTCGCCGACCTCCGCCACTCACCCTCCGGACGGGGAGAGGAGAGCCATGGACGACGTGACCGAGGAACGGGGACCGGCGCCGAAGGGCCGCCTCCGCCTCGTGGCGGTGGAGCGGGACGAGCTGAGCGGATCCCGCATCCGGCTCCGGGTGTGCCTCGAAGGCCCACGGGGCGACCACGCCACCGAGGCCGAGGGCCTGGACACGCCCATCATGGAGCTGCGGCTGGCCGCCGAGGCCACGCTCGCGGCCGCGGGGGGCGCCCTGGGCGACGATTCGTGGCTCGAGCTCGTGGGGGTGAAGCTCCTGCACGCCTTCGACTCGGACGTGATCCTCATCGCCGTGCACACGGAGGACCACCCGGACCGCAAGCTCGTGGGCGCCGTGCCTTCCGATCCGAACGGCCGCACGGAGGCGGCGGTGAAGGCCACGCTCGACGCGGTCAACCGCGTCCTCGAGCCGCACCTGTCCGGGGAGCGGGGCGAGGCCGGGGCCGAAGACGGGGCCCCCGTGAGCGGCGACCAGGGCCGAGGCCCGGAGCGCGCCGTGGAGCCCGGGCCGAACGGCGGAGGCGTCGACCCGGAGGCCGGAACCGGCTGACCCGTCACCCCGGGCCCGGGCGGAGCCGGGCGGCCCACCAGCCCTCGTCCAGCACCTCCTCCTCCACCTCCCACCCGGCGCCGGCCAGGGCATCGCGGAAGCCGGCCACCTCGCCCTCCAGGATCCCGGCCACGACCGCCGCGCCCTCTCCCGCGACGAGGCCCCTCATCGGAGCGAGCAGGGGCTCGAGCGTGGGACGATCGATGTTGGCCAGGACGAGGTCGAAGGGCATGGGGGCCAGGAGGCGGAGGACGGACGCGTCGACGGCCAGGCGCTCGAGCTCGAGGCGGCCGCCCACCCCGTGCTCGCGGGCGTTCCGCCGCGCGGCCTCCACGGCGTCCTCCGAGGGATCGACGCCCAGCGCTCCGCCCGCCCCCAGGTGGAGCGCCGCGATGGCCAGGATCCCCGTCCCGGTCCCGATGTCGAGGACGGCCTCCGCGCCGGGAGCGACCGGCTCGAGGAGGCGGAGCGCCCCGCGGGTGGTCCCGTGCGCGCCGGTGCCGAACGCCAGGCCCGGCTCGATGCGGAGGACCACGTCGTCCGGGCCGGCCGGGAGGACGACCAGTCGGCCGCCCACCCGCCGCGGCTCGAGGCCGCGCCGCCACGCCGTGCGCCAGTCCCGGGCCGGCACGAGCTCGAACTCGAGGCTGTCCTCCCCGGCCACGCCCTCGAGCGCCGCGCGCAGCCCGGCCTCGGCCGCCTCCGGGTCGCCGGGGGCGGGGACGTAGGTCACCAGGACGCCGTCCGGCTCCTCCTCGATCGCCCGCCCGCCGGCCCCGAGGAGCGCCGCCGCCAGGGCCTCCGGGTCCGCCGCCGGCCCGGGGCGCGCGCGGACCCGGAGCCAGGCGTCCGGCGCGCCGCTCACGCCTCCTCGCCCGGAGCGAAGCCCAGCGCCTCCCCGAGCTCGCGGAACCGCTCCAGCCACTCCCCGGCGGGAGGCTCCGCCTCGCTCCCGTCCAGCCTCTCGCGCACCTCCCACCAGCGGTCCTGGGCCCGGCGCCATCCGACCTCGAACGGGAGCGCGCGCACGGACGAGAAGGTGTCCGCGAGCCGCTCGAGCCGGCCCGCCTCGAGCGGAGCCTCGGCGAAGCCGTCGGCGGCCTCGTCCAGGGCCGCGCGCGCCACCCGCCGGGACTCGGGCGCGGGCAGCTTCACGCCGAGCTTCCCGGCCCGCTCCAGGAGATCCGCGACCCGGCTCCGCTCGGGCCGGTCCTCCCGTAGGATCTCCCCCAGGAGCTCCCGGAAGACCAGAGCCGCGGCCGCCTCCCACACGGCGGGAAGGCCGAGCCCCGCATCCGTCATCGCCCGCAGGAGCGGGGCGCGCCGCTCGAACGTGGCCCGCGCCACCCCGACGGTGGTCTCCATGGCGTCGGAGGCCAGACCCTCGACCAGCTCCCGCCGCTCGTCCGGCCACAGGTCCCGGATCGACCGCAGGCCCCCGGGGAAGCCGTCCTCCAGCAGGCCGAGGGCGGCCGTGAGGTCCCCGTCCTCGACGGCCCGGGCCGCCCGCGCCTCGGGGGGATCCGCGTCCCCCGCCGCGTCCCCCACCCCCTCCGGCGCCGCCGGGCGGACCCCGCACGCCAGCGAGAGCTCCCCGAGGCGCAGGACGCCCCACCGGAGATCCACGTCCTCCCGGGTCCCGAGCGAGAGGACGCTCCCCCTCCCCACGCGGAGGAGGGCCGCCCCCGTGCGCACCGTGCGGCCCTCGGACTCCTCGATCCGCCACGCGTAGAACCGGCCGCCGGGCGCGGGGCCGCGAACCGCGCGGCGCACGGCCCAGTGGGCGGCCGCGTCCCGGGCGTCGGCCCGGCGCGGCAGGACCTCCCGCTCCCACAGCTCGCGCCCGCTCCCCTTCTCCGGCCGGTTGCTCCGGGCCCCGGCCAGGGTCTCGAGGAAGTCGGCCTCGACCTCCTCCATCCCCTGCAGGCAGCGGCGGCCCAGGTCCACGGCCCGTGCCGCGTAGGCCAGCACCTGGAGCGTCTCGATCCCCGCCAGGTCGTTGAAGAACCACCCGCAGCTCGTGTACATGAGCTGGAGGTGGCGCTCCAGCTCCAGCAGCCGGAGCGCCCGGACCCGCCGCTCGTCCGTCGGCTCGCCCCGGGCGTGCCGGTCCAGGAAGGCGTCCACGGCGCCGTCCGACCTGTCGAGGACCACGTCCACGTAGTCCAGGACCGCCTCCTCCGGGTCGTGGAGCACGTCCGCGGCGGCCTGGTCCCAGCGCGGCGCCACGTCGTCCCGGAGCCCGTCCATCGCCTCCCGGAGCGGGGCCCGCCACGCCTGGCTCCACCCTTCCTCGCCGCCCGTGTGGCAGCCGCAGTCCGACCGCCAGCGCTCGATCCCGTGCACGCAGCTCCAGGAGGTCTCCTCGGCGATCTCGACCTCGTGCTCGGGCGGGTGCCGCTCCAGGAACTCCGCGTAGTTGGTGAGACGGACGTCCTCCGCCTCCCCCACCCGGGCCAGGGCCGAGGCCAGGGCCATCTCGCCGAATCTGTGGTGGTGCCCGTAGCTCTCCCCGTCGGCGGCCAGGTGCGCCAGCCGCACCCCGCCGGGAGCCGGCTCCCGCGCCACCTCCAGGAGACGCTCGCCGAAGGCCCGGCCGCTCTCGAGCAGGCCGTCGAACGCCACCCCCCGCGCCAGGCTCCCCCGGTAGAAGAAGAGGGCGATGGAGCGGCCCGAGGGGAGGCGCTGGAGGTAGGCCCGCCCCGTCTCGAGGCTCTTCTCGTCGACGGCCTTCCACTCTCCGCCCCCCAGGGCGCGGACCCGCCGCGCCTGGTGGGGCGCGAGGATCGTGAAGCGCAGGCCCTCGGCCGCCAGCGTCTCGAGGGTCGGGACGTCGACGGCCGTCTCGGGGAGCCACATGCCCTCGGGCGGGCGCCCGAACCTCCGCTCGAAGTCGCGGAGGCCCCAGCGGACCTGCGTGCGCCGGTGGCGCTCGTCTGCGAGCGGGAGGATGGCGTGGTTGTAGACCTGGGCGATGGCCGAGCCGTGCCCGGAGAAGCGGCGGCGGCTGCGCTCGTCCGCCTCGAGGATGGCCGCGTGCACCTCGGGCTCGCGCTCCCGGAGCCACGCCATCAGCGTGGGGCCGACGTTGAAGCTGATGCGCTCGTAGTTGCTCACGATGCGCTCGATCCGGCCGTGCCCGTCCAGGATCCGCGCGGTGGCGTTGGGCCGGTAGCACTCGATCGTGATGCGCTCGTTCCAGTCGTGATAGGGCGCCGCGCTCGGCTGGCGCTCCACCGCCTCCAGCCACGGGTTCTCCCGGGGCGGCTGGTAGAAGTGGCCGTGGATGCAGACGTAGCGGCTCACCCGGCCTCCGGCGCCAGGAACACGATCCCGAGCGGCGGGAGATCGAGGACGAGGGAGTGCGGACGACCGTGCCGGCCCATATGCTCCGCCTCGACCTCGGGCTCGGGCCCGTCCCCGCTCCCCGCGTAGGCCGGCGCGTCGCTGTTCGCCAGGAGCTCCCAGCGGCCGCCCTCGGGCACGCCGAGCCGGTAGCCGTGCCGGGGGACCGGGGTGAAGTTGGCCGCCGCGAGGACCGGCGGGCTCCCCTCCCCTCCCCGCCGCAGGAAGGCGAGGACGCTGTTCTCACGGTCCGCCCCCTCGATCCACTCGAACCCGGCCGGGTCGCAGTCGCGCTCGTGGAGCGCCGGCCGCGACCGGTAGAGCCGGTTCAGGGTCTCCACCCAGTCGCACACGCCGGCGTGCCGCTCGTGCTCGAGCAGGTGCCAGTCCAGGCTGCGCTCGTGGTCCCACTCCGACCAGGGCGCCATCTCCGAGCCCATGAACAGGAGCTTCTTCCCCGGCTGCGCGAACATCCAGCCGTACAGGAGACGCAGGTTGGCGAACTTCTGCCACTCGTCCCCGGGCATCTTGTCCAGGAGCGAGCGCTTGCCGTGCACGACCTCGTCGTGCGAGAGCGGGAGGACGAAGTTCTCCGAGAAGGCGTACACGGCGCGGAAGGTGAGCTCGTCGTGGTGGTACTTCCGGTGCACCGGTTCGTGCGCCATGTACTCCAGCGTGTCGTGCATCCAGCCCATGTCCCACTTGTAGCCGAAGCCGAGCCCGCCCGTGTAGGTGGGGCGGGAGACCCCGGGGAAGGCGGTCGATTCCTCGGCCACGGTGTGGACGTCCGGGTGACGGCCGTAGACCTCCTCGTTCAGGGTGCGCAGGAAGTCGATGGCCTCGAGGTCCTCCCGGCCGCCGTGGACGTTGGGGCTCCACTCGCCCTCCTTCCGGGAGTAGTCCCGGTAGAGCATCGAGGCCACGGCGTCCACCCTGAGGCCGTCGGCGTGGTACGTCTCGAGCCAGAACATGGCGCTGGACAGGAGGAAGCTGCGGACCTCGTGGCGCCCGTAGTTGAAGATGAGGCTGTCCCAGTCCGGGTGGATGCGTCGGCGGGGGTCCAGGTGCTCGAACAGGTAGGTGCCGTCGAAGAAGCCCAGGCCGTGCTCGTCGCTCGGGAAGTGGGAGGGCACCCAGTCCACGAGGACCCCGATCCCCCGCCGGTGCAGGTGGTCGACCAGGGCCATGAGGTCCTGCGGGGTGCCGTAGCGCGCGGTGGGCGCGAAGTAGCCCGTGGTCTGGTACCCCCAGGAGCCGTAGAAGGGGTGCTCCATCACAGGCAGGAGCTCGACGTGGGTGAACCCGAGGCTCTCGACGTGGTCGGCCAGCCGGGGTGCCAGCTCCCGCCAGCCCAGCGGCCGGTTCCCCTCCTCGGGCACCCGTCGCCACGACCCGGCGTGGACCTCGTAGATGGACATCGGCCGGTCCCGGCCCCCGCGCTCTCCGCGGGACTCCATCCACCCGTCGTCCTCCCAGTCGTACTCCAGGTCCCACACCACCGACCCGGTCCGGGGCGGCTCCTCGTGGCGCACCCCGAACGGGTCGGCCTTGTCGACCGTGTAGCCCCCCTCGCGGGAGACGATGCGGTACTTGTAGAGCGCGCCGCGCTCGACGCCCGGCACGAAGCCCTGCCAGAGGCCCGAGGAGGCCCGGGGCTCGAGCGGGTGGGCGGCGGCGTCCCAGCCGTTGAAGGAGCCGATCACCGAGACGCGCTCGGCGTTGGGCGCCCACACCGCGAACCGCACGCCCCGCGCGCCATCCACGGTCTCCGGGTGCGCGCCCAGCTTCTCCCACAGCCGCAGGTGCGTCCCCTCGTTGAACAGGTGGAGGTCCCGCTCCGTGAGCGCGCTCCGCGCCGTCGCTTCCGTCATCGCTCTCCCCCCTCGGGGACTCGAGTCTCCTCTCGCGCTCCGCCCGCCGCGCTCGCCGCGCGGCCGGCCGGGGCGCCGCGCCGGGCGGCCTCGATCCGCCGGAGCACATCCGCGACCTCGGGGCGCGCCGTGACCTCGTCCAGCCTCCAGGCGGCCCGCCCGCGCCAGCTCCGGGCCGCACCGGGGGATCCGGGCACGTTCTGCGGCCTCCGCTCGAGCCAGGCGTCCTCCAGGTTGAGGACCACCGCCCGCGCGGCGCTCCGGCCCAGGGCGTCCAGGCACGCCAGCATCACGTCCCTGGGCTCGGGCTCGCCCCCGGCCTCCAGGTCGCCGCGCTCCCGCAGCCAGGCGACGAGCGCGGCCCGGACCCGGCGCCGCCCCTCGCGCTCCCCCGCGGCCTCCTCCTCGTCCAGCATGCCGAGCTCCAGCCGGCCGTCGATGTCCCGCCCCTCCCACCACCCCGCGAACGGCCACGTGTCGTGCGTGTCCAGGGTGGCCACCGAGCCCTCCGGAGGGGCCGCCACGGGCGGCGTCCGGTCGGGCGAGATCTCGAACGGGACGACGTAGTAGCGAGCCACCGCGTGCCGGTCCATGGCCCGACGGACCGCCGGCGGCACGGTGCCCAGGTCCTCGCCCACGACCTCGGTCCGGTGCCGGTGGGAGGCCAGCGCCAGGAGCGCCCACGCCTCGCGGGCCGGGTAGCGCACGTACACGCCGCCCGCCGCGCCGGCGCCCCGGGGAATCCAGAACAGCCGGTGGCAGCCCATGACGTGGTCCACGCGCAGCGCCGCCGACCGGCCCATCGAATGATCCAGGCAGGCTCCGAGGTACGCGTACCCGGAGCGCCTCCGGGCGTGCGGGACGGGCGGAGGGAATCCCCAGTCCTGGCCCTCCCGGAAGAAGGCGTCGGGCGGGGCGCCGACCGACATGTCCCGCGCGAACAGCTCCCTCCGGCGCCACACGTCGAAGCCGTCGGGGTGGACCGAGAGCGGGAGGTCCAGGTAGAGCCCGAACCCGTCGCGCTCCCCCCGGCGCGCCACCGCCCCCACCTGCTCGTCGGCCAGCCACGCCGCCAGGAGCCAGCGGTCCCGCACCTCCGGGTCGAAGTCGCGGCCGGGACGGAGCGCCTCGCCCCGGAGCGGCGCGTCCCGGGGCCCGGCATCCCAGACGGTCCACCCCGCTCCCGCTCGCCCGGTGGCGGCCCGGAAGCGGGCGTACGCCCCCGCCTCGGGCCGCCCCTCGAGCCAGCGGCCCAGGCCCGGGAGCCGGGACGGGAGCGGCGCGGCGCCGTCCCCGCCGCCCGTGTCCCGGGCCGCCCGGTCCAGGAGCTCGCGCCGGAGCGCGGCCGCGGCGCGGTAGTCGACCTCGTCCCCCGCCTCGAGGGTCCGGGCCCGGCGGCGGTGCTCCGCGGAGTCCAGCCAGCTCGCCGCGGCGGCCGAGCCGGTGCGCCGGACCGCGTCGGCCGGGTCCAGGTAGAGCTCGCTCCAGAACAGGCGGCTCACCGGCGCGTACGGGCTCGGGTCGAAGGGCTCGTCCAGGAACGTCGGGAGGAGCGGGAGCGTCCCGAGCCAGGACGCCCCACGGCCCGCCGCCCAGCTCCCCAGGCGGCCGAGCCCTTCGTAGTCGCCCACGCCCGCCGAGCCCCGCGTCCGGAGCGCGTACAGGGGGAGGAACACGCCCCACGCGCCGCGCCCGGCGTCCTCCTCGGGCCGCCAGCAGCGCCGCGGGGCCGAGAGGAGGTGGACGGAGACGGGCTCCCCGCGCTCCATCCCGTCCGACCCCCGGACCAGGAGCCGGTGGAGGCCCCACGGGAGACGCCTTCCATCCGCGCGCCGGACCCCGGTCCGGCGGAGGACGAACGATCGCCCGTCGACCTCCTCGGCCCGGCCCGTCCGGGTCGGGCCCTCCGCCAGCTCCACCTCCTCCCCCGATTCGAGCCGGACCCGGAGCTCGATCCGGTCGGGGCTCCCCCGGGCCGGGAGCCGGAGGGGGAGCGGAGGGAGGCGGCCCCCGGGCGCCACGACGACGGGAGGGAGGACCCTCTCCCACAGCTCGCGGCGCCGGAGCCGGCGGGCCGCCTCGACCTCGTCCGGCGAGGGCATCCGCCCTCCCGGCAGCGGCGCGCCCAGCGACCGGAGGACGGCGACCACGCTCTCGGCCGGAGAGGCGCGCACGGCGCCCGAGGCGTCGCGGTACTCGAGATGGACGCCGTGCAGGCGGGCGAGCCGGCCCAGCGGTCCCGGAGCCTCCGCGCGTCGCGTCGTCACCACGTCCCGCGACCCTCCATCAGGTCCAGGATCCCCTCCACGGGGATCGGCACCCAGTCCGGACGGTGGGAGAGCTCGTAGCCCAGCTCGTAGACGGCCTTCTCGAGGAGGAAGAGGTCCAGGAGCCAGGCCACCTGCTCCGGGTCGGAGGGCAGGAGGCCCGATTCCCCGAGCTCGCCCAGGTAGGCGTCCAGGAACGCGGCGCCGACGTGGAGGCTCCAGAACCGGGCCAAGGGCGTCATGCGCTCTCCGTCTCCCGGCCCCGCCAGCCCCGTCGACTCGCTCTCCCGTATGCCCGCGCGCGCCGCATAGTGGAAGGAGCGGAGCATGCCCGCCACGTCCACGAGCGGCGAGCGCTTCACGCGCCGGGTGCCCACCGGCCGCGCCGGCTCGCCCTCGAAGTCGATGATGACGAAGTCCTTCCCGGTGTGGAGGACCTGCCCCAGGTGATAGTCCCCGTGGCAGCGGATCCGGAGCCCGTCGATGCGCCGGTCCGCCAGCTCGCGGAAGCGCACCAGGATCGGGTCCCGGAGGCCCCGCAGGCGGGCCGCGCGGCTGGCCGCCGGCTCCGGCAGCCGGGAGCGGCGGTCCTCGAGCCCCCGGAAGGTGCGGCCGACCAGGTTGCGGGCGGACTGGTACAGGGAGCGCTGGTGGAGCGCCGAGTAGGGCTCCGGCGCGAACGCCTCGTCGTTGGGCGCCGACGCCAGGGCCAGGTGGAGCTCCGCCGTCCGGCGGCCCAGGAGCCGCGCCGACTCCAGGAAGGGCCCGACCCGCTCGAGCTCCCGGGGGGACGTCTCCCGGCCGGCCAGCGCCAGCAGGCGCTCGCCCCGGAACGGCTCGGGCTCCGGACCGTCCGCCACGTCGGCCATCGCCCTCTCGTAGAAGCGGCCCAGCGCCTCCAGGGCCAGGCCCCACGCGTCCCCCCGGTTCTCGACGTAGCCGACCAGGAGGCCCACGGAGGTCTCCGATCCGTCCCCGCCCCGGAGCGAGAGGGCGCCGCCCAGGGGCGCCACGTGGGGGAAGCCCCTCGCGTCCAGGAAGCGGGACAGCTCCACGTCGGGGTTGATCCCCTCCTCCAGGCGTCGGTAGAGCTTGAGGAGGAAGCGGTCCCCGTAGCGGAGCGAGCTGTTGCTCTGCTCGAAGCCCTGGAGCTCGCCCGGCGGCGCCTCCCCCCCGACGCGGAGCCGGTCGTACTCCGGGAAGCGTCGGCCCCGGAGGGCGCCGACCTCGCCGTCGACGCGGCCCTCCTCCTCGACCAGGGAGCGCAGGGCCTCCGCGGCCCGGGGGTCCAGGAGCCCGTCGTGCACGATGCCGTCCTCGCCGCCCACGCGGGCGGGCGTGACGACGGCCTCCGGCCGCGCCTCCCCGATCGCCTCGGCGCGCTCGCCCGAGGCGAACGCGAGCGGCAGGGCGTAGCGCTCCTTCTCGCCCTGGTCGAACTCGACCTCGGCCACCGCGAACACGGGCGCGGGATCCGCGCCGGCGTCGCCCGCCCCGTCCAGCGGGATCGTCCCCTCGATGCGGGTGCGGCGGATGCGGCGCTCCTTGGACCCGAACCAGCGCCGGGCCGCCAGGAACCGGGCCAGCGGAGCCTCCAGCGCCCGGCCGCCCGCCCCCTCCAGGAGCGAGGTCCAGTCCGGCGCCGTCGGAGTCGGCCCCTCGCGTGGCGTGACGAACGGGCCGCTCAGCGGCACGTCGGCCTCGCCTCCCTCCGGGCCCGGCTCCCGGCCCAGCGTCTCCCCGGCCGGCTGCAGCCGGAACCAGAAGAAGGCGTGCGGCCCGAGCGTGAGCGGGTACGGGTCCTTGCCGATGGGGGTGAACTCGGAGTGCCCGAACAGCTCGAGCGGCGTGCGGCCCTCCCACCCGGCCAGGTCCAGGTCGGCGCGCTGCACGAAGCGCGACAGGTTGGCCGCGACCAGGATGACCTCGTCCCCGTGGCGCCGCACGAACGCCAGGACCTTGGGGTTCTCGGGCCCGACCAGCTCGATGTCGCCGCGCCCGAACGCGCTGTGGCGTTGGCGGAGCCCGACCAGCCGCCGCACCCACCACAGGAGCGAGCTGGGGTTGTGGGCCTGGGACTCCACGTTCACGGCCTCGTAGCGGTACTCCGGGTCGGTGATGACCGGCAGGTAGAGGCGCTGCGGGTTCGCCTCCGAGAATCCGGCGTTCCGATCCCCGCTCCACTGCATGGGCGTGCGCACGCCGTTGCGGTCGCCCAGGAAGATGTTGTCGCCCATGCCGATCTCGTCCCCGTAGTAGAGGACGGGGCTCCCGGGCAGCGAGAGGAGGAGCCCGTGCATGAGCTCGATCTTCTTGCGGTCGTTCGTGAGGAGCGGCGCCAGCCGGCGGCGGATCCCCAGGTTGATGCGCGCCCGCCGCTCGCTCGCGTACACGCGGTACATGTAGTCGCGCTCCTCGTCCGTCACCATCTCGAGCGTGAGCTCGTCGTGGTTCCGGAGGAAGATCGCCCACTGGGCGGGCTCGGGAATGTCGGGGGTCTGCTCGAGGATGTCCTCGATCGGGAAGCGGTCCTCCATGCGGATGCCCATGAACAGGCGGGGCATGAGCGGGAAGTGGAACGCCATGTGGCACTCGTCCCCGTCCCCGAAGTACTCGACCGCGTCCTCGGGCCACTGGTTGGCCTCCGCCAGGAGCATCCGTCCCGGGAAGCGCTCGTCCACGTGGCGGCGCAGCTCCCGGAGGAAGGCGTGGGTCTCGGGGAGGTTCTCGCAGTTGGTGCCCTCCCGCTCGTACAGGTAGGGGACGGCGTCCAGCCTGAGGCCGTCCACCCCCATCCCGAGCCAGAAGTCCACGACGTCCAGGAGCTCTCCGCGCACGCGGGGGTTGTCGAAGTTCAGGTCGGGCTGGTGCGCGTAGAACCGGTGCCAGTAGTAGGCCTCGGCCACCGGGTCCCACGTCCAGTTCGAGGCCTCGAAGTCCTGGAAGATGATGCGGGTCTCGGCGTACCGCTCCGGGTCGTCGCTCCACACGTAGAAGTCCCGCTCGGGGCTCCCGGCGGGGGCCCGGCGCGCACGCTGGAACCAGCGGTGCCGGTCGGAGGTGTGGTTGAGGACGAGCTCGGTCACGACGCGCAGGCCGCGCCGGTGGGCCTCGTCCAGGAAGCGCCGGAAGTCCTCCAGCGTCCCGTAGTCGGGGTGGACGTCCCGGTAGTCGGCGATGTCGTAGCCGTCGTCGCGGAGGGGCGAGGGGTAGAACGGGAGGATCCACACGGCCGTCACGCCGAGGTCCTGGATGTAGTCCAGCCTCTCGGTCAGGCCGCGGAAGTCGCCGATCCCGTCGCCGTTCCCGTCCCGGAAGGCCCGGACGGGGACCTCGTACAGCACCGCGTCCCGGTACCAGTCGGCCGCGGCGGCCCGGCGCGCGTCTCCCCGATCCGCCGCGTCCTCCCGCGCGGGCCCGCCGCGCAGGGCCCTCCCGTCTCCCGTGTCCGTCGTCATACGAAGTACTCGTAGTCCTGCTCGGAGCGCACGTCCCGGACGACGTGGAATATGTGGGCAGGCCCCTCCGCCGGGTCCAGCTCGACGTAGCTCCGGGCGCCCTGCCACGTGTAGCGCTCCCCGTCCAGGAGGTCGGCCACGTGGAACGTCCGGTCCGGATCCAGGCCGAGCTCCTCCAGGTCCAGCTCCAGCGTGGCCCCGTGGGGCTGGAAGGGGTCGAGGTTCACGACCACGAGGACCTGGTCCGAGCGATCCGCCGTCCGCTTGGAGTAGGCGAGGAGCTGCGGGTCGTCCACCGGATGGAAGCGGAGGCTCCGGTTCCCCTGGAGCGCCGGGTGCCGGCGTCGGATGCGGTTCAGGCGGCCGATGAGGCCCGCCAGGCTGTCCGGGTTCTCGAGGTCCCAGTGGCGAATCTGGTACTTCTCCGAGTCCAGGTACTCCTCGCTGTCCGGCTCGAGGGGCTCGGCCTCGCACAGCTCGAAGGCCGGACCGTACATGCCCCAGCACGAGGAGAGCGTGGCCGCCAGCACCGCCCGGGTCCGGAAGGCGGGCGGCCCGCCCGTCTGCAGGTACTCGTGCAGGATGTCGGGGGTGTTCGGCCACAGGCTGGGGCGGAAGTACTCGGCCACCTCCGTCCCGGTCAGCTCGGCCAGGTACTCGGACAGCTCCCGCTTGGTGTTGCGCCACGTGAAGTACGTGTACGACTGGCTCATGCCGAGCTTGGCCAGCCGGTACATGATCCGGGGGCGGGTGAACGCCTCGGACAGGAAGAGCACCCCGGGGTCGCGCCCCTTGGTCTCGGCGATCAGCCACTCCCAGAACCGGAACGGCTTGGTGTGCGGGTTGTCGACCCGGAAGATCCGGACGCCCCGGTCCATCCAGAAGGTCACCACGCTCAGGAGCTCGTCCCACAGGGCGCGCCAGTCGTCGCACTCGAAGTCGAAGGGGACGATGTCCTCGTACTTCTTGGGAGGGTTCTCGGCGTGCCGTATCGATCCGTCGGGCCGGCGCCGGAACCACTCGGGATGCTCCCGGACGTACGGGTGGTCGGGCGAGCACTGGTAGGCCAGATCGAGGGCCACCTCCATGCCGTGCCCGGCGGCCGCCTCCACCAGCTCGCGGAAGTCGTCGAAGCCGCCCAGGGCCGGGTGGATGGCCTTGTGCCCCCCCTCGGCGCCTCCGATGGCCCACGGGCTCCCGGGGACGTCCTCCCCGTCCGCGGGCGCGTTGTTGGGCCCCTTGCGGCCCGTACGCCCGTTCGGGTGGATGGGCGGGAGGTAGAGCACGTCGAAGCCCATGCCCCGGACGTAGGGCAGGCGCTCGCGGACGTCCGCCAGCGTCCCGTGCTCGCCGGGCTCGGTGGCCCAGGAGCGGGGGAAGAGCTCGTACCAGGCGCTGAAGCGCGCCCGCTCGCGCTCGACCGTGACCGGGAGGGCCGGCTCGTGGCGCACGGCGAACCGGTCGTCGGGGTGGCGGTCCACGAGCGTGCGCGTCTCGTCGGCGAGCGCCTCCTCGAGCCGCTCCTCGAGGGGGAGCCCGGCGTCGCCGGCGAGCGCCGCGGCCAGCTCGCCCAGGCGCTCCGCGTCGTGCCCGGCCCCCGCGGCGCGGGCCCGCTCCGCCGCCGCCTCGACCTGTCCCGCACCGACCAGGAGCTCATGCTCGACCGGCCGGTCGGCCCCGGCGCGCTTTCGGAGATCCTCGCGCCACGTCCCGAACCGGTCGATCCAGGCCCGGATCGTGTAGAGGTGCCGACCCTCGGTCTCGACCCGGAAGAGCCCGGCCCAGCGGTCGTTCCCGAGGGGCTCCATCGGCTCGGAGCTCCAGGACTCCTCTCCGGGGCCCCGATGCAGAAGGCGGCAGGTCAGCGCATCGTGCCCGTCGGCGAAGATGTCGGCGCGGACCGTGACCTCGTCCCCGACGATTCGCTTGATCGCGTGACGGCCCGCGTCGACGAGGGGGTCGATCCGCTCGATGACGACCCGCCGGCGACCTTCCTCGGGCTGTGTGGCCATCGTCCGGGGCTGCCTCCTGCCGGAGCTCACGGTGCGCCTGGGAGCGGTCCCGCCTCTCCCCGCGGGGAGGGAGGGAACCGCCCTCCCCCGGCGCAGGATTTGCGCCACGTCTCGCGTGCCCACGGGGCCCGCTCGCCCCGCGGAACCGCAGCGTCGTCGGCACGATGGGAGGGAGGGCCGGGCGGGCCCGAAGCGCATGACCGAGCTCCTGGACGGAAGCAGGGCCACGGGCGGCCCCGGCATCGATCCGCGCTGGACCCGCAGCGCCAAGGAAGGCATCGGGACGGCGTGCTCCGACGCGAGCCGCCTCTGGTACACGACGTCGGCCGGCATCGTCAACGAAGTGTACTTCCCGACCATCGACTCCCCCCAGATCCGGGACCTGCAGTACCTGGTGGCCGACGGCGCCGGCCTGTTCCACGACGAGCGCCGGCACACCGACGCGGTGACCGGGCCGCTCGACGGCCACTCGCTCGGCTACCGGATCGTGAACCGCGAGCCCGGAGGCCGCTACCGCATCGAAAAGGAGCTGTTCGCGGACCCGGACCTCCCCTGCCTGCTCCTGCGGACCCGCTTCGAGCCGCGCGAGGACCTCCGGGACGACCTCCGCCTCTACGTCCTCCTGGCCCCCCACCTGGAGGTCGGCGGTCGGGACAACAGCGGCTACGCGGCGCGGGTGGCCGGCCGCACCCTCCTCACCGCGCACCGGGGCGGCACGTGGCTGGCCCTGGGCGCCACCATCCCCCTGTTGCGGGTCTCCTGCGGGTACGTGGGGACGACCGACGGCTGGACCGACCTGTCCGAGGACGGCCGGATGAGCCTCGAGTTCGACCGCGCGGAGCACGGCAACATCGCCCTGACCGGAGAGCTGGACCCGGCCGGCACCCGCGACTTCACGCTGGGACTCGCCTTCGGGACCACGCTGGAGGCGGCCGTCTCCACGCTTCTCCAGTCCCTGGCCCGCCCGGCCGACGAGACGCGCGCCCGCTTCGTGGCCGGCTGGGAGCGCGCGTGCCGGCACATCGAGCCGCTCGAGGACGCCGCGGAAGACGGCGGCGACCTCTACCGGCGCAGCCACAGCCTTCTCCTCGCGCACCAGGACAAGACGTACCGCGGGGCCGGCATCGCCTCGCTCAGCATCCCGTGGGGCGACCACCACGGGGACGACGAGCTGGGCGGGTACCACCTGGTGTGGACCCGGGACCTGGTCAACGCCACCACCGCCCTCCTGGCGTCGGGGAACGCCGAGATCCCCCTCCGGGCGTTGATCTACCTGTCGGCCGTCCAGAGGGCCGACGGGGGCTTCCACCAGAACTTCTGGCTGGACGGCACGCCCTACTGGGAGGCGGAGCAGCTGGACGAGGCCGCCTTCCCCATCCTGCTGGCCTGGCGGCTTCGGGAGCAGGACGCGCTCGGGGGCTTCGACCCCTACCCCATGGTCCTGGCGGCCGCCGGCTTCCTGGTCCGGGAGGGCCCGTCCACCCCGCAGGAGCGGTGGGAGGAGAACTCCGGCTACTCGCCCTCGACGCTCGCCTCCAACATCGCCGCGCTCACGTGCGCGGCCGACATGGCACGCGAGCGGGGCGACGGCCACACGGCGGAGTTCCTCCAGGCGTTCGCGGACTTCCTCCACTGTCACGTGGTCCCCTGGACGGTGACCCGCTCGGGCGACCTGGTGGAGGGGATCGCCCGCCACTTCATCCGCATCAACCCGGTCGACCCGAGCGATCCCCGTCCCGACGAGGATCCCGACACGGGGATGGTTCCCATCCGGAACCGGCCTCCGGGCGCCGAGTGGCGCTTCCCGGCCCGTCGGATCGTCGACGCGGGCTTCCTCGAGCTGGTCCGGTACGGGATCTTTCCCGCCGGCGATCCCCTGTTCGAGGACTCCCTCGAGGTCGTGGACCGCGTCCTCCGCGTGGAGACCCCGGTCGGTCCGTGCTGGCGCCGCTACAACCACGATGGGTACGGCCAGCGGGACGACGGCGGCCCGTTCCTGGGCTGGGGCCGGGGCCGCGCCTGGCCCCTCCTCACGGGCGAGCGGGGGCACTACGAGCTGGCGGCCGGTCGCGATCCGGCCCCGCTCGTCCGCGCCATGGAGGGCTTCGCGCGCACCACGGGCCTCCTGCCCGAGCAGG
>Ga0209918_1000043_pt1 | contig 97361 bp, 89 predicted proteins | sample SalPonD_shore_MG_FD_185712 | JGI IMG/M metagenome (GOLD analysis project Ga0209918, IMG submission 185712) | Salt pond soil microbial communities from South San Francisco under conditions of wetland restoration - Salt Pond MetaG... | ecosystem: Environmental > Aquatic > Marine > Intertidal zone...
GGGAGCTGATGCAGGCCGACCTGGACGCGCGCTTCAAGCGCACGGGCCACGAGAACGCCTACTTCCCGCTCTTCCTCCCGCGCTCGGCGCTCGAGAAGGAGGCCGAGCACGTGGAGGGCTTCGCGCCGGAGACGGCGGTGGTGACCCACGGGGGAGGGAAGGAGCTCGAGGAGCCGCTCGTCGTGCGGCCCACCTCCGAGGCCATCATCTGGCCCATCGTCGCGAACTGGATCCAGTCCTACCGGGACCTGCCGGTCCTCCTCAACCAGTGGGCCAACGTGGTCCGCTGGGAGAGGAGGACGCGGCCCTTCCTGCGGACGACCGAGTTCCTGTGGCAGGAGGGGCACACGGCCCACGCCACCGCCGAGGAGGCCCAGGAGGAGACCCGGCGCATGGTCGGCGTCTACCGCGGCTTCATGGAGGAGGCCATGGCCATGCCCGTGGTCACCGGGGAGAAGTCGGCCTCCGAGCGCTTCGCGGGGGCGGAGCGGACGTTCTGTCTGGAGGCCCTCATGAAGGACAACCGGGCGCTCCAGGCCGGCACGAGCCACTTCCTGGGCCAGAACTTCGCCCGGGCGTTCGACGTGCAGTACCAGACGGAGGAAGGCGAGCACGACTACGTGTACAACACGTCGTGGGGCGTCTCCACGCGTCTCCTCGGCGCGCTCATCATGACGCACGGTGACGACGACGGGCTGGTCCTCCCCCCCTCGATCGCGCCCCACCAGGTGGTGATCGTCCCGATCTGGAAGGACGACGACCAGAGGAGCCTGGTGCTCGAGGTCGCCCACCGGGTGCGCTCGTCGCTCGCCCGGGACCTCCGCGTCCACGTGGACGGGCGTGACACGGTGAATCCCGGCGCCAAGTTCTACGAGTGGGAGCGGAAGGGCGTCCCGCTCCGCGTGGAGATCGGCCCCCGCGACGTCTCGAAGCAGCAGGTCGTGGTGGTGCGGCGCCGGACGCCGGAGGGGAAGGAGAGGAAGCGCATCCTGGGCGAGTCGGAGGCGTTCGCGGTCATTCCCCGGATCCTGGACGAGCTCCAGCGGGACCTGTGGGAGGCGGCCCTGGAGCGGCGAGAGGCCAACTCGGTGCGGGGCGTCACGGACTACGACGCGTTCCGCGAGCGCGCCGAGGAGGAGGGCGGCTTCCAGTACGCGGGCTGGTGCGGCTCGGCCGAGTGCGAGGCGAGGGTGAAGGACGAGATCGGCGCCACGATCCGGGCGCTCCCGGACGAGGAGTTCCGCTCCCCGGAGCCCCCCGAGCGCTGCCTGGCGTGCGGAGAGCCCGCCGAGCACGAGGCGCTGTGGGCGCGGGCGTATTGAGGGCCCGAGGCGTCGGCGCGCGGGACCTCGCGATGCCGGGCGCTCCGGGCGCCGCCGGCCCGGTGACCCGACAGGGGACGGACCGGCCGTGAGCGACCGGATCCTCATCCTCGACTACGGCTCGCAGTTCACGCGCCTCATCGCACGCCGCATCCGGGAGGAGCGGGTGTACTGCGAGATCCACCCGCCCGACCGCTCCCCGGCGTGGGTCCGGGACTGGGATCCGGCGGGCATCATCCTCTCGGGCGGGCCCGCGAGCGTGTACGACGAGGGCGTGCCCGGCCTCGAGCCGGGCCTCCTCGACCTGGGGGTGCCGGTCCTCGGCATCTGCTACGGGATGGGCCTCCTGGCGCAGGCCGCCGGGGGACGGGTGGTCGGCGGGGCCCGGCGGGAGTACGGCCGCGCCGAGATGGAAGTTCTGGACGCCGACCGGCTCCTGAGCGGGTTCGAGCCGGGCGAACGGACCACGGTGTGGATGAGCCACGGCGACCACGTCGAGGAGCCGCCCGACGGCTTCGAGGTCCTGGGCCGCACCGAGAGCGTCCCGGTCGCCGCCTTCCGGCACCGCGAGCGGGAGCTGTACGGGGTCCAGTTCCACCCCGAGGTGGCCCACACGCCGCGCGGCGGGGAGATGCTCGAGAACTTCGTGTTCGGGGTGTGCGGGTGCGCCGGCGGCTGGACGCCCGGGAGCATCGTCGAGTCCCGGGTGTCCGCCATCCGCGAGCAGGTGGGCGGCGAGGCGACGGCCATCTGCGGCCTGTCGGGCGGGGTCGACTCCTCGGTGGCCGCCGCCCTGGTGCACCGGGCGATCGGCGACCGGCTGACCTGCATCTTCGTGGACACGGGGCTCCTGCGGAAGGGCGAGCGCGAGTCCGTCCGGCGCGTGTTCGGCGAGCACCTGGGCTTCCGGCTCGAGGTGATCGACGCCTCGGAGCGCTTTCTGGAGCGGCTGCGGGGCGTGGAGGATCCGGAGGAGAAGCGGGTCCGCATCGGCCACACCTTCATCGACGTGTTCGAGGAGGCGGCCGGACGTCACGGGGACGCCCGCTTCCTGGTGCAGGGCACGCTCTACCCGGACGTCATCGAGTCGACCTCGGTGAGCGGGCCCTCCGCCAAGATCAAGTCGCACCACAACGTGGGCGGCCTTCGTCCCGACCTACCCTTCGAGCTGGTGGAGCCGCTCCGCGAGCTGTTCAAGGACGAGGTCCGTGACGTGGGGCGGGAGCTCGGCCTCCCCGAGGAGATGGTGGGCCGGCACCCGTTCCCGGGCCCGGGGCTGGCCATCCGCACGCTGGGCGAGGTGACGCCCGACCGCCTGGCGGCCCTCCGGGAGGCCGACGCGATCTACCTGGAGGAGATTCGGGCCGCGGGCCTGTACGACGAGATCTGGCAGGCGTTCGCCGTTCACCTCCCGGTGTGCTCGGTCGGTGTGATGGGCGACGCCCGTACCTACGAGAACGTCGTGGCCCTGCGCGCGGTGACCAGCCGGGACGGCATGACGGCGGACTGGTATCCGATGCCGCACGAGGTGCTGGGCCGGACGGCGGCCCGGATCATCAACGAGGTGCCCGGCGTGAACCGCGTGGTCTACGACGTCTCGTCCAAGCCGCCGGCCACGATCGAGTGGGAGTGAGGGCCGCGCGGGCGGCGGGCGCCGCCGACCGCGGCGGACCCGGCACCTCGATCCGGAGGGACCCATGGCCGAGCTGAAGGAGGTCGTCGAGTTCCTGGACGGGTACCTGCGGGTGGACGAGATTCCCGACTACCCCGGGGCGCACAACGGCCTCCAGGTGGCCAGCCGGTCCCCGGTCGAGAAGGTGGCCGCGGCGGTGGACGCCTGCCAGGCCACCGTCGAGGACGCGGCCGCCGCCGGAGCCCAGCTCCTCCTCGTCCACCACGGGCTGTTCTGGGGGGATCCCCTCCCGGTCACGGGCCGTACGTACCGCCGCCTGCGCGCCTGCTTCGACGCCGACCTGGCCGTCTACTCGGCCCACCTCCCCCTGGACGTCCACGACGAGGTCGGGAACAACGTGCTCCTGGCCGCCAGGCTCGGCCTGGAGGTCGAGGGCCGCTTCGGCGTCCACGAGGGGCTCGAGGGGCTCGGGGTGTGGTCGGTGGCCGACCTGGGCCGGGAGGAGCTCGTGGAGAGGGTCGGCGAGGCCTGCGGCGGGGAGCCGCTCCTCGTGCCCGGCGGGCCGGCGCACGTGAGAAGGGTGGGCGTGGTCACCGGGGCGGCCTCCTCGGTCCTCCCGCAGGCCCGGGCGGAGGGGCTGGACACCTTCATCACGGGGGAGGGGCCCCACCACTCCTACCACGACGCCATGGAGTGGGGCCTGAACCTGATGTACGCCGGGCACTACGCCACCGAGACGTTCGGGGTGCGCGCGCTGTCCGAGCGGCTGGGCGAGGAGTTCGGGGTCGAGCGGACCTTCCTGGACCACCCGACGGGGCTCTGAGGGGCCGGGCCCGGGCTGCCTCCGGTCCGGGGGCGCCTCCGCTTCCCGCGACCCTCTTCACATAGATCCGAAGAGGGTCCATCGCGCGGCCGAGCCCGCCTCGGATCGGGCTCGCGCCGCCTCTCCCGACCTCAGAACACCGAGAACTTGAGGCCCTTGAGGTAGCGCTCCGGGCGCTGCCGGATGTCCTTCGTGAGGAGCGCGATCTCCTCGGAGGCGGACTGGAGGTTCTCGGCGGCGGCGGTCACCTGGTCGTACAGGGAGCCGTCGTTCACGAGCTTCCCCAGCGAGCCGCTCCCGCTGTCCACCTTCTCCAGGATCGACGCGAGGGAGCGGCTGGAGGCGTCCAGCCCCCGGCTCGTCTCGTGGAGGCGGCCGGTGAGCGAGTCCAGCCGCACCAGGGTCTCCTTCAGCTCCGGTCCCGCCGTGGCCTCCGAGAGCTGCGAGGAGGTCGCCTCGAGGCTCTCGATCAGGCGGGCCAGGGTGGCGCGCTCGCTGTCCACCAGCCCGCGCAGGTCGTGCATCGTCCCCGACAGGTCCTCGGCGCTGGAGTGGAGGGCCGCGATCGCGCTGTCGGCCAGGAGCCGCTTGGTGCGGTCCAGGACGGACTTCGCGTCCTCGCCCAGGGAGCTGGCCATGGTCGTGAGGCCCGGCGCCGGCTGGGCGGCGATCGTGTCCCCGGCAGCGAGCCGGCGCGCGGCCTGGCCGGGCTGGAGGACGATCGCCTGCGAGCCCAGGAAGCCGGCCGACTGGATGGCCGCGCGGCTGTCGGACGGGATCGAGACCTGCCCGCTCACCGAGACGTCGAGGACCACGCCGCCCTCGGCCAGGCCCACGTTGCTCACCGAGCCCACGTCCACGCCGTGCAGGTAGATCCGGTCGCCGGCCGTGCGCTGCTGGGCGTCGGGGGTGAAGATGTGGAAGGCGAAGCCCCCGCCCCCGATCCCGCTGCTCGTGATCCAGATGACGCCCCACACGAGGACGACGATCGACACCAGGACGAGCGCGCCGACCTGCAGCTCCGCCTTGTGCTGCGTCCTGAGGCCGGGATCCCTCATGCGACGCGGGTGAGGTCGGTGCGGCCCGAGAGGAATCGCTGGACGGCCGGGTTGTCGCTCGTCTTCATCTCTTCCGGGGTTCCGAGGGCCTGGATCTTCCCCCGCGAGAGGAGGGCGATCCGGTCACCCAGGAAGAAGGCCGACTCCACGTCGTGCGTGACCACCACGCTCGTGAGGCCGATCTCGTCCTGGAGGCGGGCGATGAGGTCGTTGATGACGGCCGCGTTCACCGGGTCGAGGCCGGTGGTCGGCTCGTCGTAGAGGACGTACTTGCGCCGCCCGACGATCGAGCGTGCCAGGGCCACCCGCTTCTGCATCCCGCCCGACAGCTCGGCGGGGAGGAGGCCCAGCACCTCGGGCTCGAGGTTCACGTGCGTGAGGCTCTCCCGGACCCGCCGCATGCACTCCTCGGGCTCGCGGTCGCAGATCTCGGGGTCGAGCCCCAGCCGGATGTTCTCGGCCACCGTCAGCGAGTCGAACAGCGCCGAGTTCTGGAAGACGTAGGCGATCTTGGAGCGGATGACCCCGATCTCCCGGCCGCTGGCGCGGGGGACCGACATGCCGTCCACCAGCACGTCGCCCTCGTCCGGATCGAAGAGACCGACGATGTGCTTGATGAGGACGCTCTTCCCGGTCCCGGAGGGCCCCATGATCACCACGGTCTCGCCCTCGTGAACCTCGAGGTCGATCCCGTCCAGGACCCACTTGCCGTTCAGGATCTTCCTGAGACCCCGGATCTCGATCATCGCCCCGCTTTCCTCTCTTCCCGCTCTCCGGCGCCCGTGCCGCTACGAGACGGCCCGATAGATGGGCGCGAGCAGCACGTCCAGGATCATGACCGCCACGATGATGGACACCACGGCGTTCGTCGTGGTCCGTCCCACGCCCGCCGCGCCGCCTTCGGCCTGGATGCCCACGTAGCACCCGATGAAGGCCACCGCGAAGCCGAAGGCCACCGCCTTCACCAGCGACAGCACGAGCTGGGCCGAATGGTAGATGGTCTTGGCCCCGTACACGTACTGGTGCGTGCTCATGGGGAGCAGCGTGATCCCCGTGATCCAGCCGCTGAAGATGCCGGCGGCGTTGGCCAGGACCACGAGCGGGATCATCACGATGATGCCCGCCAGGACCCTCGGAACGATCAGTTCTACAACGGGATCGCGGTTGAGGGTCCGGAGCGCGTCGATCTGGTCGGTGACCTTCATCGTGCCGAGCTCCGCGCCCATGCCGGCGCCCACCCGGCCGGCCAGGATGATGGCCGTGAGCACGGGCCCGAGCTCGGTGATCATGCCCGACGTGACGCCCTCGCCCACGATCCACATCGGGAGCGTCGTGAACTGGTAGCCCGTCTGCTGGGCGAGGACGGCGCCCGAGAGCGCCGCGACGAGGAGGACGAGCCCCAGGCTGTCCACGCCCATCCGCTTGGCCTGGACGAAGGTCTCGTGCAGGTAGCGGCGCGGGTGGCGGAGGGCCCCGACGGTGGCGGCGACCAGGATCGCGCTGCGGCCGGCGTGCCGGGCGAAGGCGATCCCGAACCTGCCCAGGGCGCGGACCCAGGCCGGGCCCGGCGCGGTGGACTCGTCGGAGTCCTCGGCGCGCTCGTGCCCCCCGGCCAGCGGGTCGGTCGAGCGCTCGTCGGGCGGCACCCCGCCGCTCACGACGCCTCCGGCCGGTCGGGACGCCAGCCCCGGGTGGCCAGCGAGTCGGCCAGCTCCCGGATCCTCTGCCAGATGCCCTGCATGCGCTCGGGCTCGGACCCCACCTCCTCGGCGAAGGCGACCAGCGAGGAGTCGGCCACGCCCCAGCGCTCGAGCACGAGCGAGCGCGCCGAGTCCGGGGGGAGCGAGTCCGGCAGCTGGTAATCCGCGGGCGCCAGGGTGGAGTCGACGAGCGCGAGGCGCGCCATGACCTCCACGTACGTGGAGTCGGTGAGGCCCGCCGCCCGGGTGGCCGCGCGCCCGCCGCACGCCGCCGCGAGGCCGGCCAGGAGCGCGGCCAGGACCAGGGGGCGCGCCCGTCCGCTCTGGACGCCCCGGGGCGGGGCGTCCGTCGGGCGGTCCTCGGGACTCGTGATGGTCGGCAAGGGCTGCGTCCGGCTCCAGGAACGGCTCGGGGCGCCACGGGTCCGGCGCCGCGGCCGGACGGGCCTCCTATGTGCAAGGACAGCCTGCAGGCTACCCGTGCGCGTCGGCGCCTGTCAAGCGCGGGCGTGACGGGCTGCGACTGCCGATGTGACAGGCGGGGTGCGCCCGGGGCGCCGGGCGTGCGCCGCGGTGGCGCAGCCCGGACGCCATCCCGCTGTTTCGGCGCCCCGGGCGAGGCCCGTGGGGGGCACGTGTCTTGCCCCCCTCGAAAGGCCGAGGACGCGCATCTTCCGGCCCGCGGCGGCGGGCCGGAGCGGGTCGCGCGGCGAGGCGGATCACCCGGAGGGAGGCCACCGTGGACGAGCAGCGAGAGCACGGTCCGGCGACGGAGGGACCGGCGTCGGAGAGCGGCACCGGCCCGGAGGCCGGCGCCGAGGAGCCCGGCGGAACGGACGGAGCCGGCGCCGACGACGGAGCCGAGGGCCGCAGGGGCCGGAGCCCCTGGAGCGAGGCCTTCCAGGACATGCAGCAGGTGGTCGAGGACGTCATCGAGGGCGTCCGGCAGTTCCCGCCCGCCGTCGGCCGCGGCCCGCGGCTGGACTTCGTGCGGCTGCCCGAGCACGGCTACCGCGTGTACGTGGACCTGGCCGGCGTCCGCAGGGAGGACGTGGACGTCACGACCCTGGGCGACGAGCTGGTGATCCAGGGAGAGCGTGCGCGCCCCGAGCTCCCGGAGGGGGCCGAGGTCCTGCGCACGGAGCGGGCCCACGGACGGTTCCGCCGTTCGCTCCGGCTCCCCGCCGAGGTGGATCCCGACGCGATCCGAGCGCGGCTCGTCGAGGGCGTCCTCGAGATCGCCCTCCCGCTGCGGGGGAGCGTGGAGTCGCGGTCGGTCGAGATCGAGTGAGGCCGACCGGCGTGCACGGTGAGCCGGCGGCGATCGCCGTCCGGCCGGTGCGGACAGATCACGGAGACCCGGCATGATTTCCTTGGACCGACTGACCGTCAGGGGCCGGGAGGCCCTGCAGGCGGCCGCCGAGCTGGCGCGCCGCTCCGACAACCCGGCCGTCGAGGACGTCCACCTGCTGGCGGCGCTCCTGGAGCAGGAGGGGGGCGTCGTGGCGCCCATCCTCGAGCGGACGGGGGTCCGGATGGGCGGCCTCCGGCGCGAGGTGGAGTCCGCCCTCGGACGTCTCCCCGTTCAGTCGGGAGCGAGCCCACAGGTGAGCCGCGAGCTCTCCCGCATCCTGGACGATGCCGACGAGCTGGCCCGGGAGATGGAGGACGCGTACGTCTCCTCCGAGCACATCCTCCTGGCCCTGGCCGGGCCGGAGGCGAGCACGACCTCGGAGCTCCTCTCGGGCGCCGGGGCCGACGCGGACGCGCTCCGCTCGGCCGTCGACCAGGTGCGCGGCCCACACCGCGTCACGGACGAGGACCCGGAGGGGAAGTACCGCGCCCTGGAGCGCTACGGCATCGACCTGACCGCGCAGGCCTCCGCCGGGAAGCTCGACCCCGTCATCGGACGGGACGCCGAGATCCGCAGGGTCATGCAGGTCCTGTCGCGGCGGACCAAGAACAACCCGGTCCTCATCGGGGAGGCCGGCGTCGGGAAGACGGCCATCGCGGAGGGGCTGGCGCAGCGGATCGTGGAGGGGGACGTCCCCGGGTCGCTGAGAGACAAGCGGCTCATCCAGCTCGACATCGCCGCCATGCTGGCCGGTGCCAAGTACCGGGGCGAGTTCGAGGAGCGCTTCAAGGCCGCCCTCAAGGAGATCACCGAGTCGGGCGGCCGCTACGTGGTGTTCATCGACGAGCTCCACACGATCGTGGGCGCGGGCTCGGCGGAGGGCGCGGTCGACGCGGGCAACATGCTCAAGCCACCGCTGGCCCGGGGCGAGCTCCGGATGATCGGCGCCACCACCCTGGACGAGTACCGCCACAACATCGAGAAGGACCCGGCCCTCGAGCGCCGCTTCCAGCCCGTCCTCGTCGAGGAGCCGTCGGTCGAGGAGACCGTGGCGATCCTCCGGGGCCTGAAGGAGCGCTACGAGGTCCACCACGGGGTCCGCATCACCGACCCCGCGCTGGTCGCGGCCGCCAGGCTCTCGGACCGGTACATCGGCGCCCGCTTCCTCCCCGACAAGGCCATCGACCTCGTGGACGAGGCCGCCTCGAGGCTCCGCATCGAGATCGACTCGATGCCCGAGGAGATCGACGCGGTGGAGCGCCGGGTCACCCAGCTCGAGATCGAGCGCGAGGCGCTCCGCGAGGAGGAGGACCCGCGGAGCCGCACGCGGCTCGAGGACCTCGAGTCCGAGCTCTCCGAGCTCCGCGAGCGGCTGGCCGGCATGAAGTCCCGCTGGATGTCGGAGAAGGAGGCGATCGAGCGCGTCCAGACGCTCAAGCGCGAGCTCGAGGAGCGGACGATCGAGGCCGAGCGGGCCCGCCGCGAGGGCGACCTGCAGCGCGCGGCGGAGATCCTCCACGGCCGCATTCCGGACCTCCGCGCGGAGATCGGAGGCGCCGAGGAGCGGCTCGAGGAGCTGCAGCGGGAGAGCCCCTTCCTGACCGAGGAGGTCCGGCCCGAGGACATCGCCGAGGTCGTGGCCTCGTGGACGGGGATCCCCGTGTCGCGGATGATGGAGTCCGAGAAGGAGCGGCTCGCCCACCTGGAGGACCACCTGCACGAGCGCGTGGTCGACCAGGCCGAGGCGATCGCCGCGGTCTCGAACGCGGTCCGGCGCAGCCGGGCCGGCCTCCAGGACCCGAACCGCCCGATCGGGAGCTTCATCTTCCTCGGGCCGACCGGCGTCGGGAAGACGGAGACGGCGCGCGCCCTGGCCGAGTTCCTGTTCGACGACGAGGACGCGATGGTGCGCCTGGACATGTCCGAGTACATGGAGCGCCACGCCGTGGCGCGCCTCATCGGGGCGCCGCCGGGCTACGTGGGCTACGAGGAGGGCGGCCAGCTCACCGAGCAGGTCCGCCGCCGGCCCTACAGCGTGGTCCTGTTCGACGAGATCGAGAAGGCCCACCCGGAGGTCTTCAACGTCCTCCTCCAGATCCTGGACGACGGCCGGCTCACCGACGGCCAGGGGCGGACCGTGGACTTCCGGAACACGGTCCTCATCATGACCAGCAACATCGGGAGCGAGGGGATCCTGGAGGCGGCCCGGCGCGGGGAAGACTGGGACGAGGTGACCGCCCGCATCCGCGAGCGCCTCCACGACCACTTCAAGCCCGAGTTCCTGAACCGGATCGACGACGTGCTCGTCTACCGGCCGCTGGGCCGGGAGGAGCTGGACCGGATCGTCGTGCTCCTCCTGGAGCGGGTCCAGGACCGCCTGGCCGAGCGCGAGGTCCGGCTCGAGGTCTCCGAGGAGGCCCGCCGCCAGCTCTCCGAGGAGGGCTACGACCCCGCGTTCGGGGCCCGGCCGCTCCGGCGCGTCATCCAGCGCCGGATCGAGAACCCCCTGGCCCTGGCCTTCCTCGAGGGCGAGGTCGAGGAGGGGGACTCGATTCGGGTGGACGTGGGCGAGCCCGGCCAGGAGGCGTTCCGCTTCGAGAAGGTGGAGGGGAAGGCGCCGGCCGGCGTGGCGTGACCCCCGGCCGGCGTGGCGCGACCGCGGTCCGGAACGGCGCGATCGCGGTCCGGAACGGCGCGACCGCGGTCGGGCGCGGCTTGACCGCCGGCCGGGTCGGACCTACATCCTGGCGTGGCGGCGCCGCGGGCGCCGTCGATCGTCGGGATCCCACCCGTCCATGGAGACCAGGTGAAGCTCCCCGGTTCGACAGGCAGGCTCGCTCGCGCGGCACTCCCCGTGGCCGCCCTCCTCGTGCTGGCCGGCTGCGCCAGCTCGGGCGCGGTGCTGAGCGCGCCGCGCTCCCAGTACGGCTCGGCCACGCCGGAGCAGGCCGTGCGCACCTTCCTGGACGCGGCCTCCTCGAAGGACTACCAGCGCATGGGCCAGCAGTTCGGGACCCGGAAGGGGCCCGCCGAGCTCACGCTGGGGGCGCGGGACGTCGAGCAGCGCATGGTCGTGCTCGCGGCGTACCTCGAGCACGGAGGCTACACGATCGAGGCGGGCTCCCAGTCCCTCCTCGAGTCCTACGAGCACAGGTTCCTGGTCCACCTGACAGGGACGGGCCGCGGCGCGGTGACCGTCCCGATCGTGGCGGCCACTACGAAGGATGGCCGCTGGTTCGTCGAGCGGATCGACCTCGATCCGCTGACGCGTCCCTCCGGGCGCTGACCGGGGGGCCGTACCAGGCGGCCAGCCGCCGCGCCGGCACTCCCAGGTGGAACGCCCCCCGGAGCGCCAGGTGGAGGAGGACCGTGCGCAGCCAGCCGCGCTCCTCCCAGCGCCGGCCGGAGGTCGTGGCCCGCGCGGAGAGCACGCGGAACCCGCCCTCCCGACGAATCTTCCTCACCAGCTCGACGTCCTCGAACAGCGGATAGTCGGGGAAGCCCCCCACAGCCTCGAACGCGCTCCGCCGGGCGAAGATGACCTGGTCGCCCGTGGCGGTCCGGAACAGGCGCGTCCGGGCCCGGACGGCGGTCTCGAGGAGGGCGTCGGCCGCACGGCGCAGGCCGCCGCCGGCCGGACGGGGGGGCAGGGCGAAGCGCAGGCACCCTCCGGCCGTCTCCGGGTCGCGGAGCGCCCGCCGCAGGTCGGCCCCGGCGCGCGCCTCGACGATCGTGTCGGCGTGCACGAAGACCAGGACCTCGCCGCGGCTGGCCCGGGCGCCGGCGTTCATCTGCCGGCCCCGGCCCGGCGCCGAGCGGATGACCCGCGCGAGCCCTTCCGCCGCGGCGGGCGTGCCGTCCTCGCTCCCGCCGTCGACGACCACGAGCTCGGCCGACGGCCCGAAGGCGACCCGCGCGGCCCGCAGGGTCCGGGGCAGGAGGTCGGCCTCATCGAGGGCCGGGACGACGACCGAGACCGTCACGGTGGCGTCGCCTCCGACCGCTCCCTGAGCTCCAGGAGGACGCCGCCCGCCGACCTCGGATGGAGGAACGCCACCCGGCTCCCCTCAGCGCCGGTCCGGATTCCGGGGGGAAGGGGCTCGGCTCCCGCGGCCCGCGCCTTTTCGAGCGCGGCGTCCAGGTCGGCCACGGTCAGGCACACGTGGTGGAGGCCGGGCCCGTGTCGCTCCAGGAACCTGCCGACGGGGGAGTCCGTCCCGGCCGGCTCGAGGAGCTCCACGCGTCCGGCGCCCTCGCCGAAGAAGGCCACCCGGACGCCCTCCGCCGAGACGGTCTCGTAGCCGGCGGGAGGCGCGCCGAGGATGGCCCGGTACAGGGGAACGGCGTCCTCGAGCGAGCGGACCGCGATCCCGACATGGTCGATGTGCTCCACCGGCTCGTCCTCCCGGCTCGTGGGGTGCCCCGACGCGCGCCGTCCCCGCGGGGGCGAACATTCGGTCGCAGGAGCGGTAATGTGAAGGAGCGGCCGAGCTGGCGCACGGGTTGCGGTACGGGCAACTCCGAGCCTATGACCCGTGGCGTGCCGCGGGCGACGGGCCGGGTCGCGGCAGGCGGCCCGCCCCCCGACGATGACCGAGGACCGTCCCGACGACTCCTGTGAACCGAGGGAGACCGATGACTGCGGGTGCAGAGCCGATCGAACTGACCGACGACAACTTCGAGACCGAGATCGAGGAGGCCGAGGGGCTCTCGATCGTGGACTTCTGGGCCGAGTGGTGCGGCCCGTGCCGGATGGTGAGCCCGATCGTCGAGGAGCTGGCCGAGGAGTACTCCGGCCGCCTCAAGGTGGGGAAGATGGACGTGGACGAGAACCAGCGGACGACGCAGCGCTTCCAGATCCGCTCGATTCCGAGCATCCTGTTCTTCAAGGACGGCGAGCACGTCGACACGGTGGTCGGGGCGGTGCCCAAGGCCCACCTGCAGAAGAAGATCGAGCAGCACGCCTGAGGAGCCCGCGGACCCGCGCGGGTCGGGCCGGGCGCCGCGGGTCGGTCCGCGGAGACCGCCCGGGTGGGCACGCCTCCTGGTCCCGTGCGGGCCGGGAGGCGTTCTTCCTGGAGCATGGCGCCCGCCGACGCGAAACGCTGACGAGGAGGCATGGAGAGCGGCCTGTACGTGGTCGGCACCCCCATCGGAAACCTCTCGGACCTGAGTGGGCGCGCGGCCGAGACCCTGGCCGCCGTGGACGTCGTCTACGCGGAGGACACGCGCCGCACCGGGGTGCTCCTGCGCGAGGCCGGGATCGAGGTCCGGCTCCGGTCCCTCCACGAGCACAACGAGGCGGCCCGGAGCGAGGAGGTGGTCGAGCTCGTGTCGGGCGGCGGGTCGGCCGCCCTCGTCTCGGACGCCGGGACGCCGGCCATCTCCGACCCGGGACGGCGCGTGGTCGGCCTCGTGCTCGAGGCGGGCCTGCCGGTGCGCAGCGTCCCCGGCCCGTCGGCGCCGGCGGCGGCCCTCTCGGTCGCGGGTCTCCCGGCCGACCGCTACACGTTCCTGGGCTTCGCGCCCCGCTCCGGGGCCGAGCGCGAGGCGTGGCTGGCGCGGGCCGCGGCCTCCACGGAGACCGTGGTCGTCTTCGAGTCGCCCCGCCGGACCACCGCCCTGTTGGAGGACCTCGAGGCGGAGGGTCTCGGTGAGCGCACGTGCGTCCTGTGCCGGGAGCTCACCAAGCTGCACGAGGAGGTCCTGCGCTCGACGGTGGCGGAGCTGGCCCGGCGCCTGGCGGCCGATGAGCCACGGGGCGAGGTGACGCTCGTCCTGGAGGGCGGGGCGCCCCCCGACTGGCAGGAGAACGAGGACGAGATGCGTCGCGAGGCGCGGCGGCGGGCCGAGCTGGGGGAGAGCACCCGCGACATCGCGGGCCGGCTCCAGCGGACGTTCGGGGCTCCCCGGAACCGCGCCTACGAGATCGCCCTCGACGCGGCCACAGGGTCCGGGTGAGGGCTCGGCACCCCGGGCGGGAGGAGCGGGAGCGCCGGTTCCGGCGGGCGCTCGTCGCCGGCATGCTGGTCTCCCTCGTCGTCCACTTCGTCATCGTGGTGGTCCTCTCCGCCAAGCTCGCGATCCCCCCCCGGGGCTATCGGCCGGTGGAGGGGCCGCCCAGGACCCGGATGCCGGAGGGGCTGAGGGCTCTCAACCTGCGCGTGCGTACGACCCCGCCGGAGGCGGGCACCGAGCCGCGCCGGCCGGCTCCGCCCCGGACGGAGCGCCAGGCGGCGGCGGCCGAGCGGCCGGGTCCCACCCGCGAGCAGCCCGCCGAGACGGAGGGCGAGAAGCTCACCAACGCGGAGAAGATCCAGCCCAGGCCGGGCGACATCCGCGTGTGGGAGGGGATCTCGCCCGAGGACGTGCCCGAGCGGGAGCTGACCGGGATCCAGCGGGCGGACAGCGCCGTGTACGCCATCCTCCGCGACTACCTGGACAGCGTGCGCCTCGGCAACGAGGCCGAGAAGCGGGCCCGGGAGTGGCTGGTCGGGGAGGGGGACGAGAAGTGGGGGATCGCCTCGGACGGGCTCCACCTGGGCGACATCGTGATCCCCATCCCGTTCGGACAGCTCTTCCAGGCCACGGGCGAGAAAGGCCGGAAGCTCCGGCAGGAGCTCCAGGACCTGGAGGTCATCCAGTACCAGGACGCTCTGGACCGCGCCCGGGAGACCCGCGAGAAGCGCGTGAAGGAGATGCGGAAGAAGTCGCAGGAGAAGTCCGGGGAGTCGCCGCCCGACACGGGCGGCTCGCAGAGCCCTCCGGACACGAGCGGAGGGCCGGGGGGCCTGGTCGACGCGGGCGCCGGCCGCGAGGACGTCGGCCTCGCCGCCGCCGGGGTCCCGCCGGACGTCGAGGCCGTCGCCTCCGGCGCCGCTCTCGACGCCTTTGCAGGCGTTGCTCGTCCGGGCGAGCGGCCGTTAGACTCTCCGACCGGAGCCGGCGGGGGGCGGCTCGCGCTGCGGACCTCCCCGGCGGAGCCGTTCGACCGGAAGCATCCGTCACCCCCGAGAGGACCCGGCCACACGTGACCGACCGGACCGACCAGCTCGACACGCGATACGACCCGACGGAGATCGAGGGGCGCCTCTACCGGAGGTGGCTCGAGGCCGGCTACTTCCACGCCGACGCCTCGAAGGCCGACGACCCGTACGTGGTCGTCATTCCACCGCCCAACGTCACGGCGGCCCTCCACATGGGCCACGGCCTGAACGACACGATCCAGGACGTGCTCGTCCGGTGGCGCAGGATGCAGGGACGCGAGACGCTGTGGCTCCCGGGGACCGACCACGCCGGGATCGCCACGCAGAACGTGGTGGAGCGCCAGCTGGCCGAGGAGGGCCTCACCCGCTGGGACCTGGGCCGCGAGGCCTTCGTCGAGCGGGTGTGGGCCTGGGTGGACGAGTACGGGAGCCGCATCATCGAGCAGCTGGAGGCCATCGGCTGCTCGTGCGACTGGGAGCGCACCCGGTTCACGCTGGACGAGGGCCTGTCGCGCGCCGTGCGCGAGGTCTTCGTCCGGCTGTACGAGAAGGGGCTCGTCTACCGCGGCCAGTACATCATCAACTGGTGCCCCCGGTGCGGCACGGCCCTCTCCAACGAGGAGGCCGAGCACCGGGAGCAGGCCGGGAAGCTGTGGCACATCGCCTACCCGCTCGAGGACGATCCCTCCAGGACGGTGGTCGTCGCCACGACCCGGCCCGAGACCATGCTGGGCGACACCGGGCTGGCCGTCCACCCGGACGACGAGCGGTACGCGGACCTGGTGGGGCGGACCGCGATCCTCCCGCTCGTGGGCCGCCGCCTCCCGATCGTCGCCGACGAGCACGTGGATCCCGAGTTCGGCTCGGGCGTGGTCAAGGTGACGCCCGCTCACGACCCGAACGACTTCGAGATCGGTCGGAGGCACGAGCTCGAGACGGTCGACGTGATGACCGACGGGGCGCGCATGTCGGACGCCGTCCCGGAGCCGTTCCGGGGCCTGGACCGGTTCGAGGCGCGCGACGCCGTGGTCGCGGCGCTCGAGGAGGAGGGTCGGCTCGTGCGGACCGAGGAGCACGTCCACTCGGTCGGACGCTGCTACCGGTGCGGCACGGTGGTCGAGCCGCGTCTGAGCCTCCAGTGGTTCGTGAAGATGGAGCCGCTGGCCCGGCCGGCGCTGCGGGCGTACCGGGAGGGCGAGCTCGACTTCCACCCGGAGCGCTACGGGCAGATCTACGAGCACTGGCTCGAGAACATCCGGGACTGGTGCATCAGCCGTCAGCTGTGGTGGGGGCACCGGATCCCGGTCTGGTACTGCCGGGACGAGGCCTGCGGCCGAGAGGTGGTGGCGCGCGAGGATCCGGACGCCTGCCCCGACTGCGACGGACCGCTGGACCAGGACCCGGACGTCCTGGACACGTGGTTCAGCTCGTGGCTGTGGCCCTTCTCTACCCTCGGATGGCCGGAGGAGACGGAGGACCTCGAGACCTTCTATCCGACCGACACGCTGGTCACCGGCGCCGACATCCTCTTCTTCTGGGTCGCCCGCATGGTGATGGCGGGCCTCGAGTTCATGGACGACCTGCCGTTCACCGACGTCGTCCTCAACGGCACGGTGCGCGACCACCAGGGCCGGCGGATGTCCAAGTCCCTGGGTAACGGGATCGACCCGCTCGAGGTGGTCGACCGCTTCGGGGCCGATGCGCTCAGGTTCACCCTGATCCGGGGTGCGGCGCTGGGGACCGACCTCCAGCTCAACCACGAGGACCTGGGCGCGGCCTTCCAGGTGGGGAGGAACTTCGCCAACAAGATCTGGAACGCCGCGCGGTTCGCGCTGCCCCACCTGGACGCGGACGGAGGCGGCGGCGAGCCCGAGCTGGAGCTGGCCGACCGCTGGATCCTGAGCCGGATGTCGTCGACCGTGGAGTCCACGACCGCCGCCCTGGACGCCTTCCGGATGCACGAGGTGGCCTCCAGCGTCTACGAATTCGTGTGGGGCGAGTTCTGCGACTGGTACCTGGAGCTGGTCAAGGGGCGCCTGGCCGGCGAGCGAGGCGAGGAGAGCCGCCGCGCCGCCGCGTGGACGCTCCGCCGCGTCACCGAGGGCTGGCTGCGGCTCCTCCACCCCGTGATGCCCTTCATCAGCGAGGCCCTCTACCTGAGGCTCCCGGACGTGGCTCCCGACGCGACCCTCGTGCTGGGACCGTGGCCGGACCCCGACGACTTCCCCTCCGACCGGCCCGCCGAGGAGGCCGTGGCCGAGCTCCAGGAGCTCGTCGTGGCCCTGCGCAACGCGCGCTCGGAGTACAACATCGATCCGGGCCGGGAGCTGGAGGTCCACCTGGCCTCGATCTCCGACGGGCTCGCGCGGGCGCTCGGGTCGGAGGACGAGGGACTCCGACGGCTCGCGCGGGTGGACCGGATCGAGCGGGACGGCGCCCGGGGCGAGCGAGCGGGCGCCCACGCCGTCCTGCGCTCGGGCACGGAGGTGTTCGTGCCCCTGGCCGACGTCATCGACCTGGACCGGGAGCGCGCGCGGATCGAGGAGGAGCTGGAGCGCGTGGAAGGCCTCCTCCGGGCATCCCGCCGGAAGCTCGAGAACGAGGACTTCCTCACCAAGGCGCCCGAGGAGGTGGTCGAGCGCGAGCGGGAGAAGGAGCGCTCGCTCGAGGAGCAGAAGGAGCACCTGTCCCGTAAGCGGGACGTCCTGTCCGGGGCCGGGGGCTCGTCGTGAGGCCGCCCGGCGGGTCCGGCCGCGCCGTCCGGGGCGCGGCCTGGCTCGTCGTGGCCCTCCTCCTCGCCTCGTGCGCCAAGGAAGAGGCCCCTCCCGGGGCGCTCCCGGATTCCAGGCCCCCGCAGGTCACCCGCACCGATCCCGGCGACCGCGCCGTGGTGCCGGACCTCGGGGGCGACGTCGAGATCGAGTTCGACGAGCCGATCAACGCGCCCTCGGACCTGGCCCGTCAGCTCGTCGGATCGCCGGCGTACCGGTATCGCGTGAGCACCGGGTTCTCGTCCATCAAGATCCATCCGGACGGCGGCTGGAGGAAGGGCGCGGTGTACGTGCTCCGGGTCCCGGCCGGCATCCCCGACCTCCTCGGGAACCGGACCGAGGAGTCGATCCGGCTCCTGTTCTCCACCGGGCCTCCGATCACGGACACGCGTGTGTCGGGACGGCTCGTGGACCGGATCACGGGCCGACCGGCCAACGACGCCCGCGTCCTGTTCGAGAGGTCGGGCGACACGATCCCGTACTCGGCGGCCGCCGACACCGGGGGGACGTTCGCGCTCCCGGCCCTGCCGCCCGGGAGCTACGAGGCGTACGGCTACAGGGACCTCAATTCCGACCTGAGGCTCCAGAGGCAGCTCGAGGCCTACGACAGCGCGTCCTTCGACCTCCCGGATTCGACGGCCACGGCGGAGCTCGTCCTGCGGCTCACCGAGCCCGACACGACCCCGCCGCGGCTCGCGCGGGCCGGGGCCGAGGACAGCGTCACCCTCCGCCTCGAGTTCGACGACCACCTGGACCCCCGCCAGGACTTCTCCCGGGCCGAGGTCGTGGTGCGGGACACCGCGACCGGATCCGCGTGGCCGGTGGAGCGCGTCGGGATCACGCTGCCGTCCGAGGGACCGACGGCGGCCGACACGGGCTCGGCGGCCGGCGCCGACACCGGCGCGGCCCGGCCGGACACGGCGATCGGGGCCGCCGCGGACACGGGCGCCGGACCCGTTCCGCCGGACACGGGCGCGGCGCGGGCAGACACGGCGGCGCTCCCCTCGCAGCGGATCCTCGTACGGCTGGGCCGGCCGCTGCGGTCCGGGATCTATCGGGTACGGGTGGAAGGGTTCGTGAACCTCAGGAAGCTCGCGGGCGGTGGGGACACGACCTTCGTCTATCCCCCGGCGGACACGACGGGGGCGGGTCGGCAGGGGGGCGGGACGTGAGCGGCGGCGCCCGGGACGGGGACGATCCGCGACGGGACCTCCCCGGCGTCGACCGCCTGCTCGAGGAGGCCGGAACGGCGGCCTGGATCGAGCGCTGGGGACGCGGGCCGGTCGTGCGGGCGCTCCGGGACGCGCTCGCCGAGGCGCGCCGGGTCCTGGCCGGGGAGCCGGACGCCACCGAGGCGGCCGAGCCGGGGTCGCTCCTGTCGCGAGTCCGCCGCCTCCTGGAGGTCCGGGACCGGCCCTCCCTGCGGCCGGTGCTGAACGCCACCGGCGTCGTGCTCCACACCAACCTCGGGCGCGCCCCCCTCGCCCCGGCGGCGATCGAGGCGGTGGCGCGCGTCGGACCGGCGTACTCCAACCTCGAATACGACCTGGGGGAGGGCGCGCGCGGCAGCCGCTACGAGCACTGCACCGACCTCCTCCGCGAGCTCACCGGGGCGGAGGCGGCCCTGGTCGTGAACAACAACGCCGCCGCCGTGGCCCTGGTCGTGAACGAGCTCGCGTCGGACCGGGAGGTGGTCGTGTCGCGGGGCGAGCTCGTCGAGATCGGCGGCTCGTTCCGGATCCCCGACATCGTGGCCAGGGCCGGGGCGCGGCTTCGGGAGGTGGGGACCACCAACCGAACGAGGCTCGAGGACTACCGGGCCGCGCTCGGGGAGGGCACGGGGCTCTTCCTCAAGGTCCACCCCTCCAACTACAGGGTCGAGGGCTTCGTGGAGAGCGTGGAGCTCGAGGCGCTGGCCGGTCTCGGCCGCGAGCACGGCGTCCCGGTGGTCCACGACCTGGGCTCCGGCCTCCTCTCCCCCGACCTCCTCCCGGGCTTCCCCCCGGAGCCCTCCCCGGCCGGCTCGCTGGCGGCGGGCGCCGACCTGGTCACGTGGAGCGGCGACAAGCTGCTGGGCGGTCCCCAGGCGGGCGTGCTCGCGGGCCGGCGGGAGGTCGTGACGAGACTGCGGGGGAACCCGCTCCTCCGGGCGTTCCGCGTCGACAAGGCCACCCTGGCCGCGCTCGAGGCCACCCTGAGGCTGTACCGCGACCCGGAGCTGGCCGCGAGGGAGGTCCCCGCGATCCGGATGCTGCGCGAGCCGGCGGCGTCGGTCGAGGGGCGGGCCCGGGCGGCCCTCCAGGGCCTGGAGGCTCCCTCCGGGATCGGGGTAGAGGTGCGGGAGCTCCGGTCCGTCGTGGGGGGAGGGTCCTTCCCCGGGTTCGACTTCCCGTCGGCGGGCTGGGCGGTCACGGGGACCGCGGCCGACCTCCTGGACGCCGCGTGCCGCGCCGGGGACCCGCCTCTCGTGGGGCGGATCGCCGGGGACGCCTTCCTCCTGGACTTCCGGACGCTCCTCCCCGGGCAGGAGGAGCAGGCGCGGGACGTGCTCGCCTCGGCCCTGGGGAAGGCGGGGCCCGCCGCTCCCGACGCCGGAGCCCCCGGGGGAGGGGAGCGATGAGGTACTCGGCGGCCTTCCTGGACAGGGACGGCACGCTCATCCGCGACCGGGGCTATCCCCACGACCCGGCCGCCGTGGAGCTCCTTCCCGGCGTCGACGTGGCGCTCGCGCTCCTCAACGCGCGGGCCATCCCGGTCGTGGTCGTCACGAACCAGTCGGGGATCGGGCGGGGGCTGTACGAGGAGGAGGACTTCTGGAACGTCGAGCGCGAGATGGAGCGGCGCCTGGCCCTTCGCGGATGCGCGGTGGACGACGTCCGCTTCTGCCCCCACGATCCGGGTCGCGAGCCCCCGTGCGCGTGCCGGAAGCCCGGGCTGGCGCTGTACGAGGAGGTGGCCGAGGCGCGGGGGATCCGGCTCTCCGAGGGGCTCTTCGTCGGGGACCGGCTGCACGACGTCCTCCCGGCGCTCGAGGTCGGCGGGACGGGGATCCTCCTCCGCTCCGGGGAGGCCGGGGAGGAGAAGGTGCCCGAAGGGATCCTGGAGGCGGACGACCTCCGCCAGGCGGTCCGCATGGCCCTCGGCCTCGGCCGCGGGGAGGCGGACGAGCCGCGCGAGGCCGGGGAGGACGAGCTTGAGTGACGGCGGCCGGGGGGGCGGCACCGGAAGCCCGCCCCCGGACGGCGACCGGCCGGGCGACGGACCGATGCGCGTGGCCGTCCTCGCCTCGGGGTCGGGGACGAACTTCCAGGCGCTCCTGGACCGGTTCGGGGGGGAGGGGGACGACGCGGCGCGCGTGGTCCTCCTCGTGGCCAGCCGGGATGGGATCGGGGCCATCGATCGGGCGGAGCGGGCGGGGGTCGCCTGGCGGGCGCTCGGCCCGAGCGGCCGGCCGGAGGACGAGGAGGCGCGCGAGCTCCTCGACGTCCTCGGGGGGAGCGGCGCGGGCCTGGTCGTTCTGGCCGGGTACCTGCGTAAGGTCCCCGTGTCGGTGGTCCGGGCTTACCGGGGCCGGATGATCAACATCCACCCCGCGCTGCTTCCCTCCTTCGGCGGGAAGGGGATGTACGGGCACAGGGTGCACGAGGCCGTGCTCGCCTCGGGCGCCAGGGTGACCGGTCCCACCGTGCACTTCGTCGACGAGGAGTACGACCGGGGGCGCATCATCGCCCAGTGGCCGGTCCCGGTCCTCGAGGGCGACGACGCCGACCGGCTGGCGGAGCGGGTGCTCGAGGTCGAGCATCGGATCCTGCCGGCCGTGGTCGGGGCGCTGGCGCGCGGCGAGGTGCGGTTGTCCGGGGACGGGACGTGCACGTGGCGGGAGCCGTGGTTCCCGTCCGACCGGTTCCTGGCGGACGGCCGCGGGCCCGGGGGGCCGCGATGAGGAGAGAAGAGGAGCGGTACTCGATCACGAATAGAGGAGTGTCATGCCGATCGCTCTGCTGAGCGTGTCCGACAAGCGCGGGATCGTCGAGTTCGCCCGCTCGCTGGCCGAGCGGGGCTGGGAGATGGTCTCGACGGGCGGGACCGCCCGCGCCCTGCGGGGCGGAGACGTCCCGGTGAGGGAGGTCTCCGAGCTCACGGGCTTCCCGGAGCTCATGGGGGGACGGGTCAAGACGGTCCACCCTGCCGTCCACGCGGGGATCCTGGCGCGGCGCACCGTCGCCTCGGACATGGAGGAGCTCCGCAAGCACGACCTCTCGCCCATCGACCTCGTGGTCGTGAACCTCTACCCGTTCCGGGAGACGGTGGCCAACCCCAACGTGGCCGAGGCCGAGGCGCTCTCCCAGATCGACATCGGGGGACCGACGCTCCTGCGCGCGGCGGCCAAGAACCACCCCTTCGTCTGGAGCGTCTGCGACCCGGACGACTTCGACGACGTGCTCGCGGCGATGGACGGCGGGGACGAGGAGGCCGCCGGGCTCCGCCAGCGGCTGGCGGCCAAGGTCTTCCTGCACACGGCCTCGTACGACGCGGCGATCGCCTCACACCTGGAGTCGAGGGGCGGGGCCGCGGCCGGGGCGGGGCTTCCCACCGAGCTGCTGTGGCCGCTGGAGAGGGTCCAGGAGCTGCGCTACGGGGAGAACCCCGACCAGCGCGCCGCGTTCTACAGGGACCCCTCGGGCCCCCTGTGGGGCGTCCCCGGCCTCAGGCAGCTTCAGGGCAAGGAGCTCTCCTACAACAACCTCCTGGACGTGGACGGGGCGCTCCTGGCGCTCTCGCCCTTCCTCCAGGGCCAGATGCCGGCCTGCGTCGTCATCAAGCACACCACGCCGTGCGGCCTGGCCACGGGCAGGACCCTGGCCGAGGCGTTCCAGAAGGCCCGGGCCTGCGATCCGATGTCCGCGTTCGGCTCGACCGTCGCGTTCAACCAGCCGGTGACCGAGGCGGCGGCCGAGGCCATGTCGGACCTGTTCGTGGAGTGCCTGGTCGCCCCCGGCTACGCGTCCGGCGCCCTCCGCATCCTCCGGTCCAAGGAGAAGGTGCGGATCCTCGAGCCCGCCGACGGCGTCGAGTACGGGCGGCCCCGCGGTCACGTGCGGCGCGGCCTCGAGGCGCGCGGGATCCAGGGGGGGGTCCTGGTGCAGGGCGCCCGCGAGCCGGTGGACCCGGAGGCCGTGGCGGCCGGAGAGGGCGTCACGGTGGCGACGTCGCGCCGGCCCTCGGAGGAGGAGTGGGCCGACATGGGCTTCGCGTGGGCCGCGATCCAGGGGGTCAAGTCGAACGCGATCCTCCTGGCCCGCGACGGGGCCACGATCGGGATCGGCGCCGGGCAGATGAGCCGCGTGGACGCGGTCAAGATCGCCGTTCGCAAGGCGGGCGAGGCGGACCTCGACACCGCCGGCTCGGCGCTGGCCTCGGACGCCTTCTTCCCGTTCCGGGACAACATCGACGTGGCCGCCGAGGCCGGGATCCGGGCCATCATCCAGCCGGGCGGGTCCATCCGCGACGAGGAGGTCATCGAGGCGGCCGACGAGCACGGCATCGCGATGGTGCTGACCGGGCGGCGACTCTTCCGGCACTGAAAGGAGGCACGACATGACCCACGTTCACCTGCCGCGACCCTGGAACCTCCCCGAGTCGGCGGCGACGCCCGAGGAGGTCTACGTGAACCGCCGGGACTTCCTCCGTCGGATGGGCCTAGCCGTGGGCGGAGCCGCGCTCCTGGGCGGGTGCGACGTGGGCGACTCGAAGGCCGGCACGCCGTCGTCGGGCTCGGACAGCCCGGACGGGGCGGCGCAGGCGGCGGGACCGCTCGACAACGTCCCCTCCACCCCCACCGCGGGCCTCTATCCGGAGGCGAAGAAGGACGACCGCTTCGGGCCCGGGCCCCGGATCCAGCAGGTGACCGACGAGAAGGTCACGGCCACGTACAACAACTTCTACGAGTTCACGACCGACAAGAAGTCGGTGTGGAAGATGGTCGGCCGCTTCGAGGCGAGGCCGTGGACGCTCGAGGTCGGCGGGCTGGTCGAGTCTCCGCAGACCTTCGACCTGGCCGACCTCGAGCGCACGATGGGGCTGGAGACGCGGGTGTACCGCCACCGCTGCGTGGAGGCGTGGACCGTTTGCGTGCCCTGGATCGGCTTCCCGCTCCGGGCGCTCCTGGACCGGGTGAGCCCCCGCTCGGAGGGACGCTACGTCCGGTTCGTGAGCTTCGACCGGCCCGACCAGGCCCCCGGTCAGAAGAGCCAGGACTGGTACCCGTGGCCCTACTACGAGGCGCTGCGGATGGAGGAGGCCCGGAACGAGCTGGCCTTCCTGGTGACCGGCATGTACGGGCACCCCCTGCAGAAGCAGGACGGGGCCCCCCTCAGGCTCCACCTGCCGTGGAAGTACGGCTACAAGTCCATCAAGTCCATCGTGAAGATCGAGGTCACGCGGGAGGAGCCGCCGGTCTTCTGGCACGACGTCGTCCCCGACGAGTACGGCTGGCTGGCCAACGTGAATCCCGCCGTCCCCCACCCGCGCTGGTCGCAGGCCCGGGAGACGATTGTGGAGACGGGCGAGAAGGTCCCGACCGAGGTGTTCAACGGGTACGGGAAGTGGGTCTCGGACCTGTACACGGAGGAGGAGATGAGCACCCTCTCCTGAGGCTCGAGACGCTCCCCGTGCATCGGTCCGCGGTCCTCGGGTGTCCACGAGGACGTGGAGATCCCCCGGCCGGGTCCGGCCGCGGGGCGCCCGAACGAGATCTAGCACACCAGGAGGATGGATGAAGACGACGAGGAGCCCGGCCGCCCTCCTGGCGGCCTTCGCGGTCCTGAGCTTGGCGGCGGCGCCCGCCGCGGCCCAGCAGGGGTCGGCGCCCCCGCGCGAGCGGGCCGCCGCCCACGACACGGCGCCGGGGTATGCCGAACCTCCCGCCTCGACCACCGAGCACACGATCACCCTGGACGGGCAGACGGTCCGCTACCGGGCCACGGCGGGGACGATCACGCTGCGGGACGACGAGGGGAAGCCGACGGCGAGCGTGTTCTACATCGCTTACACGAGGGAGGGCGTGCGGGACCCCTCGACCCGGCCGGTGACCTTCGCCTACAACGGCGGACCCGGCTCCTCCTCGATCTGGCTCCACATGGGAGCCCTCGGCCCCCGGCGGGTCGTCACCGCGGACACGTCCCACACCCCGCCGCCCCCGTACCGGCTCCAGGACAACCCCTACACCCCGCTGGACAGGACCGACCTGGTCTTCATCGACCCGGTGGGGACCGGCTACAGCCATCCGCTGGGCGAGGCCGAGGGGAAGGACTTCTGGGGCGTGGACCAGGACGTCCAGTCCGTGGGGCAGTTCATCACGCGCTGGGTGCGGCAGAACGACCGCTGGAACTCGCCCCGCTACCTGTTCGGCGAGAGCTACGGCACCACCCGCTCGGCGGCGCTGGTGGATTACCTCCAGAGCCGATACGACATGGACTTCAACGGGGTCGTCCTCACCTCGGTCGTCCTGAGCTTCCAGACCATCGGCTGGGGGGCGGGGAACGAGCTCCCGTACGTCCTCTACCTGCCCAGCTACGCGGCGGTGGCGTGGTACCACCACGCTCTCCCCCGGAGGCCGGACTCGCTGGCGCCGTTCCTGGAAGAGGTCCGTTCCTTCGCGGCGGGGGACTACGCGCACGCGCTCTCCATGGGGTCCGAGCTCCCCGACTCCGAGCGGAGCCGCATCCTCGGCGAGCTCCACGAGTACACCGGCCTGAGCGAGGAGTACCTGGACAAGGCGGATCTCCGGGTCAACAACGGCCAGTTCGAGAAGGAGCTGATGCGCGAGCACGGCGTGGTCATCGGGCGCCTGGACGCGCGCTTCACCGGTCCCACGGGCGACCTCCTGGGCGAGCGGGCCCCGTACGACCCGCAGTCGACGTCCATCAGCTCGGCGTTCGCCAGCGCCTTCCGCTCGTACGTGCGGGGTGAGCTGGGCTACCGGACGGATCGGCCCTACCAGGTGAGCGGCAACGTGCGGCCGTGGGACTGGACGCACGGGCGCAGCTTCGGGTGGCCCGGCTACACGGACGTGGCGCCGGACCTGGCGGAGGCCATGCGGCACAACCCCGACCTCCGGGTCCTGGTCAACAACGGCCTCTACGACCTGGCCACGCCGTTCTTCGCCACCGAGTACACCATGGACCACCTGGGCCTGCCGGCCGACCTCCGATCGCACGTCCGCATGGTCGACTACCGGGCGGGACACATGATGTACCTTCGGGACGAGTCGCTGGCGAAGATGAAGCGGAGCTTCGTCGACCTCATCGACCGCACGACGCGCTGAGCGGCCGCCCGCGGCGGCGGGCGCCGGATCCGGAGGGGCCCCGGACCACGTGGTTCGGGGCCCCTCGCGCTTTCGCCCGCCCGCGGCGCGGACGGGAATGATTCCGGGTACCATTCGACTTGACTCCCCCCGAGCGTCCCTGTACCGTGGCGCGTGCTTGAATCCCCCCGAGGGGGATCCCTCAGCGGCCAGGATCACGACGGGGCGAATGCCTTCGAAGAAAGCGACGTGGCGTAGAGGCTCGTGGCTCGTCCTCGGGCTGGTGCTGGTGGTCGGCCTGGCCGGGTGCACGGGGGTCCTCCCCCAGTCCAGCCTGCACCCGGTCTCGGACTTCGGCCAGCGGATCGACGACCTCTTCCGCCGGATCTTCTGGTTCGCGGTCGGGGTGTTCGTCATCGTGGAGGGCCTGCTGCTCTACGCGGTCTTCCGGTTCCGGGACCGGGGCGGGGAAGGGCGTCCCGAGCCGGTGCACGGGAACACCAGGCTCGAGATCGCGTGGACGCTGGCGCCGGCCATCATCCTGGTGCTGATCGCCGTGCCGACGATGAAGACGATCTTCATCGTCGACAATCCGGCGCCCGCCTCCTCGAACCCCCTCCAGATCAACGTGATCGGACACCAGTGGTGGTGGGAGTTCGAATATCCCGAGCAGGGGATCGTCACGGCCGACGAGCTGCACGTCCCGGTCGGGCGCACGGTCCAGCTCAACCTCACCTCGAAGGACGTCATCCACAGCTTCTGGATCCCCCGGATCGGCGGGAAGCGTGACGTGGTGCCGGGGCACACCAACATACTGTGGTTCACGGTGGACTCGGCGGGCGAGTATCCCGGCCAGTGCGCGGAGTTCTGCGGGGAGGAGCACGCCCTCATGCGCACCCTGGCCATCGCCCAGGACTCGGCGACCTTCTGGGCCTGGGTGGACAGCGTGAAGGGGCCGGCGCGCGAGCCGACCGACTCACTGGCCCTGGAGGGCAAGCAGCTGGTCGTCAACGGCATCTGCATCAGCTGCCACACGATCCGCGGCACGCAGGCGCAGGGGATCGTGGGCCCCGACCTCACGCACGTGGGCAGCCGCCAGACCCTGGCCGCCACGATCCTGGAGAACACGCCCGAGAACATGTTCCTCTGGATCACGAAGAACGACTCGATCAAGCCCGGCAACAAGATGAAGATCCCCCAGCTGCCGGCCGAGCAGGTCCGGAAGATGGTGGCGTACCTCCAGAGTCTGAAGTAGGGAAACCGATGGCGACGAGTGAAGCGGCGCTCCACTCCCCGGCGGGCGCCCACGGGCACGAGGGCACGTACTCGGGCGGGATCTGGAGCTGGATCACGACCGTCGACCACAAGAGGATCGGCATCCTCTACGGTCTCACGGCGCTCATGTTCTTCGTGCTGGGCGGGATCGAGGCGCTCGTCATCCGGCTCCAGCTCCACGGTCCCAACGCCGGCATCGTGAGCCCGCAGGTCTACAACCAGCTGTTCACGATGCACGGCACGACCATGATCTTCCTGGCCCTGATGCCGCTCGGGGCCGCGTTCTTCAACTTCGTCGTGCCGCTCCAGATCGGGGCCCGGGACGTCGCGTTCCCGCGGCTGAACGCGTTCAGCTACTGGACCTTCCTGTTCGGGGGCCTGTTCCTGTACTCGAGCTGGTTCTGGCAGGCGCCCGACGCGGGCTGGTTCGGCTACGCCAACCTGACGTCGACGCAGTTCTCGCCGGGGCCGGGGGTCGACTTCTGGTTCCTGGGCCTCCAGCTTCTGGGGCTCTCCTCGCTGGTGGCGGCGCTCAACTTCGCCATCACGATCCTGAACCTGAGGGCCCCCGGCATGAAGCTCATGCGCATGCCGCTGTTCACCTGGATGACCCTGGTCACCTCGTTCCTCATGATCCTGGCCTTCCCGGCGATCACGGTCGGGCTCGTCCTCCTCATGTTCGACCGCTTCTTCGACGCCGGCTTCTACAACGTGGCGGTGGGCGGGGACGTGGTCCTGTGGCAGCACCTCTTCTGGATCTTCGGCCATCCCGAGGTCTACATCCTGATCCTCCCGGCCATGGGGATCGTCTCCGAGATCATCCCCACCTTCTCCCAGAAGCCGTTGTTCGGCTACCCGGTCGTGGTCTACTCGGGCGTCCTCATCGGCTTCATCGGCTTCGGCGTGTGGGCGCACCACATGTTCGCCGTGGGCATGGGCCCGATCGCCAACTCGGTGTTCTCGGCGACCACCATGATCATCGCGATCCCCACGGGCGTGAAGATCTTCAACTGGCTGGCCACGATGTGGGGCGGGAAGATCCGGCCGAAGGCGCCGTTCCTGTTCGCCTTCGGCTTCATCATCATGTTCATCATCGGCGGGCTCTCCGGGGTCATGCACGCCTCGCCTCCCGCCGACCTGCAGCAGACCGACAGCTACTTCGTGGTGGCGCACTTCCACTACGTGCTGTTCGGGGGGTCGGTGTTCGGGCTGTTCGGCGGCATCTACTACTGGTATCCGAAGATCACCGGGAAGATGATGTCGGAGACCCTGGGCAAGTGGCACTTCTGGCTCATGATCATCGCTTTCAACATCACCTTCTTCCCCATGCACTTCCTGGGGCTGCAGGGCATGCCGCGGCGAACGTACACGTACGAGTCGGGACTCGGCTTCCACGACATGAACCTCGTGGCGACGGCCGGCTCCTTCCTCCTGGGCGTGTCGTTCCTGATCTTCTTCTGGAACTTCTTCCGCAGCCTGAAGACGGGCCAGAAGGCGGGCGAGAACCCGTGGAACGCGGCGACCCTGGAGTGGGCGATCCCGTCGCCGCCGCCCCACTACAACTTCGACACCCTGCCGACGGTCCGCAGCCGGGACCCGCTGTGGGCCGAGGACGGCTACGAGAAGCCCCCCGCCGACGAGGAGCCGGAGATGCCGGCCGGTTCGGGCTGGCCGATCGTCGTGTCGGCGGGCCTGCTCGTGCTGGCGATCGCGGCCATCACCGGCCACCTGTGGATGGTGGGCGTGGGCGTCCTGATCGTCTTCGTGGGCGTCTACGGCTGGTCCTTCCAGCCGGTCTACCGCTGAGCGCGGGGCAGGGGCGGGGGCCCGGGGGGCGGATGGACACGCGAGCGGACACGGACACGACGACACCGAGGAGACCGTGAGTCAAGGGGACACCGCAGCACTGGAGCACCACTACACGACCACCGGGCTTCCCAGCCGGAAGATGCTCATGTGGGCCTTCATCGGCTCCGAGTGCATGTTCTTCGGCAGCCTGATCACCACGTACCTGGTCTATCACGGGCGGAACCTGCAGGGGCCGTATCCGGCCGACCTTCTCAGCGTCCCGTTCATCTCGGTGACGACCTTCGTGCTCCTCATGAGCAGCCTCATGATGGTCCTGGCGCTCTCGGCGGTGCAGCGGGGGCAGAAGAAGTGGACCAGGGTCTTCCTCTTCCTGACGCCCTTCCTGGGGATGATCTTCCTGGGCGGCCAGGTCATCGAGTTCACCCACTTCGCCGAGAGCGGGCTCAGCCTGAGCCGGAACCTGTTCGGGAGCACGTTCTTCGTGCTGACCGGGTTCCACGGCGCGCACGTGACCGTGGGGGTCATCTGGCTCCTCACGCTCTGGGTGCAGTCGCTGCGGGGAAAGCTGGGCTCCGAGCACAGCCTCTCGGTGGAGATCGCCGGGCTCTACTGGCACTTCGTGGACGTGGTGTGGGTGGTCCTGTTCACGGTCATCTACCTGATGCAGGGCGTGAAGACCTGAGCCGGTCGGGGACGGAGAGCGGCCGGAGCGGGGGCGCGGCGGGGACCGACGTGACGACAGAGAGACGACGGAGGACGACGTGAGCGAGCAAGCAGCGGCGGCGGGGCACTCGGAGCCGCACGCCAGCAATCGGACCTACGTGGGCGTGGCGGCCGTCCTGGCCGTCCTGACCGCGCTCGAGGTGATGGTGTTCTTCCTCCCCTCGGTGCAGCCGGTGCTCGTGCCCATCCTGCTCGTGCTGATGGCGGCCAAGTTCGCCCTGGTGGTGATGTTCTTCATGCACCTGAAGTTCGACGCGAACATCTTCTCGGGGCTGTTCGTGGGGCCGCTCATCATCGCATCTGCGATCATCATCTCGATGATCTTCCTCTACATCAACTACGCGCCCTCGGGCGGGAGCTGACGGCCGTCCGATCCGCGATGCGCCCCCGGCGGTGAGGGCGCGCCGCGGGGGCGAGGACGAAAGAGAGAGCCGCCCCCCGCCGCGGGCAGGGGGCGGCTCTCGTGCATCGGGGGCCGGCTCCGGAAGGAACCGGGCGAAGGGCGCCCGGCGCTCAGCCGCGGGGCGAGCCGTCGGGCGAGTAGTCGCCGCCCAGGATGCCGGGGCTCCGGAGGAGGAAGTAGCTCCCCATCACGACGACCGCCAGGCCGTTCCCCACCAGGATCGCCCAGTCGGCCAGCTGTCCGGCGATCGGACGCGCCCAGGCCAGGATGAAGACGTAGAACCCGAACTCGAAGAACACGAAGAAGAAGACGAGCAGGTAGCCCAGGATGGGCGTCTGCTTGAACTTCTGAATCACCCACGCCGTGACCAGCCCGAAGATGGCGAACAGTCCCAGGTGGACGCCCGAGTAGATGGCGACCAGGGCGGGCTCGACCTCGACGCCCTCGCTCGCGGCCTGGACGCCGTGGAGCACGGCCTCTCCGAGGAGGGCCGGCGTGTAGAGCGGCTGGCTGTGGATCAGGTCCAGGATGAGGAACCACAGCGCGACCGTGACGGCGCCCAGGGCTCCCACGATGAGCCCGTCCCAGAGGACGTCGCCCTGCTCCTGCGTTCCCGCGGCATCCGTCATCCCCTCGCCTCCTTCTTCACGTGTAGGGCGTCTCCGTGACCGCGGCGGGCGCGCCGGCGCGGTCGCTCGACCCACAACGTGTAGCGTCTGCGCGGGCGCCGCGCCACCCGTCACCCGGATCCGGGCCGGTGGGGGGCGGCGGCGACGGGGAGGGGGACCGTCCTCAGTGGCGCCGGGCGGTGGCCGGGCTGCCGGCCAGCGCCCGGACGGCGGCGGGGGGAAGGAGGCGCCAGTTGGGGTCGAACACGTCCTCCGTTCGGAGCGTGCCGCGGCTCCGGATGTAGTCGATGATGAGCTGGCTGATGGCCTCCTGCCCCGAGTACACGACCGGGGCGCCGGCCACCATCGAGAATCCGCCGCCTCCCGTCTCCCGGTAGTTGTTGAGGGCCAGCGTGAAGCTGTCGGCGGCGGCCACCGGGCGGCCGCGGTAGGTGAGGCCCACGACCCGCCGGCCCGGCGGCCGCGTCAGGTCCAGGGCGTAGTCCACGCCGCTCACCACGTCGTAGTTGAAGCCCGGCACCGAGGGGTCCACCAGGGTGTCCGACGGCCAGCCCCGGTAGTAGCGGGCGCTCCTCTCCAGGTAGGCGCGCAGCTGGGCCCCGGAGATCCGTACGGCCGCGAGCGTGTTGGGATAGATGTAGAGGGCCAGGATGTCGCGCCTGGAGATGGGACCGGGCCCGAACGAGGCCTCCGGGTCGAAGATCGCCGTGCTCGCCAGATCGGCGCCCGAGACCCGGCGCTCCACGGTGGTGACCAGGTCGCCTGTAGGACTGTCCTCGATCCGGCCGCGTGCCGCGGACCAGCGGTCGGGCGTGGTGCCGATGGGCTGCTCCAGCCACGCGACCACCCTGTCCTGGACGGGCCGCAGGCGGCGGGCGATCGCGGAGTCGGACGGCTCTCCCCGGGCGGGGAGGAGCTCGGAGGTGAGGGTGTCGAGCGTCCACGCGCCGCCGCTGCGCCCGAGGGTGGCGTGCACGGCCGCGAGCACGTCGGCGAAGTGTCCGGCCTGCACGACCAGGGTGCCTCCGATCCGCCGGCCCGTGAGGCGCACGTGCGAGTGCCCCGCGAAGATCACGTCGATGCCGTCGACCTGCCCGGCCAGCGCCGCCGCCGCGTTCTCGGGCGGCACGCCGGTGGCCGTGTCGTAGCTGGAGCCGGGGCCGAGGCCGGAGTGGACCAGCGCCACGACCAGGTCGGGGTGCTCGCGGCGTCGTACGCGCGGGACCCAGGTCCGCGCGGCCTCGACGATCCCCTCGAACGCCTGGCGGCCCTCGACGTGCTTCCGGTCCCAGATCGCCACGCCGGGCGTCGTGAAGCCCAGGACGGCCACGCGCACGCCGGCCACCTCGCGTACCACGTAGGGCCGGTAGACGGGGGAGTCGGTGGACGCCCTCAGGATGTTGGCGGCGAGGAAGGGGAAGCGGGCGTCCGCCAGCGCCGAGTCCAGGAAGGGGATGCCGTAGTTGTACTCGTGGTTCCCCACGGCCGAGGCCGTGTAGCGCATGGCGTTCATCGTGGCGATCACGGGGTGGACGGAGTCGCCTCCGACCTCGGCCTCGTACTCGTCCAGCGGGGTCCCCTGAAGGAGATCCCCGCTGTCGAACAGGAGGACGTGGGAGTCCGCCTCCCGGACCGAGTCGACGAGGGTGGCGAGCTGCGCCAGGCTGTGGTCGGCCGTGTCCCCGGTGGCGTAGTCGTACGGGAGGAGGTGGCCGTGGACGTCCGTCGTCCCGAGGAGCGTGATCCGGACCTCGCGCGGCGCGGGCGAGCACGCCACCGAGAGGATCCCGACGACGCAGATGGCCGCGAGGGCGACGCGGGGTCGTGCGCCCGCTCGGCGCGACCGCGTGGACCCGGGTCCGGCCCGCGCGGCGCGCCCCGCCCGCCTGACGTCCATATTTGCCATCGGGTGCCCTCTTCCCGTACGCTCATTTCCTGATCCGGCGGGTCCGGAGCGGCGCACGAATCGCCGGTCAGGGCGCACCGGGCACGGAAGATGCTGGATCAACTTCCGAAAGAAAACCCCGCCCGCCGAGCGGCGCGAGGAGCGCCGCGTGGAGCAGGGGGGCCGCCAGCAGGCGGGGTGTTCCCGAAGGTGCCCCCAGTAGGGAGCACGGCGACGTGCCGGGTGGAACACAGCCGGCCGGCCCTGACGAGCCCGGCCGCGACACAGCGGGACCGAGGTGGCGCCGAACCCGACGCCCCGGACGTCCTGGCGCCCGCACCGATCGTCCCCACCCCGCTCCCTCCCTCTCTTTCCCCACCACAGACCACGACGTCCCCGGCCCGCGGCGCGTCCGGCCGGAGGGACCGTTCAGTCCCGCCGGAGGGAGGCCCCGAGGTCGTCCGGGACCGACCCATCCTAGATCCCGACCCTTCCCCCCCGGAGCCACGCCGCTCCGCCCGATCGGCGGTCGGCCGCGGCCCGGGCGGGCCCGCGCCACCCCCACGCACGCGAATGCGACGAGCGTCGCCCATCCCACTGGAGAGATACGCTTATGTCAGACCTGAACGAGGACCTGGCGGAAGCCGGGACGAGCGAGCGAGAGGACGCCGAGGAATCGCGGAAGGGGACGGAGGAGGGCCCCGCCGCCGGCGGGGAACGTCACGGGATCGACCGGCGCGAGTTCCTGGCGAGCAGCGCGAAGCTGGGCATCGCCGCGGCGGTGGCTCCGACGATCTGGGTGCCGCGCTACCGCGGGCAGTCCAAGAGCCTGACGATCATGCAGTGGAGCCACTTCGTCCCCTCCTACGACGACTGGTTCGACAAGTGGGCCCAGGACTGGGGCGACAAGAACGGCGTGGACGTGACCGTGGACCACATCGCGCTGAGCAACCTGGGCACCCGCGCCAACGCGGAGGTCTCGGCGCAGAGCGGGCACGACCTCTTCCAGTTCCTGTCGCCGCCGGGGGCCTTCGAGCCGCACGTCCTGGACATGGCCGACACGGTCCAGGAGGCGCAGTCCCGGTTCGGCCCGATCCTCGAGCTGGGCAAGCACAGCACGTACAATCCGGTCACCGACAAGTGGTTCGGCTTCACCGACAACTACGTGCCCGACCCGGGTGACTACCTGAAGAGCGTGTGGTCGGACATCGGGATGCCGAACGGGCCGAGCCACTGGGAGGACCTGGTCGAGGCGGGGCCGCTGATCCACCAGAAGCACCCCGAGATCCAGATTCCGATCGGTCTGGGCATGTCCCAGGAGCTGGACTCGAACATGGCAGCGCGCGCCGTCCTGTGGTCCTTCGGGGGATCCGTCCAGGACGAGAACGAGAACGTGGTCCTGGATTCGGACGCGACCCGGCAGGCCCTCGACTTCATGTCGCGCCTCTACAAGGCCGGCATGAACCAGTCGGTCCTGAGCTGGAACGCCGCCTCCAACAACCAGGCCCTGAACGCGCGGGCCACCAGCTACATCCTGAACTCCATCTCCGCGTACCGGACCGCGCAGAGCAACGACCTGCCGGTGGCGGACGACATCTCCTTCGTTCCGGCGCTCAAGGGCCCCGACGGCGACCAGTGGGCCAGCGAGCACGTCATGGGCGTGTACGTGATCTGGAAGTTCGCCAAGAGCCCGGACCTGGCCAAGAAGTTCCTGATGGACCTGCTGGGCACCTACCGTGACGCGGTGAAGGCCAGCCAGCTCTACAACTTCCCGTCCTTCCCCGGGACGGTGGCGGAGTCCTCGGTGTCCGTGAGCCAGAAGCCCGACGCGGGCGCGAAGTGGCTCAAGCAGGTGACCAGCGACGACCCGTTCGGCTCCAGGCCGGCGAACAAGCTGGCGCCCATCGGCACGGCGCTCGACTGGTCGACCAACCAGGGGCACCCCGGCCCGGCCAACCCGGCCACCGGCGAGGTGTTCGACACCTTCGTGCTCCCGACCATGTTCGCCAAGGCGGCCACCGGCCAGGCCAGCGCGGAGGACGCGCTGAAGGAGGCCGTCTCCCGCACCAATCAGATCTACGAGAAGTGGAGGAAGCAGGGACTCGTGGGCGGAGGGTCGAACGACCGCTGACCCGCGGTTCCGCCGGGGGTGGTCCCGTGCGGGCCGCCCCCGGTCCACCCCGCGCCGAGCGTCTTTCGCGGGCGTCCCCCCGGGTCCATCATGCGGGGACTCGTGTGGCGCACCGCGGCGAGCGGGGCCGATGCGGCAACCGGCAAGGGAAGCGGAGAGGGAAGCATGGCGGCGGTCGAGATCCGGGATCTCCACAAGCACTTCGAGGACCAGCGTGCGGTCGACGGGGTCGACCTGTCGGTGGACGATGGCGAGTTCGTGGTGCTGCTGGGCCCCTCGGGCTGCGGGAAGACCACCCTCCTGAGGACGATCGCGGGTCTCGAGGACCCGACCTCGGGGGAGATACGCCTGGGCGGCCAGGTGCTGGACAAGGACGTCCCGCCCCGGGCACGGAAGATCGCCATGGTCTTCCAGAGCTACGCCCTGTACCCGCATCGCACGGTCTACGAGAACATCGCCTTTCCCCTGCGGGCCGTGCACATGGACGACGAGTCCATCGAGGAGAAGGTGCGCTGGGCCACCGGGCTGTTCGACATCGAGCGCTACCTGGACCGCTATCCCCGGCACCTGTCGGGCGGTGAGCGCCAGCGCGTGGCCCTGTGCCGCGCGGTGGTGCGCGAGCCCCGCGCGTTCCTGCTGGATGAGCCCCTCTCCAACCTGGACGCCAAGCAGCGCACCACGGCCCGCGACGAGCTCAAGCGATTCCAGAACGAGATCGGCATCACGACCGTGTACGTGACGCACGACCAGGTCGAAGCCATGGGGCTGGGGGACCGGATCGCGGTCATGGAGTCCGGGAAGGTCCGACAGTTCGGGACGCCGCACGAGATCTACGAGCACCCGGCCGACACCTTCGTGGCCACGTTCGTGGGCCTCCCCCCGATGAACCTGATGGAGCGCGCGGACGGACTCTCGCGAGAGGGCAAGCTCGCGGGCTTTCGCCCCGAGCACTTCCTGCCGCGCGAGGCGTTCCCCGAGGGCGAGGACCTCCGGGAGCTGCGCTATCACGTCCGGCGGGTCGAGTACCTGGGCTCGGAGCGCTACCTGTACGGCCGGCTCGAGGGGCACGAGGAGGAGCGCGACAATCCGGTCCTGGCCCGCCTGCCGGCCACCTTGCGGGTCGAGATCGAGGGGGGGCGGAGCTACGACTTCGGCCTCCGAGCCGACCAGATCCGCTATTTCGACCGGGAGACGGGGAGGAAGGTCGGATCCGCGGACGGGGGGACGGCCGAGTGAGGCTCCCGTTCGCCTCGTCCCGGTTGCCCGCGCGGGAGACGTTCGCCGACCGGGAGAGCCTGCTCGCCAAGGTGATGCTCGCACCGGCCATCGCCTACGTGGTGGTCCTGGTCGGGATACCCTTCGTCCTGGCGATCCTCCTCAGCTTCAGCAACGCGAGCGCCGGGAGCCTGAGCTTCGACTGGGTGGGGCTGGCCAATTACTCGGTCATTCTCGGGGACCCGACCTTCCTGAAGGCGCTCCTCAACACGGCCGTCATCACGGTGGCCGTCCAGGTGCTGGTCGTGATCCTGGCCACCGCCGCCGCGCTCACCTTCCGGGAAGTCTTCGTCGGCAAGAAGGTCGGACGCTTCCTGATCCTCCTGCCCTGGGCCGTGCCGATCACGCTGGCCGTGATGGCGTGGACGTGGATCTTCGACTCCACCTTCAGCGTCGTGAACTGGAGCCTCAAGGTCTCGGGGCTCATGCACGGATGGCTGTACTGGCTCGGGGACCCGACGCTCGGGCTCATCTCGATCATCATCGTTCAGGTGTGGCGGCTCTTCCCGTTCGCGACGGTCATCGTCCTGGCCGGCATGACGTCGATCCCGCAGGATGTCGTCGAGGCCTCCATCATCGACGGGGCGGGCTTCTGGCGGCGGCTCTTCCAGATCGAGCTGCCGTTCCTCCTGCCGGTGGTCACGGTCGCGGTCCTGTTCGGCGTGGTGTACACGGCCACCAACCTGAGCGTGGTCTATCTCCTGACCGGCGGCGGGCCGGCCGACAGCACGCACGTCCTGGCCACGCTGGCCTTCCAGCGCGGCATCGAGGGAGCGGACCTGGGCCAGGGTGCGGCGATCGCGCTCTTCCTGCTCCCGTTCCTGTTGATCGTCGCCGTGGGCATGCTGCGCGTCGCCCGGCGCTCCGAGGTGGGAGGGGGATGATGAGCAAGAGGTGGCGCCGGGTGATCCGCTACTCCAAGCGCGTGCTCACGTACGTGTCCGCCCTGGGCTTCGTGGCCTTCGCGGCCTTCCCGTTCTACTGGATGGCGATCACGACCTTCAAGCAGAACAAGGACCTCTACGTGGCGGCCACCGACACGGGGCACGTGCCGTGGATCTTCAACGCCGCGCCCACGCTGGACCACGTCAAGCTCCTGTTCACGCAGACGGCCTACCCCCAGTGGCTGTGGAACACGCTGCTCGTGGTCGTGGCCGTCGTCGCCATCACGGTCCTGGTCGCCGTGCCGGCCGGCTACAGCCTGGCCCGGCTCGCCGGCCGCTGGGGAGAGGGACTGGGGATCGGGATCTTCCTCACGTACCTGGTGCCGCCCACGCTCCTGTTCATTCCGTTCTCGAGGGTGGTGGCGGTGCTCGGACTCCAGGATTCGCTGTGGTCCCTCATCCTCGTCTACCCGACGTTCACGATCCCCTTCTGCACGTGGCTCGTGATGGGCTTCTTCCGATCGGTGCCGTGGGACGTGGAGGAGCAGGCCATGATCGACGGGTACAGCCGCCTGGAGGTCATCTTCCGGGTGGTGCTGCGCTTCGCCGTCCCGGGGATCCTGACCGTGGTGGTGTTCACGTTCACGCTCGTCATGCAGGAGTTCATCTACGCGCTCACGTTCATCAGCTCGGTGGGCAAGATGACGGTGAGCCTGGGCGTCCCCGTGGCGCTGGTCCGCGGCGACGTCTACCACTGGGGCGCCCTCATGGGGGCGGCCCTGTTCACGAGCATTCCCATGGCCATCATCTACAACCTGTTCATGGACCGCTTCGTGGCCGGCATGACGCTCGGGGCGGTCAAGGGCTAGGGGAACGGAAGGTCGTGGGAACGAAGGGTCTCGGATGTCCTGCTTGACACGCCGGAGAGGTACCCGATAGATCCGTAGACAAAGGCTTTTTACAATCTCCGTCCCGCCGACAGGCCGGCGACGCGGCCCGTCCGGCGGCGGGCACTCGAGAAGGTGAGAGTCCCATGGCATCCGCATCGTCTCCGCGCTGGCCTCTCCTGAGACAGATCCTGGGAGGGGGCGACGGCACCGGGTCCGAGGCCATGTCCGAGAGGACACGGAAGATCGCGGCCCGGACCGAGGGGGCCTCCGTGGCCCGCTCGGTGTGTCCGTACTGCGGGGTCGGGTGCGGGCAACTGGCCTACCACCGGGACGGGGAGCTCCTGGCCATCGAGGGCGATCCCGAGAGCCCCGTGAGCCAGGGCACGCTGTGCCCCAAGGGCTCGGCCTCCTACCAGCTCATGACCAACCCCTCCCGCCTGGAGCGCGTGCGCTACCGTGCCCCCGGTGCCACGGAATGGACCGAGCTCGACCTCGAGACGGCCATGGACATGGTGGCCGACCGCGTCTGGGAGTCCCGCCACCGCACCTTCGTCGAGACGACCGCCGACCTCCCCGAGCTCGACCCGTGCCGCACGGAAGACGGCGAGCCCGCCGAGCCCGTGGGCCACACCTCGGCCGTCGCCCACCTGGGCGGGGCCACCCTGGACAACGAAGAGAACTACCTGATCAAGAAGCTGTTCACGGGTGGCCTGGGAATGGTGGCCGTCTCCAACCAGGCCCGCATATGACACAGCAGCACGGTGCCCGGTCTGGGCACCTCCTTCGGCCGCGGCGGCGCGACGACGGCCCAGCAGGACCTCGCTAACGCCGACTGCGTCCTCATCGAGGGCTCCTCGATGGCCGAGGCGCACCCGGTGGGCTTCCGCTGGGTGATGAAGGCCAGGGAGCGGGGCGCCACGGTCATCCACGTGGATCCCCGCTACTCCCGCACCAGCGCCATGGCCGACCTGTGGGTGCCGATCCGCGCCGGCGGGGACCTGGCCTTCCTGGGCGGCCTCGTCCGACACATCCTTGAGAACGAGCTCTACTTCGAGGAGTACGTCCGGCACTTCACCAACGCCTCGGTCATCCTCAAGGAGGAGTTCCGGGACACCGAGGAGCTGGACGGCCTGTTCTCGGGCTGGGACGACGAGGCCCGGCGCTACGACCCCTCGAGCTGGCTGTACGAGGGGGACGAGCTCGACCGGCCCCGGCGCGACCTCACCCTCCAGCACCCCCGCTGCGTCTTCCAGGTCCTCAAGCGTCACTTCACCCGCTACACGCCCGAGATGGTCGAGAAGGTGGCCGGCGTGCCCCCCGAGCTCTTCCGGCGGGTGGCGGACGAGCTGACCTCCGCCTCCGGGCCGGAGAAGACGGCGGCCATCTGCTACGCGGTGGGCTGGACCCAGCACTCCAAGGGCGTCCAGATCATCCGCACCGCGGCCATCATGCAGCTCCTCCTCGGGAACATCGGGCGCCCCGGCGGCGGGATCCTGGCCCTGAGGGGCCACGCCTCCATCCAGGGCTCGACGGACATCCCGACCCTGTACGACATCCTCCCCGGCTACCTGGACATGCCGGAGGCGGGGCAGGGAGACGACACGCTCGAGGGCTACTACGCCAACCACGGCAGGCGCGGGGGGCTGTGGCACGGTTATCCCGCCTACACGGTGAGCCTCCTCAAGGCCTACTACGGGGAGCGCGCCACGCCCGGGAACGAGTGGGGCTGGCGCTGGATCCCCCGGACGACCCGCAACCACTCGCACTTCTCCTACTGGATGGAGATGGCCGACGGGAAGCTCGAGGGGCTGTTCATCATGGGCCAGAACCCGTCGGTCGGGGCGCAGAACGCCCGCCTCGGGCGCCGCGCCCTCGCCGAGCTCGACTGGCTGGTGGTGCGCGACCTGGTGGAGATCGAGCCGGCCACCTTCTGGCGGGAGGACTCCCCCGAGGTGCGGCGGGGGGAGCTCGACCCGGCCGAGATCGACACCGAGGTCTTCCTGTTCCCGGCGGCGGGCCACGTGGAGAAGGAGGGGGCCTTCACCCAGACGCAGCGCATGCTGCAGTGGCGGCAGAAGGCCGTCGATCCGCCCGGCGACGCGACCAGCGAGGCCTGGTTCATCCACCAGCTGGCCAGGCGCCTGATCGAGAAGGCCCGCCGCAGCGACGACCCGCGGGACGAGCCGCTCCGAGCCCTGGACTGGTGGTATCCGGAGGACGAGCACGGCGAGCCGCTCATGGAGGCCGTCCTGGCCGAGATCAACGGCTGGTACTCCGACCCGGGGCGCGGGTCGGACGCGGAGGACGCCATCCGGGGCGAGGGGGCGGAGGAGGCGGCCCCCGATGAGGCCGCGAAGACCGGGCTCTCCGGCCTGGCGCGGAGGGACGGCGGCCCGGCCGGCGCCGTCTACCACGCCGACGCGGAGGGCCGGCCGCACCACGGCGCCCAGCTCACCGGCATCCCGGCGCTGGTCGACGACGGATCCACCGCGTGCGGGTGCTGGATCTACTCGGGGTGCTACGGGCCGGACGGCGTGAACCGGGCCCTGAAGCGGGACCCCGAGGGGCCGTACGCGCACGGGTGGGGGTTCGCGTGGCCCGACGACCGGCGCATCCTCTACAACCGCGCGAGCGCCGACCCCGAGGGCCGGCCGTGGAGCGAGCGCAAGAAGCTCGTGTGGTGGGACGAGGAGGAGGGGCGGTGGACGGGGCTCGACACCCCCGACTTCGCCAGGACCAAGCCGCCCTCCTATCGGCCCCCCGAGGGGGCGGAGGGGATGGACGCCCACCCGGGCGACGCGCCCTTCATCCTCCACGACGACGGGCTCGCCTGGCTCTTCGTCCCGAAGGGGTTGAACGACGGGCCGATGCCGACCCACTACGAGTCGCTCGAGTCTCCGATCCGGAACCCGCTCTACGGCCGGCAGACGAACCCGGCCGTGGACTGGATGCGCCGGCCGGAGAACGAGTACGCGGAGCTGGACGACCCGCGCTTCCCCTACATCCTCACCACCTACCGGCTCACCGAGCACCACACGGGCGGCGGGATGAGCCGCACCCTCTCCCATCTGAGCGAGCTCCAGCCCGAGCTGTTCGTGGAGATGTCCCCTGAGCTGGCGGAGGAGCTGGAGATCGAGAAGGGCGAGCGGGTCACGGTGGCCAGCATGCGGGGGGTGGTGGAGGCGCGAGCCCTGCCGACCCGCCGCATCCGCCCGCTCCGGATCGATGGCCGCACGGTCCACCAGGTGGCCATGCCCTTCCACTGGGGCTCGGCGGGTCCCGTGAAGGGGGACGTCACCAACGACCTGGTGGCCATGTCCGAGGAGCCCAACGTCTCGATCCACGAGGGGAAGGTCGTGCTGTGCACGATACGCAAGGGGCCGAGGCCCCCCGACGAGGAAGTCGATGCGTGGCTCACGCAGCTGCGGGAGCAGCGGGGGGAGGCGCGATGAGCATCGGCCAGGGAACGGAGAGCTCGAACCAGGCCCGGCACGACCACGTGGCGGAGGGCCGGACGGTCGGCTTCTTCACCGACCCCACCGTCTGCATCGGCTGCAAGGCGTGCGAGGTGGCCTGCAAGGAGTGGAACATGGTCCCGGACGACGGCCACGCCTGGTCCGGCCACTCCTACGACCACTCGGGCGAGCTGGGCGCCTCGACCTGGCGGCACGTCAAGTTCCTCGAGCAGGACCTGCCGGGAGGCAAGCAGGTGGCCGGCCCCATGACGATCGACCCGGAGCACGAGGAGCCCTTCCGCTGGCTCTTCGTCTCCGACGTGTGCAAGCACTGCGAGGAGGCGGGCTGCCTGGAGGCGTGCCCGACCGGCTCTATCGTCCGCACGGAGACCGGCGGCGTCTTCGTCCAGGACGACGTGTGCAACGGATGCGGGGCGTGCGTGGTGGGGTGCCCCTTCGGGGTCATCGACCGGCGGGCCAGGCTCGTACCCGGCGCCGGCGGCGCGTTCAAGTGCACCTTCTGCTACGACCGCCAGGCGGCCGGCCTGACGCCGGCCTGCGCCAAGGCCTGCCCCACGGAGTCCATCCAGTTCGGGCCGCTCGACGAGCTGCACGAGCGCGCGGCCATACGCGTCCGGGAGCTCCGCGAGGACGGCTACGAGGACGCGCGCCTCTACGATGCACGCGACACGTCGGTCCGCGGGGCGCACGCGTTCTTCCTCCTCCTGGGAGATCCGGAGGCCTACGGGCTTCCGCCCAGACCGGAGGCGCCCACCGTCCACCTGGGGGCGGCGTGGGCGTCGGCGCTCACCACGGCGGCCATGGCCGTGCTGGTGGCGGTCGTCTGCTTCGTGCTCTGGTGAGCGGTGCGGGCGAGGGCCGGCCCGGCGGGGCCGGAGGGAACGGGCGGGCCGGCGAGGATCGGCTGGACGCCCTGCGCGAGGAGGCGCGCCGCACGGGGAGCGTCGAGGGCCGGGGCGTCGACGTGGAGGGCGGGCCGATCCCGGCCGGCGCGTCGGGGAAGCCGGGCGGCTCCGGGGCGGCGGCACGCGCCCCGGCCGCCGTGAAGGGGCCGCAGGCGGCCGCCCGGGCGGCCGACGGCGACGGGCCGGGCTACTACGGGCAGCCGGTCGTGAAGCCCCCCGTGTGGACCTGGGAGGTGCCGGTCTACTTCTTCGTCGGGGGCCTGGCGGGGATGTCGGGGGTGATCGCGGCGGCCTCCCGGTTCATGACGGGAGCCCTGGACGTGGCCGTGCCCGCCCTGTGGATCGCGGCCCTGGGCGCCGCGGCCTCGGGCCTCCTCCTCGTCAGGGACCTGGGCCGCTCGTCCCGCTTCCTGAACATGCTCCGGGTCTTCAAGCGGCGCTCGCCCATGTCGGTGGGCGCCTGGACGCTCACGGGCTTCGGGGGCGCGTCGACGGCGGCGCTGGTCCTGGGCTCCGTGCAGGCGCACCTGGCGGTCTCGGGCGGCGGCTCGCCGGCGCTCTCCGTCCTCCTGACGATCTTCCTCCTGGCGAGCGGACTCCTGGGGGCCGTCCTCGGCACCTACACGGGCGTCCTGATCGGCGCGACCGCGATCCCGGCCTGGTTCGAGCACCGCCTGCTCCTCCCGGCGCACTTCGGGATCGCCGGCCTGGGCTCGGCGGCGGCGCTCCTCCAGATCCTGGGGCTCGGTCGGCCGTCGCTGGTGGCCGTCGCGCTGGCGGCCTCGGGGGCCGAGTGCCTGGTGGGGCTCACCGTCGAGCTCGACCGGCACGGGGCGGCCGACCGGGCGCTCCGGGAGGGGGGCTCGGGGGCGCTCCTCCGGCTCGGAGGCCTCCTGGCGGGCCCGGCCGCTCTCGTCCTGTGGATCGTGCCCGTCCCGATCGTGGCGTCGGCGGTCTTCCTGGCGGGGGCGCTCGTGAGCCGCTTCGGCTGGCTGGCCGCGGGGCGGGCGTCGGCCCGCGATCCGGCGGCCACTTTCGCCGCGCAGCGCATGGACGCATGATGCTGAATGAGGCGCACGTAAAGGCAAGGAAGCCTGTCGAGCCGGCGTGGGACTTGCAATTGTGTTCGCGCCAGACCGGCGTCCTCCACAGGAGGCCGGCCCGCAGCAGCCCGACTCCCGGGAGCCCGGGGAAGGCGGACGCGGACGGCGCCACACGCGGGGCACCGCGTGCGGGGCCGGGAAAGGAAGGCACCATGGACGTAGGCTTCGCTCGAGCGTCGTCGACCGGCGTCAACGCGCCGGGATGGCGGTCGAGCGACGTCCCGGCGGACGGCGGGAGTCCCGCGTCCCGGACGTGCTGGCCGAGCCCACGGTGGCCGATCCCGACCCTGCAGCGCCGCTCCTTCCGCCTCCCACCTCGCACTCCTCCCCGGACCCGCTCCCGACCCGACCCGCTCCACCTTCCGATGCCCGGACGAGGCCGCCGCACGGCCACGTGTCGATCGGGTCCGCCCGAGGCGGCCGGTCGTCCCCCTCCCGCTGCGCGCCGGCGCCGACGCCGACCCCGCACCACCTGATCCCAGCACCCCGAAGGAGGAAGACATGGCGAACGAGCAATCGGCCACGATCGAGGCCCGGCTCTCCGAGCAGAAGTCCTTTCCCCCGCCGAAGAGCTTCGTGGCGCAGGCCAACGTGAAGGATCCCGCCATCTACGACCGCTTCGACGACTTCCCGGACGGCTTCGTCGAGTACGCGGAGATGCTCGACTGGGACGAGCGGTGGGACAAGGTGCTCGATGCCAGCGACCCCCCGTTCTACCAGTGGTTCGTGGGCGGGAAGCTGAACGTCTCCAAGAACTGCATCGACCGACACCTGGACACGCGTGGCGACAAGGTGGCCCTGCTGTGGGAGGGCGAGGACGGCGAGGTGCAGAGGATCACCTACCGGGACCTCCACAGGCGCGTGAACGAGTTCGCCGCGGCCCTGCGCGCCATCGGCGTGCAGGAGGACGACATCGTCACGATGCACATGCCGATGGTGCCGGAGCTCCCGATCGCCATGCTGGCGTGCGCCCGGATCGGCGCGCCCCACAGCGTGGTGTTCGGCGGGTTCTCGTCCAAGGCGCTGGCCACGCGACTCGACGACGCGTCCAGCCGCTACCTGATCACGATCGACGGCTACTATCGCCGGGGCGAGCTCCTGGACCACAAGTCCAAGGCGGACGAGGCGCTCGACATGGCCGACATCGACGTCGACAAGGTCATCGTGTGCACGCGCCACGAGGGGCTGCGCGAGGGCACGAAGATGGTCGACGGCCGTGACGTGCTCCTCTCGGACCTCCTGGCCGAGCACGAGGGCGAGACCGTCGAGCCGGTCTCGCGGAACGCCGAGGACATCCTCTTCCTCATGTACACGTCGGGGACGACGGGCTCGCCCAAGGGCGTCCAGCACAGGACGGGCGGCTACCTGGCGTACGTGACCGGGACGTCCAGGTACGTGCTCGACATCAAGCCCGACGACATGTACTGGTGCATGGCCGACATCGGCTGGATCACCGGCCACTCCTACATCGTCTACGGTCCCCTGGCCCTGGGCACGACCTCCCTCATGTACGAGGGCGCCCCGGACTATCCCGACAAGGACCGGACGTGGGAGATCGCCGAGAAGTACGACGTCGACATCTTCCACACCTCGCCCACGGCCGTCCGCATGTTCATGAAGTGGGGCGAGAGCTACCCGAAGAAGCACGAGTTCCACTTCCGCCACATGACCACCGTCGGCGAGCCCATCCAGCCGATGGCGTGGATGTGGTACTACGAGGTGATCGGGAAGAAGGAAGCCGTGATCGTCGACACCTGGTGGCAGACCGAGACGGGCGGCCACCTGATCTCGAACCTGCCGGCCATCCAGGACATGCGACCGGGCCACGCCGGGAAGCCCCTGCCCGGGATCGCAGCCAAGCTCCTGGACGACAACGGGAACGAGGTGGGCGCGGGCGCCGACAAGGCGGGCAACCTGGTCATCACCCGTCCGTGGCCCGGCATGCTCCAGACCCTGTACAACGACGACGAGCGCTTCATCGCCGAGTACTGGGAGGCCTTCTCCGACACGCGGAGCAAGGACTGGCACGACTGGGTGTACCGGGCGGGCGATGGCGCCTTCGTCTCGAAGGACGGCTACTTCAGGATCCTGGGCCGGCTGGACGACGTCATGAACGTGGCCGGCCACAGGCTGGGGACCATGGAGCTCGAGAGCGCCGTGGCGAACGTAGAGGAAGTGGCCGAGGCCGCGGTGGCGGGCCGGACCGACGCCCAGAAGGGGACGGTCCCGGACGTGTACGTGATCCTGCGCGAGGGCGTGGATCCCAGCGATGCCGTGCGCGGCAAGATCGTCCGCGCCGTCGAGGACGAGATCGGCAAGTTCGCCCGCCCTTCCAACGTGCTCTTCGTGGACGACCTGCCCAAGACCAGGTCGGGCAAGATCATGAGGCGACTTCTCGAGAACATCTCCAACGACGAGGCGCTGGGCGACACGACGACGCTTCGAGATCCGAGCGTGCCCGAGCGCATTCGCGAGCAAGTGAGGGGTGGATGAGGACGACGATGGCCTGACGGGCCGCGGGCCGCGCGCTCCCGGCGTCCCGGCCCTTCGGGGCCGGGCACGGGGGGCCTCCACGGACCTACGACCCGCCGGACCGGCGGGCGGGGCGGTCGCCGCCCCGTCCGGTCGAGGGCGCCGCGGCGCGCCCGGGTCGAACGGGACCTCTACAAGGGAGGACAGCCCATGCCTGCACAGACCGAGAAGGCGAACCCGGCCCCATTGGGCCTGGTCGGCTTCGGACTCACCACGGTGCTCTTGAGCCTCATCAACGCGGGCTGGATCGGGGCCGAGGGGGTCGTGGTCCCCCTCGCGATCGCCTACGGCGGGACGATCCAGCTCTTCGCCGGCGTCCTCGAGTACGGCAACGGCAACACCTTCGGGTTGACAGCCTTCACGAGCTACGGCGCGTTCTGGTGGTGGTGGGCGCTGCTGCACATCTTCTCGGCCACCGGCTGGATCAGCCTCGATGGGGCGGCGGCCACGATCGGCTGGGCCCTCATCCTCTGGGGGATCTTCACCACCTACATGTGGATCGGAACGTTCGCCCTGAACTGGGCCCTGTGGTGGGTGTTCCTCACACTGTCCATCACGTTCTACCTCCTGGGCTTCGGTGAGCTGTTCGGCGCTCCCGCGCTGGGCGCGCTGGGCGGCTGGGTCGGCATCGTGACCGGGCTGCTGGCCATGTACACGAGCTTCGGTGAGGTCGTGAACTGGAGCTTCGACGGGAACGTCATCCCGCTCGGCGGACGGCCCGCGGGCCGGCCGCGCGCGGCGGGTCCGGGCGCCTGACGCCCGAGGTTCGCTCCGGAGGCGGGGTCCGGCTCGGCCGGGCTCCGCTCCGGACGTCCACTCGCAGAACTGGTGTTTGAAAGGAGATTGAAGATGTCAAGGAAGCTGAGTATGGCGCTCGTCGCCATCGTGGGGCTGTGCCTGGGCACGGTCCCGCTCAACGCGCAGCAGGTGACCGTGGGGCAAGGCGACACCCTCACGATCAGCGGCTTCATCAGCGGAACGTGGTTCTGGGATCGGAACCAGTTCGGGGCCTTCGGCCAGGGCCAGTCGGCCGAGTGGGCCGCGTCTCCCGGGAACTCGTTCCCGACCGACAAGTGGTTCTCGGACGCCGAGGTGTCCAACACCCGGATCACGCTGTCCTTCGCGGGACCGCACATCACGGACAGCTGGCGGGTGAAGGGTGTCATCGAGGCCGACTTCTTCGGCGGCGCCGGGTCTCCCCCCTTCGGGGACGAGCAGCCGCACCCGCGGCTCCGGCTCGGCTTCGCGGACATCACGAACGGGCGCACGACCATCAGGATCGGCCAGTACTGGTCGCCCCTGTTCGGCGAGTACGCGCAGTCGCTCTCCCACATCGCGTTCCCGATGGGCTACGGCTCGGCGGGCTACGTGGGCTGGCGCTTCCCGGGCGTCTTCCTCTACCAGGACCTGAGCCCCTCCGGCGCGTCCACGCACGCGCAGCTGCAGCTCGCGGCGTTCAAGGGATCGGGCGCGCCGGTCGGCGCCAGCGGCATCGGCAACGGCGAGGCGTCGGCCATCCCCCAGTTCGAGGCGCGCCTCAACGTGGGCGGCACGTCGGGCGACCTGGGGTGGCACTGGTACGTGGTCGGTCACATCGACAGGAAGGACCTGAGCGGCGCGGGCGACACGGCCGTGACGGGCGCCGACGACAGCCGGACGGGCTGGGCGCTCGAGACCGGTGGCGGCATCGAGCCGGGCTCGCTCGTGCTCCACGGCAACGTCTACTTCGGCAAGGGCATCGGCCAGCAGTTCGGCGCCATCACGCAGCTGGGCGACATCCAGAGCTTGGGCTACTGGGGCCAGCTCGGCTACAAGGTGCCCGACACGGGCTGGAGCTTCTGGGGCTACTACGGGAACGACAACCCGGACGAGCAGAAGTTCTTCGATGAGAACGGGGGCTTCCTGGCTCGCAACAGGAACCAGATCGGCTCCCTCATGATCAAGTACGCGACGGGTCCCTACGCCATCGGGCTGGAGTACTTCAAGGCGTGGACGGACTGGCAGGATGGTCCGGCCCCGACCGACTTCACCCAGACCCAGGCGAACCAGGTCGCCCTGAGCGTGATGTTCGGCTTCTAGGCCGGCTCACGACCCGAGCGCGCGGGGCGGGGCTCCCGCCCCGGACCGGCCCCCGCTCCCGGGGATCACACCCGGGGCGGGGGCCTCGCGCGTCAGGGCCGCCAGCGGCCCGAGCGGCTCCCCGACGCCACCACCTCCCCGGCCACGTCCAGGAAGCCGGGACCGAAGCGGTCGGCGGCCGCCTCCAGGGACTCGAACGCGAGCTCCTCGCGCTCGATCCCCCCGGGCCCCTCGAAGGTGACCAGGGCCCGCACGCCGCCCGCGTCGCCGATCTGCCAGGCCACCCAGGAGATCCGTCGCCCGGTCACCCCCGCTCCCCGAACCGGAGCCCGTCGGCGTGGACCAGCTTCGCGCCGAACAGCCACGAGGCCTGCCGGAAGGCGGCGTGCCGGTCGAACTCGGTGAGGGCGCTGATCCCCTCGACCGGGTGGACCACGTCGTAGAAGCGGAGGCCGGCGCTGGCCGCCGTGTAGTGGACGCAGATGTTGGCCACGGTACCGCACACGACCAGGCAGTCGCGTCGCGCGACGCGGAGGGCGTGGTCGAGGCCGGTCCCGTAGAAGCCGTCGTAGCGGCTCTTCTCGAACACGCGGTCACCGGGCCGGGGCGCGAGCTCGTCGACGATCTTCCAGCCCGGCGTGCCGTGCTCGACGTGCCGTCCCCACACCTCCCACTCGGGATCTCCCTCGTGGTGGGTGTCCTGCGTGTACCAGACGGGGACGCCCGCGGCGCGGGCGTCCTCGATGAGGCCCCGGATGACCGGGACGGTCTCCGCCGCCTCCGGGTTGTAGAGGGCGCCGCCCTCGCGGGCGAAGTCGTTCTGCATGTCGACGATGAGGAGGACGGAGCGGTCGGCATCGACCGTCACGCGGTCGGCGACCTCGTAGTCGGGGACCTCGACTTTCATCACGTCCTCCTTCTTCGTGCGTGGGCGCGAGCGCGCGGGGCCGGGGGCCATCGGGTGGAGCCCCCGCGCGGCGGGCCTCCGCTCCCCGGCGCGCCGTCCCGGTGGAGGCGCAAGGTGCGTGCGCGGGGCGGGCTCCCTCGGGGCCCGGTGGCCGCTCCCCTCCGAAGCCCGGCCGGACCGCCCGCGGGCCGACGTCCGGCTCCTCGCCCGGAGCGGCTCCTATCCGGCGGCCTTCCTGTGGTCGGCGGCCACCCACCGCATCAGGAGCGCCCCGCCCACGACCACGGTGAGGTAGGTCAGGAAGAGCCTCCAGATGGCCGTGTAGGCTACGAGGAGGGCGCCGGGCAGGAAGGGCTTCATGAGCGCGGGGGTGAGCACCTCCCCCACGCCGGTCCCGCCGGGGGTGGGCATGAAGGTGAGGAGGAACTGGAGCATGACGTGGATGGTCACGACCTGGATGAAGCCGGCGTGGATCCCGAAGCCCCGGAGGACCGCCCACCCCAGCAGGAACCGGCCGCCGAAGTGCAGGGTTCCGGACAGGGTGGCCAGGACGAGGGCGAGCTTTCCCTTGCGCACGTAGATGAGGAGGCTCGCGTGCAGCTCGTGGATCCAGCGCAGGAGGGTCCGCACCCGCCGCCCCCTCCCGAAGATCCGGATGATCCACCCGTGCAGCGGCCGGGGGTTGATCGCGAACACGATGATGACGGCGACGATGACCGCGAAGGTGCTCGCCGTCCATTCGAACATGCGCGCGGCCGAGATGTGCGCCACGGGGATGCGGACGTCCTCGATCGTGGAGGAAGCGCCGAAGTACCACGCCAGGAGGCCGGCGCTGGAGAGGAAGGTGATGTTGACCAGGAAGCTGGCGAAGTTGCTGGCCGCCGCCCGCCCCACGGAGACGCCGTTCCGCACGAGGCCGTAGAGATGGGCGGGCCCGCCGCCCGCCCCCGACGGCGTCAGGTACGCCAGGGCCGCGGTCGCCCCGGAGATCTCGACGCACTTCCAGTAGGAGACGCGGATGTCGAGGGGCTTGAGGAGGACCCACACCCGCACGCCCCCGCCGAACCAGTCCATGGAAGCGAGCCCGAGGCACACGAGGCCCCAGCGCAGGTCGAAGGTCCGGAATGCGGCGAGGCTCGCGCCCAGGTCCTCCGACAGGAAGAAGAGGACGCCGAAGCCGACGAGGGACGCGACGATGAATCCCGTGATGCCCCAGCGGAGGGCCGCGCGCGGGATGGGAAGGCCGCCGCCCTCGGCGGCCTCGTGGGCCACGGCGCCGGGGGCGGACGCCTCGCTCTCGAGCCCGGCCACCTCCCGGTCGGAGGCGCCGGCGTGCTGGCGTCCTTCCATGCCGTCAGAGTCTCGCTTTCCTCGGAATTCCAGGGCGCCGGCTCCGGGCGCGCCGGGACGGATTCCCGGCTGGCCCGTGGCCGCGCGGTCCTGTAGGATAACAGACCTGTCCCGGGCCGCCAACGGACCGGTGACGGCCGTCGCACGAACGGCGGGGCGTCGCGCGAGCGCGGCCGCCCGCCGCCCGCATCACGGAAGGCAGAATCCTTGAAGCGATACGCCGCCTACGACCCGCCCGAGTACGTGGAGTGGGAGCTCGACGAGGAGCTCCTCGAGGCGTACCGGGCCCGGGTGCACGAGGACCCCGCTCGCGCCGAGGTGCTCGAGGACCTCGGGCTCGGGGAGAAGCTCGACCTGTACCGGGGCCTCGTGCGCTTCCGCCTGCACGACATCGCGCTGCAGCGCTGGGTGAAGCAGGGCGTCATCTCCAAGGCGTGGCTCGGGACCGGCGAGGAGGCGGTGACGATCGGGGCGGTGCACGCGCTCCGGCGCGAGGGCCGCGAGGGGGACTACGTGGGCCCCATGATACGCAACAACGGGGCGTGCCACGAGATGGGGATGTCGGTGGCCGACATGCTCCGGGCCTATCTGGCCACGGCCGACTCGCCCACGCGTGGGCGAGACCTCCACGTCGGGGACATCGATCACGGCGTGGTGACCCCGATCAGCATGGTCGGGGGGCTCGTGCCCGTCATGAACGGCTTCGCGCTGGCCTTCGAGCGCGGGGGCGAGGACCGGGTCACCCTGACCTGGGTGGGGGACGGGGCCACCAAGCACGGGGAGGTGCACGAGGCGCTCAACTTCGCCGCGGTCATGCGCCTTCCCGCCATCATCGTGATCCAGAACAACCAGGTCGCCCTCGGGACCCGGTTCGAGCAGCACCACCCGGCTCCCGACTTCGGGGGATGGGGGAAGGCGTACGGCGCCGCGCTCGAGAAGGTGGACGGGAACCACGTGCTGGACGTGTACGCCGCCGTGCGCCTGGCGCGCGAGCGGTGCGTCGCGGGGGAGGGCCCCGTCTTCATCGAGGCCGAGACCTTCCGCATGGGCGGGCACGCCACGCACGACGTGCGGGAGGCCCGCGAGACGTTCCCGGCCGAGCTGTTCGAGCGCTGGGGGCGCCGGGACCCGATCGGCCTGTACGAGGCCTGGCTGGCGCGCGGTCCCGAGGAGCTGGCCGGCGCCGGCCACGACGTCGAGGGCGAGACGCGCGAGGAGCGGAACCGCGCCGTCCTCGCGGCGATCGAGGAGGAGGTCACCGGGGAGGTCGAGGCGGCCGCCGAGGAGGCGCTCGAGAGCCGGCGGGAGCGGATGCCCGCGCCCGGGGACGCCGCCACGGGGGTGTACGCGTGAGCGGCGCGTCCGCGGGACCCCGCCGGACCCGGGAGCTGTCGGCCGCCGGCCGCTCGTGGAGGGCGGTCGAAGCCTGGAGGAGCGCCTCCGGCTGGGGCCTCGCCTACTTCGTGGCCCTGGACGAGGATGGGTCGGCGGCCGCGGTCGACCGCCCGGACCGGAGGCTCCCCCTCGGGCCGGACGAGCCGCTCGGGGATATGGAGGACGAGGCGCTGGCCGAGCGCCTGGCGGACGCGCCCGGCCTCACCTCCACCGAGCGGCGGATCCCGGACGACGAGGGACGTCCGTGGCTCGCGCAGAGCCGGGGCCCGGTCTGGGCCGAGGGCGACGTCGCCGCGGGCCTCACCTCGCTCCTGTTCACCGCCCTGGGCGGGCCGGCCGAGCGCGTGGAGGCGGGCGGCGGCCACGCCGGCCGCATGGCGGAGGAGGCGCTCCGGGCGAGCCTGCGCAGGGCGCGGGCCGCGGCGGCCGGGGACGGCTCCGCGGAGGACGCCCGGGACGACGGCGAGGCCGGAGCGGCGCAGGGCGGGCCCGCGGAGGAGTCGTGAGCGGGGGGTCGGCGGCCGTCCGGGTGTTCGTGTACGGGGACTACGCCTGCCCCTTCTCGTACGTGGGCGACGCGCGGCTTCGGCGCCTGGCCGTGGACCGGGGCCTCGAGGTCCACTGGAGGCCGTACGAGATCCACCCGGCCGTGCCGGCCGACGGGATCGAGGTGAGCCAGGCGGGATACCCGCCGGACGAGTGGTCGACCATCTCCTCGCGCATCCGGGAGATAGCGGACGACCTCGAGCTGCCGGTCAGGATCCCGGAGTTCATCCCCAACTCCCACGAGGCCCTGCAGGTGGCCGAGTTCGCCCGCGACATGGGCGAGGACGCCTTCGGGCGGGTGCACGAGGCGCTGTTCCGCGCCTACTTCGTCCGCGGGCGGAACTTCGGGAAGCGCGACGTCCTCCTGGACGTGGCCGAAGCGGCCGGCCTGGACCGAGAGGCGGTCGGCATGGCGCTCGAGGACGAGCGCTACGAGGACGAGCTCCGGCGGGCCGCGGAGGAGGCCGAGCGCTACCACGTGACGGGGACGCCGACCTTCCTGTTCGGACGCTTCAAGGTGGTGGGCGCCGCGCCCGGGGAGGTGCTCGAGGAGGCCTACCAGAGGGCGGTGGCCGACGGGGACGACGCGTCCGGGACGCCGGGGGATGCCGGCCGCGAGGACCCGCCCTCCGGGGGGGATGCCGGCGCCGGCGAAGGGCGAAAGTCGGCGCCGTGAGCGCCGGGGAAGGCCGGGGCGTCCCGGCGCGCTCCGGGCCGGAGGCCCCGGCCGTCCGGGACGCGCTCGCGGCCGGCGAGGCCCTGCGGGAGGCGCTCCGGGAGTACCGCTCGAGGTTCGGGGCGGCGGCGCGCGAGCTGGCGGCGGACGCGCCCTCCGCGGAGGGGTCCGCCGGGCGCGGCCGCGGCGACGCCGAAGGGGTCGGCCCGGCCGGCGCGCCCGGCGCGGCCCCCGGCTTCGAGGCGCTCCGCTCCGACTGGGAGCGCACGGTGGCCGCCTTCCGGGAGACGGTCGAGCGCGTGGGCACCGCCCACAAGACCCTGGCGCGGGAGCGCTGAGGGGTGCTCCGCGTCACCTTCCTGGGCACCGCCTCGTCCCGGCCGACGGTCCGCCGGAACGTCTCCTCGCTCTTCGTGCAGCGGGAGGGGGACGCTTTCCTGTTCGACTGCGGGGAGGGCACCCAGCGGCAGATGATGCGCTTCGGGGTGGGGTTCGCCTTCCGGGAGATCTTCCTCACCCACCTCCACGCCGACCACTGCCTGGGCGTGACCGGCCTCCTGCGGACCATGAGCCTCCAGGGCCGCGAGGAGCCCGTCGTCCTGTGGGGGCCCGAGGGGAGCGCCGATGCGCTCCGGGAGCTGGTCGAGCTGGGCGGCGACGGGCTGTCCTTCCGGGTGGCCCTGCGCGAGCTGCCGCCGGGCGAGTCGGTGCGCTACGACGGTTACCGGATCGAGGCGTTCCCCACCCGGCACACGAGGGACTCGGTCGGCCTCGCGCTCGTCGAGGACGAGCGCCTCGGCCGCTTCGACCCGGACAAGGCCCGAGCCCTGGGGGTGCCGGAGGGGCCGCTCTTCGGCCGCCTGCACCGTGGGGAGGCCGTCGAGCTCTCCGACGGCTCGCGGATCGAGCCCGCCGGCGTGGTGGGACCGTCCAGGCCCGGCCGAACGCTCGTCTACTCGGGCGACACCCGGCCCTCCGACCGGACCGTCGCGGCGGCCCGCGGCGCGGACCTCCTGGTGCACGAGGCCACGTTCGGAGAGGCCGAGCGGGGCCGGGCCCGGGAAACGGGGCACTCGACGGCCCGGGAGGCGGCGGGCGTGGCGGCCGAAGCCGGGGTGAGGCGCCTGGCGCTCACGCACTTCAGCGCCCGCTACTCCGAGCAGGCGCACAGGCTCAAGGCCGAAGCGGCCGCCGTCTTCCCGGCCACGGTGGCGGCCGAGGACGGCATGACGCTCGAGGTGCCGCTCCGGGACGCGGACGGGGCGAGCGGCGCGGACGGGGTCGGCGGCGCCCCCGAGGCCGCCGGCGCGGGGGATGCCCCGTGACGACCACGCTGCGGCCGCCCGGCGACAAGTCCATCTCGCACCGCGTCCTCATGTTGGCGGGCCTGGCGGACGGGACCTCCCGGGCGGAGAACCTCCTCGACGCCGCCGACGTCCGCTCGACGGCGGCCGTGCTGCGCGGAATCGGGGCCCGCATCCCGGAGGACTGGTCCGGCGCGGTCGAGCTTCCGGGCGGCGCGGCCTACCGCGACGCCGACGGGGTCCTCGACTGCGGGAACAGCGGGACGACGGCCCGCATCGGGGCCGGGCTCGTGGCCGGGCTCGGGAGGGCGGCGGTGCTGGACGGGGACGCCTCGCTCCGGCGCCGGCCCATGGACCGCGTGGTCTACCCGCTCCAGGCCATGGGGGCGCGCATCCGCTACGAGGGGGGGACCGGCCGGCTCCCGATCGCCCTGTCCGCGCGCGCCTCCGGGTCGCTGCGCACGCTGCGTCATCGGCCCCGGGTGGCCAGCGCCCAGGTCAAGTCGTGCGTGCTCCTGGCCGGCCTCGCCTCGGGCACCCGGGTCGAGGTCATCGAGCCCGGGCGCTCGCGGGACCACACCGAGCGGCTCCTCCGGGCCATGGGGGCGCCGATCACGTTCGGGCCCGAGGGGGAGGGGGCGCGGGCGCTCCTCGAGCCCGGGGAGGGCCGCCCGCCGCTCTCGCCTCTGAGCATGCGGGTCCCGGGGGACCCGTCCTCGGCCGCCTTCCTGGTGGCGGCCGCCCTCCTGGCCGCCCGCCCGCTCCGCGTGGAGGGCGTGAGCCTCAACCCCACGCGCACGGGCTACCTGGAGGTCCTCCGCCGCATGGGGGCGCGCATCCGCGCCGAGGAGACGGGCGAGGAGGGGGGCGAGCCGGTCGGCGACCTCGTGGTCGAGCCCTCCGAGCTCCGCGGGGTCGAGGTGCCGCCGTCCGCCGTGCCCCGCCTCCTGGACGAGGTGCCGGTCCTGGCGGTGCTCGGTGCGCGCGCCGAGGGCCGGCTCGTCATCCGCGGCGCGGAGGAGCTCCGCGTGAAGGAGAGCGACCGTCTGGCGCTCGTGGCCGGGAATCTCGGGGCGCTGGGGGTCTCCTGCGAGGAGACGGAGGACGGCCTGGAGGTCGCCGGGAGCGGGAAGCCGCTGTCCGGGACGGCGCGGACCGAGGGCGACCACCGCATCGCCATGGCGTTCGGGGTGCTGGGGGCGGCGCCGGGCTGCGAGGTCGAGGTCGACCGGCCGGAGTGCGTGGGCGTCTCCTACCCCGGCTTCTGGGAGGACCTGGCGCGGGCCGCGGGGGCGGCGGCGTGAGCCCCCGGGTGGTCGCGATCGACGGCCCCGCGGCCTCGGGGAAGAGCACGACCGCGCGCAAGGTGGCCGACGCCCTCGGCTTCCGGCACCTGAACTCGGGCCTCCTGTACCGGGCCGTGGCGTGGGCCGCCCGAGAGCGCGGCTGGAGCGCGTCCGAGCCGCCCGGCGAGGGCGGGGAAGGGGTGCTCGAGGCCATGCTCGGAGAGCTCGACCTGGATCTCGTGCCGCTCGACGGAGAGTACGGCGTGCGGGTCGAGGGCCGCAGGCCGGGCCCCGAGCTGCGCGAGCCCGACGTGACCGAGCTGGCCTCGGTGCTCTCGGCCCGGGAGCCGGTGCGCCGCCGGGTGACGGGGCTGGTGCGGGGCGAGGGCGGCCGCCGGGACGTGGTGTGCGACGGGCGGGACATCGGCACCGTGGTGTTCCCCGGGGCGGACCTCAAGGTCTACCTGGACGCGTCGCCCCGGGAGCGGGCGCGGCGGCGGCTCCTGGAGCGCGGGGAGGACCCGGGAGGCGCGGCGCTCGACCGCGAGGCGGAGCGGCTGCGGGCCAGGGACGAGGCCGATTCCTCCCGCGCGATCTCCCCTCTGCGTCCCGCCGAGGACGCCCTGCGGGTCGACACGACCCACCGCTCAGCCGCGGAGGTCGTGGACCTCATCGTCGAGGAGGCCGCGCGCCGGGGCATCGCGCCGGCGTAGGGAGGGGCGCCCCCGTGCGATGCGGGCTCTCCCGCCGTTTGACCGATCCGCCCTTCGTATCTACATTGGACTGCTATCGCTGAAAGCCCGAAACCGTGACTCCAACCCTGCCGGCGTCACCCCCCACCGAGGCCCTGTCCCGGTGCGGTGCGGTCCCGGCGGGACCCAGACCAGGACGGAACGAGTCGATGAGCGAGGACCAGACCCAGAACGACCCCGTGACCGAGACGCAGACCGACGACCCCGTGGACGGCGGAGCCGCGGTGGAGACCGCCGCCGACGCGGGAGCCAGCCCGGCCGTCGAGGCCGTGAAGGAGGACCCCGCCATCCCGGTGGTGGACACCAGCCAGATGGAGCCGGGCTCCCCGGCTCCGGGGACCTCCGAGGTCGAGCTCACCGAAGCCGAGATCGAGGAGCGCGCCGCCGAGGTGGGCGTGCGCGCGGATCTCTTCGAGGAGAGCGACTACACGCTCGACGAGTACGAGGAGATGCTGGCCCTGTACGAGGACACCCTCGGCGAGATCGCCGAGGGCGAGATCGTCAAGGCCACCGTCCTCCGGAAGACCGACAACGCCGTCATCCTCGACGTCGGCTTCAAGTCGGAAGGCTCGATCGACCTGGAGGAGTTCCGGGAGCCCGAGGAGCTCGAGCCGGGCTTTGAGGTCGAGGTCTTCCTCGAGAAGCTCGAGGACGAGCAGGGCGTGGTCGTCCTCTCCAAGAAGAAGGCCGACTTCCTCCGGGTCTGGGAGAAGCTCAAGGAGGCGTACGAGACCGACACGCCCGTGCCGGGCTCCATCAAGCACTCCATCAAGGGAGGCGCGATGGTGGACCTGATGGGCGTCGACGCCTTCCTGCCGGGCTCGCAGATCGCGCTGCGGCGCGTGCACGACATCGACGCGCTCGCGGGGAACGAGTACGAGTTCAAGATCCTCAAGCTCAACAAGCGCCGCCGGAACATCGTGGTGAGCCGGCGCGTCCTGCTCGAGGCCGAGCGCGAGAAGAAGAAGGAGCAGCTCCAGAAGGAGCTCGAGGTCGGGCAGATCCGGCGCGGCGTGGTCAAGAACATCACCGACTTCGGCGCCTTCATCGACCTGGGGGGCATGGACGGCCTCCTGCACATCACCGACATGTCCTGGGGCCGGGTCGGCCACCCGTCCGATGTGTGCTCGATCGGGGACGAGATCGAGGTCAAGGTCCTGGACATCGACTGGGACCGTGAGCGGATCTCGCTCGGCCTCAAACAGCTCCAGCCCCACCCCTGGAAGAACGTGGCCGAGAAGTACCCGGTCGGGAGCCGCGTGAAGGGGAAGGTGGTCTCGATCACCAACTACGGCGCCTTCGTCGAGCTCGAGAAGGGCGTGGAGGGCCTGGTCCACATCTCCGAGATGAGCTGGACCCGGAACGTGCGGCACCCCTCGCAGCTCGTCTCGATCGGCGAGGTGATCGAGTGCGTCGTCCTCCGGGTGGACGAGGAGGAGCAGAAGGTCTCCCTGGGCATGAAGCAGACCCAGGAGGACCCGTGGCTGTCGCTGCCCGCCAAGTACCCGCCGGGCACGCACATCAAGGGTCCCGTCCGCAACCTCACCTCGTTCGGCGCCTTCGTGGAGGTCGAGCCGGGGATCGACGGCCTGGTCCACATCTCGGACATGAGCTGGACGCGCCGCGTCCAGCATCCCTCCGAGGTCGTCCGCAAGGGCGAGGAGGTCGAGGTCGTCGTCCTCAACATCGACCCCGAGCAGAAGCGGATCTCGCTCGGCCTCAAGCAGGTCGACGAGGACCCGTGGTACGAGCTGGCGCAGGTGTACGAGCCCGGCAAGGAGGTCGACGGGAAGGTCGTGCGGCTCCTGGACAAGGGCATGGTCGTGGACCTCGGCGACGACGTCGAGGGCTTCGTGCCGCTCAGCCAGCTGGGCCTCGAGGAGCCCGTGGAGGATCCCTCCACCGAGTTCGTCGAGGGCGAGCGAGTGGAGCTCGAGGTGCTCGAGTCCGACCCGATCAACCGCCGGATCGTGCTGAAGGTCACCGCCCGGCCCGAGGCCGGGAAGGCGGCGGAGGCTCGCGCGGCCGCCGAGGCGGCGGCCGCGGAGGCCGAGGGCGAGGCCGCGGAAGAGCCCGACGCCGAAGCCGAAGAGGAGCCCGAGGCGGAGGAGGAGGCCGAGGAGCCCGACGCCGAGGCCGAGGATGAGCCCGAGGCGGAGGAGGAGGCCGAGGAGCCCGACGCCGAGGCGGAAGAGGAGCCCGAGGCGGAGGAGGAGGCCGAGGAGCCCGACGCCGAGGCGGAAGAGGAGCCCGAGGCGGAGGAGGAGGCCGAGGAGCCCGACGCCGAGGCGGAAGAGGAGCCCGAGGCGGAGGAGGAGGCCGAGGAGCCCGACGCCGAGGCGGAAGAGGAGCCCGAGGCCGACGAGGCGGAAGAAGAGGAAGACGAGAAGGACGAGGGCTGAGCCTCTCGCCGGCACGCCGGTGATGGGGCGACCGCGGACGCGGGCGGAGGCCGTCGTGCGGGGCCGGATGACGGTCCTCGCGGCGGCCGCGCTCGTGATGGGATGCGCCGCGGGCACGGCCGGGCCCGCCGGGCCCGGACCCTCGGCGGGCCGGGTCCCCGGGGGAGGCGGGGCCGAGGCGGCGCCCCCGCCGGCGGGGGCGCTGGGGCGCGTCGAGTCCCTCGTGGCCGCCGGCCACGCGGACTCGGCGGCGGTGCTGGCGGACTCCCTGTACTTCGCGTGGCGCTCGTATCCCGACACTCGCGACCGGGCCCCGGAGGCGCTGTGGAGCGAGGCCGGAGCGCTCCGGGAGGCGGGGCGGCCCGGTGCCGCGGCCGATCGGCTGGAAGAGCTCCTGGACCACTTTCCCGATGCGTCCCGGTCCCGGGACGCCGTCCGCGCGCTCGCGGGGATCGAGCACGGTGCGGCGCACGACCCCTCCGCGGTGCGCCTCCTCCTCTCCCACCCGGACGCGGTCGACGACAGCGGCCGGGCCGTCCTCCGGTCCGCCGCCGGGCGCATGTCGGCCGTGGAGCTCGAGGAGGCCCTCGGCGTGTCCGGGGCCCCGGAGCGGGACCGTTCGGTGGTGCTGGCGGCCCTGGCACGGGAGCTGGCGCGGGCCGGCCGGGGCGACTCCGCGGGCCGCGTGGCGCGCCGCGTCCTCTCGTCCGGGGCCGCCGCCCCCGACCGGCGCCTGGGCGACTCGGTCGCGAGCGGGAGGATCGAGGCCTTCCGCGGTCCCATCGTGGTGGGGGCCATCCTTCCCCGGAGCGGCCGGTACCAGGTCGTGGGATCCTGGCTGAGGCAGGGGATCGACCTCGCCCTCGAGGAGGCCGGCGCCGCGGGCGGGCCGCGCGTGCGGCTCGAGGTGGTCGACGAGGGCGACGATCCCGCCGCCGTGCCGGGTCTGGTGCGGCAGCTCGAGGAGGCCGGGGCGGTCGTGGTCATCGGTCCCATTCGCTCGCGGGCGCTGGCGGCCGCGGCCGAGGCCCGGAGCCGCTCGGGCCTCGCCCTCGTCAGCCCGACGGCCACCGACGCCCCCTGGCGCGGCGCGGGCGCCTTCCCGCTGGACGCGTACGCCCTGTGGGACTCCCGCACGCGGGAGGTGGAGGCGGTCCGGGACCTGGGCCGCTGGCTCGCGGACGAGGCGGACGTGGGCCGCTCGGCGATCCTGTTCGCCACCGACGTGGGCGGGATCGAGGCGGCCCTCGCCTTCCGTGCCGGCCTGTCGGCGGGTGGGGGCTCCGGCTCGGTGGTCGCGGCCGGCTTCGACCCCGACTCGACGACCTTCCGGGGGCCGATCGGCAGGGTGGGGGCCTTCGGTCCGCGCGCGGTGTTCGTGGCCGGGGCGACCGCCGGGACCCTCCTGCAGCTCGCCCCCCAGCTCTCCTATTTCGGGGCGCGGGACGCGCTCCTGGCCGGCGGGCCCGGATGGGCGGAGCCGGACGTGGTGCGACGGCTGGAGCCGAGCCCCACCCAGCGCCGGGTGGTGGCGGCCTACCGCGACTGGTCCGACTCGGCGTCGGGCTGGAACCGGTTTCGAGCGAAATATGAGACGAAGTACCGCAAGTCGCTGGGCGCCAACGTAGTGCCGGGTCTCGGATACGACGCCGCCCGGCTGGCCCTGGAGGCGCTCCCGGCCGACGGGGTGCCCCACCCGGGCGTCGTGGCCCGGCGCCTGGCCGGGGTCTCGGACCTGGCGGGGGCGACCGGCACGCTGAGCCCCGATCGCGCCACCTCGACCGTGGCACGGAGGACCCTGATCCGGGTCCTCGAGGACCGGAGGCTGGCGCCGGCCGCGCCGGACTCGGTGCGGGCGTGGCTCGAGCAGAGCGGCTTCCTGGAGGCGGCCGGGCTCCGGAGCCGGAGGGCGGCAGCGCGGCAGGCGGTCCGGGACGCGTTCGGGTCGAAGGCGGACACGAAGGGGGGAGGACGGCCGTGACCATGCGGGAGAAGCTCCGGGAGCTCGAGGAGCGCCGACGGCGCGCCGAGCTCGGCGGCGGCGAGGAGCGGCTCGAGCGCCAGCACGAGAAGGGCAAGCTCAGCGCGCGCGAGCGCCTGGACGTTCTCCTGGACGAGGACTCGTTCGTGGAGCTCGACCGCTTCGTCGAGCACCGCTGCCACGACTTCGGGCTCGAGGACGAGCGGTATCCGGGGGACGGGGTGGTCACGGGCTACGGGACCGTGGACGGCCGAACGGTCTACGTGTTCAGCCAGGACTTCACCGTGTTCGGGGGCTCGCTCTCGGAGGCGCACGCCGAGAAGATCGTGAAGATCCTCGACCTGGCGGTCGAGAACGGGAAGCCGGTCATCGGCCTCAACGACTCGGGCGGCGCCCGGATCCAGGAGGGCGTGGCGTCCCTCGGGGGCTACGCGGACATCTTCCTCCGCAACACCCTGGCCTCGGGCGTGGTGCCGCAGATCAGCGCCATCCTCGGGCCGTGCGCCGGAGGCGCGGTCTACTCGCCCGCGATCACCGATTTCGTGTTCATGGTCGACGGGATCAGCCACATGTTCGTGACGGGTCCCAACGTCGTGAAGACCGTGACGCACGAGGAGGTGAGCTTCGAGGAGCTTGGCGGGGCACGGGTCCACGCCTCCACCTCCGGGGTGGCGCACTTCGTCCATCCCACGGAGGTCGAGGCGCTGCGCGAGATCCGGCGGCTGGTCTCCTTCCTCCCGTCCAACAACGCCGAGGCCCCGCCGGTGCGGCCCACCGACGATCCTGCCGGGCGCGGCGACGAGGAGCTTCTCGAGATCGTCCCCGACAGGCCGAACCAGCCCTACGACATGCGCGGGGTCATCGAGCGGGTGGTGGACGACGGGGACTTCCTCGAGGTGCACGAGCGCTACGCCGCGAACCTCCTGGTCGGCTTCGGGCGGCTGGGCGGACGGCCGGTGGGCATCATCGCCAACCAGCCGGCGGTGCTGGCCGGGGTGCTCGACATCGACGCGAGCCTGAAGGGCGCGCGCTTCGTGCGCTTCTGCGACGCCTTCGGGATCCCGCTCGTGACCTTCGAGGACGTGCCTGGCTTCATGCCGGGCGTGCACCAGGAGCACGGCGGGATCATCAAGCACGGCGCCAAGCTCCTGTACGCGTACTGCGAGGCCACGGTGCCCAAGCTCACCGTGATCACGCGCAAGGCGTACGGCGGCGCGTACGACGTCATGTCCTCCAAGCACATCCGGGGAGACCTCAACCTGGCGTGGCCCACGGCGGAGATCGCGGTGATGGGGCCCAAGGGCGCGGTCGAGATCCTCCACCGGAAGGAGATCCGCGAGGCCGAGGACGCCGGGGAGCGCACGGCGGAGCTCGAGGCCGACTTCCGGCGAAAGTTCGCCAACCCGTACCTGGCGGCGGCCCGGGGCTTCCTGGACGACGTGATCGACCCCCGGGAGACGCGCTCGCGGCTCATCTCCGGGCTCGGGATGCTCGCCGACAAGCGCGACCGGAACCCTCCCAAGAAGCACGGGAACCTGCCGCTGTGAGGCGTGCGCGGGCCTGCCGGAGGCGGGGAGGGCCCCGCCGGAAGCCGGCGCGTCCCCCCCGGCGGGGAGGGCCGGCGTGAGCTTCCGGAGCGTCCTCGTGGCCAACCGGGGCGAGATCGCGGTCCGGGTCATCCGCGCCTGCCGCGAGCTCGGCCTGGAGAGCGTGGCGGTCTACTCCGATCCCGACCGGCTCTCCCCCCACGTGCGGCTGGCCGACCGCGCCGTGCTCCTGGGCCCGGCCCCGGCCTCCGAGAGCTACCTGGACGTGGAGCGGCTCCTGGACGCCGCCCGCGAGACCGGGGCGGGGGCCGTGCACCCCGGCTACGGCTTCCTGGCCGAGAACGCGGAGTTCGCGGCGGCCGTGGAGGAGGCGGGGCTGGTGTGGATCGGCCCCCCGGCCGGGGCGATCGCCGCCATGGGGGACAAGACGGAGGCCCGGGGCCGCATGGAGGCGGCCGGGGTGCCCATCATCCCGGGCTCCGAGGGGGCGCTCCGGGACCCGGAGGAGGCGCGCGAGGCGGCCGACGCGATCGGCTATCCGGTCATGCTCAAGGCCGCGGCCGGCGGGGGCGGGAAGGGGATGCGGGTGGTGCGGGAGCCCGGCGACTTCGAGAGCGCCTTCCGCGGGGCGCGGAGCGAGGCCCGCCAGGCGTTCGGCGACGACCGGGTCTACCTGGAGCGCTTCCTGGACCATCCGCGCCACATCGAGATCCAGGTCCTGGCCGACGCGCACGGGCGCGCCGTGCACGTCGGGGAGCGCGAGTGCTCGATCCAGCGCCGCCACCAGAAGCTCATCGAGGAGGCCCCGTCCCCGGTGGTCGACGCGGAGCTCCGGGAGCGGATGGGCCGGGTGGCCGTGCAGGCCGCCGAGGCGGTCGGCTACCGGAGCGCCGGCACCGTGGAGTTCCTCTACCAGGATGGCGACTTCTTCTTCCTGGAGATGAACACCCGGATCCAGGTCGAGCACCCGGTCACCGAGGTGGTGTGGGAGATCGACCTGGTGCGCGAGCAGCTCCGGATCGCGGCGGGAGAGCCGCTGGCGTGGGAGCCGCCGGAGGACGCGCCTCGCGGCCACGCGATCGAGTGCCGGATCGGGGGAGAGGACCCGTTCGCGGGCTTCCTCCCCTCGGCGGGCCGGATCCGGGCGCTGCGGGTGCCCGACGGGCCCGGCGTCCGCTGGGACGGGGGGATCGAGGCGGGCTTCGAGGTCGGGCTCCGGTACGACCCCCTCCTGGCCAAGCTCGTGGTCCACGCGCCGGACCGCGCGCAGGCCATCGCCCGCATGTCCCGGGCGCTGGAGGAGCTGGAGGTGGTAGGCCTCGCGACCACGGCGCCCTTCCACCGGGCCGTCATGGCCGAGGAGGACTTCCGAGAGGGCCGGCTCTCGATCCGCTACGTGGAGGAGCACGACGGGCTCCTGGACGCCGCCCCGGACGCGGAGGACCTTCGGGTGGCCGCCGCCGCCGCGGCGCTCCTCGAGGAGGAGCGGAGGCAGGGGGCGCGCCCCGGGGGAGGCACGGCCCCCGGGGACGGGCGGGGGGGACGGGGGCGCTCGGCCTGGCAGCGCGCCTTCGACCCCCGGTGAGCACGCCGGACGCCGCGGCGAGCGAGGGCGCCGACGGGGGCGAGGTCGGTCGCCGGCTCGAGCTCGAGGTGGAGTCGGTGGCGGTGGGCGGGGACGGCGTGGCCCGGGAGCCCTCGGGCCGGGTGGTCTTCGTCCCTGTGACCGCGCCCGGGGACCGGGTCCGCGCACGGGTCACCGAGGACCGGGGGAGCTTCCTGCGGGCCCTGGCCGAGGAGGTGCTCGTCCCGGGGCCGGACCGGCGGCCGCCCCCGTGCCCGTACTACGGGGCGTGCGGCGGCTGCCAGCTCCAGCACCTGGAGCCCGCCGCGCAGCGGGAGGCCAAGCGCGGCGCCGTCCGCGACGCGCTCCGGCGGATCGGGGGGCTGGAGGCCGAGGTCCCGCCCGTGCGCGAGGCCGGGCCCCGGCTCGGCTATCGGAACCGGATCGCGCTCACGCTGCGCCGGGGGGACGGCGGCGCGCCCGCGGGCGCCGGCGGCGCCGACGTGCGCGCCGGCTACCACGCCCGTGGCGAGCCGGACCGGCTCGTGGAGGTGACCGGCTGCCCGCTGGCCGAGCCCGCCGTGGCCGAGGCGTGGCGGGCGCTCCGCCGGAGCTGGGGCCCGGCGGCGCGGCACCTCCCGGCCGGGGAGGAGCTCCGGATCACGGTTCGCGGCTCGGCGACCGGGAGCGTGGCGGTGCTGGTGGAGGGGGGCGCCCCGGGCGAGCCGGGGAACCCGGAGCGCGTGGCCGCCGCCGTGCCGGGCCTCTCCACCTACGCCTGGCGGCCCGGGGGGGAGCGGCGGGCGCGGATCCTGGCCGGGGAGCCCGTCCTCCGCGAGCGCTGGCAGGGCTTCGAGGTGGACCTCGCGCCGGGCGTCTTCCTCCAGGTCAACCGGCGGGTGTCGGAGGCCGTGGAGCGCTCGCTCGACGAGGGGCTCGGCCCCGTGGACGGCCTCAGGGTGCTGGACCTGTACGCGGGGGTCGGGACGCGCGCCGCCCGCTGGTCGCTCCGGGGGGCGGAGGCGGCGGCCTGCGAGGCGGACCCCGATGCCGTCGCGGCCGGGGAGGAGGCGGCCTCGCGCGCGGGCGCTTCGCCGGAGCTGCGGGCGGGCCGGGTCGAGGACCTGCTCGGGACGCTCGTCCCGGCCGACGTCGTGGTCCTGAACCCGCCGCGCACGGGCCTCTCGCGGCAGGTGGCGCGGGCCCTGCGGGAGAGAGGCGGGGCGGCCCGCCTGGCGTACGTGAGCTGCGACCCGGCCACCCTGGCCCGGGACCTGGCCCGGCTGGCGGGAGCGTGGGAGCTGAAGGGGCTCGAGGCGTTCGACGCGTTCCCGCAGACCGCGCACGTGGAGACGCTGGCGTGGCTGGAGGCGGCGTGAGGGAGCGCGAGGCGGCCCGAGGCCGCGCGAGGACGGCGCGGGCCGTCCGGGACGGCCCGGGGGAAGCGGAGGCGGCATGAAGTACTTCGTGACGGTCGGCGAGGAGACGCTCGAGCTCGAGCTCGGCGAGGGGGGCGTGCGCTTCGGGGACGAGGCGGCGGACGCGGCCGAGCTGGCCACCGTCCCCGGGACGCCGCTCCGCCACCTCCTCGTGGGGACCCGCGGCCGGCGCCTGGCGGCCACCCGGGACGAGGAAGGGTGGACGGTCGTCCTGGACGGCCGCCGCATCCGGGTCCGGGTCGAGGACCAGCGCACCCACGCCATCCGCGAGCTGGCCGGGATCGAGGGGCCGGGCGCGGGCCCACGGGAGCTCCGGGCCCCCATGCCGGGGCTCATCGTCCGCGTCCTCGTGGAGCCCGGCCAGGAAGTCGCGCACGGGGACGGGCTCGTGGTCATGGAGGCCATGAAGATGGAGAACGAGCTCCACGCCGACGCGGACGGGAAGGTGGGCGAGGTCCGCGTGGAGGAGGGGAGCACCGTGACCCAGGGCCAGGTGCTCGTCACCCTCGAGGCGGGCGCGCCGGAGGACGAGGACGGGTGAGGCCGAGGCGATGACCGGGAGCGGGGACGGACCGGAGCGGGCCGCCGGGGCGCGGGATGCCGCCGGCGGAGCTCGCGACGCGGCCGCCGGGGCGCGCGAGGCGTGGGAGCGCCGCACGCTCGGGCCCCTCCTCGAGCGCCACGGCGAGCGGCGGGACAGCTTCCGCACGCCGACGGGGATCGAGGTCGAGCGCCTGTACGGCCCCTGGAGCCGGGAGGGGGACTACGCCCGGGACGTCGGCTTCCCGGGCCAGCCGCCGTTCACGCGCGGGATCTACCCGACCATGTACCGCGGCCGGCTGTGGACCATGCGGCAGTACGCCGGCTTCGGGACGGCCGAGGAGACCAACGAGCGCTTCCGTTACCTCCTGGACCAGGGCCAGACCGGCCTGTCGGTGGCCTTCGACCTCCCCACGCAGATGGGCTACGACTCGGACCACCCGATGGCCGCGGGCGAGGTGGGCCGCGTGGGCGTGGCGATCGACACCCTGGACGACATGCGGCGGCTGTTCGACCGCATCCCGCTGGACCGGGTCTCCACCTCGATGACGATCAACGCCACGGCGGCCATCCTCCTGGCCCTGTACGTGTCCGTGGGCGACGAGCAGGGGGTCGACCGGGACGAGCTCCGGGGCACGCTCCAGAACGACATCCTCAAGGAGTTCGTGGCGCGCGGGACCTACATCTACCCGGTCGAGCCGAGCCTCCGCCTGGTCACCGACGTGTTCGACTTCTGCTCGCGGGAGGTCCCGCGCTGGAATCCGATCTCGATCAGCGGCTACCACATGCGCGAGGCGGGCTCGACGGCCGCGCAGGAGCTGGCGTTCACCCTGGCCGACGCCCTCGAGTACGTGGACCGGGCGCTGGAGCGCGGTCTCGAGCTCGAGAGCTTCGCCCCCCGCCTCAGCTTCTTCTTCGCCTCGCACAACCACCTGTTCGAGGAGGTGGCCAAGTTCCGGGCGGCGCGGAGGCTGTGGGCCCGGCTCATGGAGGAGCGCTACGGAGCGTCGGAGGAGAGCCGGCGCCTGCGCTTCCACACGCAGACGGCCGGATCGACGCTCACCGCCCAGCAGCCCCGGAACAACGTGGTCCGGGTCACCGTGCAGGCGCTGGCGGCCACGCTGGGAGGCACGCAGTCTCTCCACACGAACAGCTTCGACGAGGCCCTCCAGCTCCCCTCGGCAGAGGCCGCGCGGCTCGCGCTCCGGACCCAGCAGGTCCTGGCGTCCGAGTCGGGGGTGGCCGATACGGTCGACCCGCTGGCGGGCTCGTACTACGTGGAGTCCCTCACCGACCGGATCGAGGAGGAGGCGCGGGCGTACCTGGAGAGGATCGAGGAGCAGGGCGGCGCGTCGCGGGCCATCGGGTACATGGCCGAGGAGATCCACCGTGCCGCCTACCGCTTCCAGCGGGACGTGGAGGCCGGCGTGGAGGAGGTCGTGGGCGTCAACGTCCACCGGGACGAGGACGAGCCGGCGGCCGGGATCGAGCTCCCCGACTTCGAGGGGCTGGCCCGGGAGCAGCGGAGCCGCCTCGAGGACGTGCGCTCCCGGCGCGACGAGGGGCCCGTGCGGGAGGCGCTCGAGACGCTGGGCCGCGCGGCCCGGGGCGAGGAGAACCTGGTGCCGCCCATCCTGGAGGCGGTCCGCAGGCGCGCCACGCTGGGCGAGGTGAGCGACGTCCTGCGCGAGGCGTGGGGCGAGTACCGAGAGACCTGAGGAGCGAGATGCCGACGTACGAGTATCGATGCGGTGCCTGCGGGCACGAGTTCGAGCGGTTCCAGAAGATCAGCGACGATCCGGTGAAGACGTGCCCGGAGTGCGGGAAGCGCCAGGTCCAGCGGCTCATCTCCCCGGGCGGCGGGGTCGTGTTCAAGGGGCCCGGCTTCTACGCCACCGACTACCGGAGCCCCCCGCCGCGCCCCGGCAAGAAGGAGGGCGGCTCGGGGAGCTCGGGCGAGAAGAAGTCGGGCGGAGAGTCCGGATCCTCCGGGGGCGGGAGCGAGGGTGGATGAGGCGCCCGTGAAGGACGCCGCCGACCGGGCGGCGGGGCCCCTGGCGGGCCCGTGGGCCCGGCTGGCCGCGGCGGTGGCCGAGGCGGCCCGCGAGGTGGGCGCGCCCGAGGACTTCGTGCCGCAGCTCGAGCGGCCGCGGGACCCGTCCCACGGGGACGTGGCCTCGAACGCGGCGCTGGTCCTGGGCGGCCGCCTGGGCCGCCCGCCGCGGGAGCTGGCCGAGGCGATCCGGGACGTGCTGGACGCCTCCGACACGCCGGTGGCCTCGGCGGAGGTGGCCGGCCCCGGCTTCCTCAACTTCCGGTTCGTGGACGAGGTCTACTTCCGGGGGCTGCCGGCCATCCTCGGGGCCGACCGCGCGTACGGCCGCCGCGAGGCCGCGTCGCCGCTCCGGGTGAACGTGGAGTTCGTCTCCGCCAACCCCACCGGCCCCCTGCACGTGGCGCACGGACGCGGCGCGGCGCTCGGTGACGCGGTGGCCTCGCTCCTCGAGTGGACCGGGCACGACGTGGTCCGCGAGTTCTACGTGAACGACGCCGGCCGGCAGATCGAGCTCCTCGGCGCCTCGGTCGACGCGCGCTGGCGCGAGCTCCTGGGCGAGGACGCCGGGGTCCCCGAGGGGGGCTACCACGGCGGCTACGTGGCCGAGCTGGCCGGGCGCCTGGACCGCGAGGCGGGCCGGGAGCGGCTCCGGGGCATGGAGGACGAGGAGCGCCGGCGGTGGTTCGCCGACCGGGCCAAGGCCGTCCTCCGCCTGGAGCACCAGGAGGACCTCGAGGCGTTCGGCGTGCGGATGGCGACCTGGCGGGAGGAGAGCGGCCTGTACGGCGAGGGCCGCGTGCAGGCCCTCCTGGACAGGCTGGAGGCCGACGGCCTGGTCTACGAGGACGAGGGCGCCGTGTGGCTCGAGACCACCCGCTTCGGGGACGAGAAGGACCGGGTCCTCGTGAAGAGCGACGGCTCGTACACCTACTTCCTCCCCGACATCGCCTACCACCTGGACAAGGCCGGGCGCGGCTTCGACCGGGCCATCGACGTGTGGGGCGCGGACCACCACGGCCACGTGGGCCGCATGCAGGCGGCGCTGGAGGCGGTGGGCCTCCCCGAGGGCTTCCTCGAGGTCCTCATCCTCCAGCTCGTCACCGTGCTGAGGGGGGGCGAGGAGGTCCGCATGAGCAAGCGGGCCGGGACGTTCGTGACGCTCCGCGAGCTGTTCGAGGAGACGGGCCGGGACGTGGCGCGCTACTTCTTCCTCATGCGCCGCGCCGAGGTCCCGCTGAGCTTCGACCTGGACCTGGCGCTGGACCGCTCGGAGGCCAACCCGGTCTACAAGGTGAAGTACGCCCACGCCCGCATGTGCTCGGTGTTCGCGCGCGGCGGGGTCGATCCGGAGGCGATCGAGGCGGGCGCGGAGGAGCTCGCGCGCCTCGGGACCGAGCACGAGCGGGCGCTGGCCAAGGCGCTCCTCCGCTTCCCCGAGGTGGTCGGCGGCGCGGCCGGGGCCCGGGCGCCCTACCAGGTGTGCGGCTACCTGGAGGAGGCCGCGGGCCTGGCCAACGCCTGGTACCACACCGGGAACCAGGACCCGTCGCTCCGGGTGCTGGCCGAGGGCCCGGCCCGCCCCGGGCGGCTGGCCCTCGCCCGGGCCGTGCAGGTCACGCTCCGGAACGGGCTCGAGCTCCTGGGGCTCGAGGCGCCCGAGCACATGGCCCGGGAGGACGAGGGCGAGTGCGAGGAGGGGGAGGGATGAGCGAGGCGCGCCGGGAGTCCATCCTGGTGGTGGGGAGCGTGGCGCTCGACACCGTCGAGACGCCCTTCGGCCGGGCCGAGGACGCGCTGGGCGGGTCGGCCATCTACTTCGGCGCGGCGGCCTCCCTGTTCGGCCACGTGCAGCTGGTGGGGGTAGTCGGCGGTGACTATCCGCTGGACCGGCTGGAGTTCCTGCGGGAGCGCGGCGCCGACCTGGACGGCCTGGAGCGGGCCGACGGCCGGAGCTTCCGGTGGTCGGGGATCTACGAGTACGACCTCAACGCCCGCCGCACCGTGAGCACGGAGCTGGGCGTGTTCGCCGACTTCGAGCCCGCCATCCCCGAGGCGTTCCGGGAGGCGCGCTGGGTCTTCCTCGGGAACATCCACCCGGCCCTGCAGCACCGGGTCCTGGACCAGATCGAGGAGCCGACCCTGGTGGCGTGCGACACCATGAACTACTGGATCGAGCGGGACCGCGACATCCTCCTCGACCTCCTCGAGCGGATCGACATGCTCGTCATCAACGACGCCGAGGTGCGGGAGCTGTCGGGGGACCACAACCTGGCGCGCGGCGCGCGCTGGATCCTCGAGCACGGCCCCTCGCACGTGGTCATCAAGAAGGGCGAGCACGGGGCCGTCCTCTTCCACGAGAACGGCGTGTTCTTCGTGCCGGGCTATCCCCTGGAGGAGGTCTTCGACCCGACGGGCGCCGGGGACGCTTTCGCGGGAGGCCTCCTGGGCCATCTCTCCCGGGCGCCGCGGCTGGACGAGGAGGAGCTCCGCCGCGGGGTCGTGTTCGGGTGCGCGCTCGGGTCGTTCGCGTGCGAGGAGTTCGGGCCGGACCGGCTGCGCGAGCTCTCGGTGCACGAGGTGGCCTCCCGGGTGCAGGCCTTCCTCGAGATGACCCGGTTCGAGCACGAGCTCCCGGCGGAGTCGCCCGGGGCATGAGCGTCCGCACCGGGGTCCGGGTCATCGTCCGCCCCACGCTGCGCGCGGCGGGAGGTGGCGCGTGAGCGACGGCGGGTTCACCTACCGGGAGGCCGGTGTGGACCGGGAGGCGGCCGACGCGGTCAAGCGGCGCCTGGGGAAGCTCGTCGAGTCCACGCGCACCGAGGGCGTGCGCGCCGCCTTCGGCTCTTTCGGAGGCCGGTTCGCGTTGGACGGGGAGGAGCTGGTGGCGAGCGCCGACGGGGTGGGCACCAAGATCCGGGTGGCCTTCCGTTCGGGACGCCACGACACGGTGGGCCGGGACCTGGTCAACCACTGCGTGGACGACATCCTGACCGAGGGGGCCGAGCCCCTCTTCTTCCTGGACTACTTCGCGTGCGGTCGGCTCGAGCCCGAGGTCCCGGTGGCGGTGGTGGAGGGCGTCGCGCGCGGCTGCCGCGAGAACGGGTGCGCGCTCCTGGGCGGCGAGACGGCCGAGATGCCCGACTCCTACCCCGAGGGCGAGTACGACCTGGCCGGGTTCATCGTGGGCCGGGTGGCCTTCCCGGAGGTCGGCCGCCGGGAGGTGCGCGAGGGGGACGTCCTCCTGGGCCTCGCCTCGAGCGGACTCCACACGAACGGCTACAGCTTCGCCCGGGCGCTTCTCTTCGGCCGCCTCGGGCTGGAGGCGGACGACCCGTGGCCGGGCCTCGGCGAGCCGGTGGGCGAGGTCCTCCTGCGCGTCCACCGCTCCTACCTGGCCGCCCTGCGCGGGCCGTGCAGCCGGGGTCAGGTTCGGGCCCTGGCCCACATCACGGGCGGCGGCATCCCGGGGAACCTGGAGCGGGTCCTCCCGCCGGGCCTCGACGCGGCCGTCGACACGGACGCCTGGGAGCCCCCGGCGGAGTTCCGCTCGCTCCGGGAGCTGGGCCGGGTCGGCCGAGAGGAGATGTACCGCACGTTCAACATGGGGCTCGGCATGATCGCCGTGGTGCGGCCCTCCGAGGCGGACGCGGTCGCGGATGCCCTCCGCGAGGCGGGCTGCCCGGCCGTCCGCTGTGGAGGGCTCGTGGAGGGATCGGGCCGGGTGCGCCTCGGGCCCTGATATGGACGCCTCCGCCGGGGAGGACCGCCGCTGGATGCGGCGCGCCGCGGAGCTGGCGCGCCGTGGCTGGGGGCGGGTCGCGCCCAACCCGATGGTGGGGGCCGTGCTCGTGCGGGACGGGGAGCCGGTGGGCGAGGGGTGGCACGCCGAGTTCGGGGGTCCGCACGCCGAGGTGGCCGCGCTCCGCGCGGCGGGCGAGCGGGCGCGGGGCGCCACGCTGTACGTGACCCTGGAGCCGTGCGCCCACAGCGGGAAGACTCCGCCGTGCACGAGGGCCATCCTCGAGGCCGGGGTCGGACGGGTGGTCGTGGGCTGCCCGGACCCCGACCCGGAGGCCGGCGGCGGGGCGGAGGAGCTCGGCGAGGCGGGTCTGGAGGTCGAGGTGGGGGTGGAGGGCCGGGCCTGCGCGCGGCTCGACGCCGCCTACTTCTGGACCCGAACGCGCGAGATCCCGTTCGTGGCCCTCAAGCTCGCGCTCTCGCTGGACGGGGCGCTGGCGGAGAGGCCCGGGGTCCGCACCCGGATCACGGGGGAGGAGGCCGGCCGACGGGCGCACCGGCTGCGCGCCGGCTTCGACGCGATCCTCGTGGGCCGGGGCACCGTGGAGGTGGACGACCCCCTCCTCACCGTGCGGGGGCCCGTCGAGCCGCGCCGGCCGCCGGTCCGGGTCGTCCTCGACACGGAGCTGTCGACCTCCCCGGGGGCGCGGCTCGTGGCCGGGGCGGCGGAGGCTCCCACCTGGATCGTGTGCGCCCCGGGGGCGCCTGCCGACCGGAGGGAGCGGCTGGAGGCGGCCGGGGCGCGGGTCCTGGAGGCGCCGGCCTCGGAGGAGGGGGTCGACCTGCGGCGGACGATGAAGATGCTGGCCGCCGAAGGGGTCGGGACGGTCCTGGCCGAGGGAGGGGCCCGGGTGGCGGGCTCCCTGCTGGGCCGGGGGCTGGTCCACAGGCTGCACCTCCTGTACGCCCCGGTCCTGTTCGGGGCGGGCGCGCCGGGAGGGTTCGGCGGGTTCCGCTCCGGGCGGCGGAGCTGGCGCGTGGTCGAGCGGGAGGCGCTCGGGGAGGACACTCTCCTCACCCTGGAGAGCGCGGAGCTGGAGCGGCGGATCGACGCCTGGGCGGAGGGAGGCTGATGTTCACGGGAGTGGTGGAGGGCACGGGCCGGGTCGTGGCCCGCGAGCCCCACGAGGGCGGGCTCCGCTTCCGGGTGGCCTGCGACTTCGCCGGCGAGCTCGCGCCGGGAGAGAGCGTGGCCGTGAGCGGCGTGTGCCAGACCGTGACCGCGGCGGACGGGGAGAGCTTCGCGTTCGAGTCCATCCGCACCACGCTCTCCCGCACCACCCTCGGGGACCTGGCCGGGGGGGAGCGGGTGAACCTGGAGCGCGCCCTGCGGGCGGGGGACCGGCTGGGAGGGCATCTCGTGCAGGGTCACGTGGACGCGGTCGGCATGCTCGCGGCGCGGGAGCCGGCGGGCGAGACCTGGCTCCTCCGCATCGAGCTGCCGGACGAGGTGGCGGAGTGCACCGTCGAGCACGGCTCGCTGGCCGTGGACGGCGTGAGCCTCACCGTGAACCGGCTGGAGGGAGCGGTCGCGGAAGTGGCCATCATCCCGTATACATGGTCCCACACCACGCTCTCGGAGGTCCGGCCGGGCGGCCGGGTGAACCTCGAGGGCGACCTGGTGGGTAAATACGTTCGCAGGCTGCTCGCTCCCTACGGGCCGGGCCTGCCCGATGAAGGTCGACGGCCGGCCCCTCCCGGACGGGAGCGGGATGCCGGTGCTTCCCATACCGAGAGCTGAGCCCATGGGCTTCGACAGCGTCGCGGACGCCATCGCCGCGATCCGTCGCGGCGACCTGGTCATCGTGGCCGACGACGAGGACCGGGAGAACGAGGGCGACCTCGTGTGCGCGGCCGCGGGGGTCAACGCGGACCAGATCAACTTCATGGCGACCCACGGGCGCGGTCTCATCTGCCTGACCCTGGCCCCCGACATCGCCGACCGCCTGGACCTCCCGCTCATGGCCGACGGGCGGAAGTCCGACCCCAACGAGACCGCGTTCACGGTGAGCATCGACGCGCGCTCGGAGCTCGGCGTGACGACCGGGATCAGCGCCCACGACCGGGCGCGGACCATCCAGGTGGCCCTGGACCCGGAGACGCGGCCGTCCGACCTCCGGCGGCCGGGGCACGTCTTCCCGCTCCGCGCGCGGCCCGGCGGCGTCCTCCAGCGGGTGGGGCAGACCGAGGCGTCGGTGGACCTGGCGCGCATGGCCGGCCTCGAGCCGGCGGGCGTCATCTGCGAGATCCTGAACGAGGACGGCACCATGGCGCGCCGTCCCGAGCTCGAGGTCTTCGCCGAGCGCCACGACATTCCGTTCATCACCGTGGCCCAGATCGTCTCCTACCGGCTCCGGCACGAGCGGCTGGTCCACCGCGTGGCGGAGGCCCGGCTCCCGACCCCGTGGGGCGAGTTCCGCATCGTCGGCTTCCGCAACGACGTGGACGAGCGCGAGCACGTGGCCCTGGTCAGGGGGAAGGTCGAGGAGCTCGAGGACGTCCTCGTGCGGGTCCACTCCAAGTGCCTGACGGGGGACGTGTTCGGGTCCCTCCGCTGCGACTGCGGGAACCAGCTCCACCGCGCCATGGAGAAGATCATCGAGGAGGGCGCGGGGGTCATCGTGTACCTGGACCAGGAGGGGCGGGGGATCGGGCTCCTCAACAAGCTCAGGGCCTACGAGCTCCAGGACCGGGGCCACGACACCGTCGAGGCCAACGAGGTCCTGGGCTTCCCGCCCGACCTCAGGAACTACGGCATCGGGGCACAGATCCTGGCCGACCTGGGGCTCCACTCGATCCGGATCCTGACGAACAACCCCAAGAAGCTCTCGGGCCTGCAGGGCTTCGGCCTCGAGATCACCGGCCGGGTGCCGCTCGAGACCGAGGCGACCGAGGAGAACGAGGGCTATCTGGACGCCAAACGCGACAAGCTGGGCCACCTCCTGGGATCCCCGTGAGGGACGGATCCGCCCGGACGGCCGGCGAAGGCGCGCCGGACGCGTCGGGCCGGCGCTTCTGCCTGGTCGTGAGCCGCTACCACGCGGAGGTCACAGGCCGCCTGGAGGGCGGGGCCCGCGAGGTGCTCGAGGGCGCGGGAGCGGCGGCCGGCGACGTCGAGGTCCTGAGGGTCCCCGGGGCGTGGGAGCTGCCCTGGGCGGCGCGGCGCGCGGCCCGCACGGGGCGGTTCGACGCGGTCGTGGCCCTGGGCTGCGTGGTCCGCGGCGCCACGCCTCACTTCGAGTACGTGTGCCGCGGGGCCACCGACGGCCTCGGCCGCATCGCGTCCGAGGGCGGCCCCCCGGTCGGCTTCGGCCTCCTCACCTGTGACGACCTGGAGCAGGCCCTGGAGCGGGCGGGCGGCGCCGAGGGGAACAAGGGGGCGGAGGCGGCTCGGGCGGTCCTCGAGCTGTGCGAGCTGGCGGAGGTCCTTCCCGCCGCACCCACGGCAGGCGTCCCGTGAGGCGTCCGGCCCACGTCAGGACCCGGGCCCGGAGCTGGGCGCTCCAGGTCCTCTACGCCCGCGACATGTCGGGCCGGGAGGAGGAGCTGGTGGCCTTCGGCGAGCAGGCGCTGTCCCGCCGACGCGTGGCGGACCGCTACCTGCCCTACCTCCACAGGCTCCTCACCATCCTCGGGGAGCACGGCGACCGCATCGACGAGACCCTGCAGGAGCGGATGCCGAACTGGCGGGTGGAGAGGCTGGCGGCCATCGACCGCAACATCCTGCGCATCGGGGCGGCCGAGCTCCTGTACGTGGACGACGTCCCCGGGAAGGTGGCCATCCACGAAGCGATCCGGCTGGCCGAGAAGTACGGCGGAAAGGAGAGCCCCCGCTTTGTCAACGGTGTCCTCGACGCCGTCTACCAGGATACCCTCGTCGCCCGCTGAGAGGCCGGTAGCCGGGCCGCTCCGCCTGCTGGTGGTGAACTGGCAGGACCGGGAGAACCCGATGGCCGGGGGCGCCGAGGTCCACCTGCACGAGACCTTCGGGCGGCTGGCCGCCCGCGGGCACCGCGTCACCCTCCTCGTATCGGGCTGGAGCGGGGCGGAGCCGCGGGTGGAGCTGGACGGCATGGACGTGCTCCGGGTGGGGCGGCGCTACAGCTTCCCGATCCGGGTCCGGGCCGGCTACCGGACCCTCCGCGCCGAGCGGGGCTTCGACCTCGTGGTCGAGAACCTCAACAAGCTCCCCCTCCTCACGCCGGCGTGGATGGACGAGCCGGTGGTCACGCTCGTGAACCACCTGTTCGGGAGGACCGCCTTCCGCGAGGCGCCCTGGCCGGTGGCCGCCACCGTGTGGTCCGCCGAGCGCCTCATCCCCTTCGTGTACCGGCGCACGCCCTTCCACGCCGTCTCCGAGAGCACGGCGTCGGACCTGGTCGCGCGCGGGATCGACCGCTCGCACATCGAGGTCATCCCCGGAGGCATCGACCACGACGTCTACCGACCGGATCCGGAGGTCGAGCGCTTCCCGACGCCCACGCTCGTCTACGTGGGCCGGCTCAAGCGCTACAAGGAGCTGGACGTCGTCGTCCGGGCGCTGGCCCTGGTGCGTGGCCGGGGCGTGGAGGCGCGCCTCCTCGTCGCGGGGAGCGGTGATGACCGCCCAAGGCTCGAGGAGGCGGCGGAGCGGGCCGGGATGCGGGACGCCGTCCAGTTTCTGGGGTATGTCTCGGAGGAGCGGAAGGTCGAGCTCCTTCGGCGCGGGTGGACGAACGTTTACCCTTCTCCCAAGGAGGGTTGGGGCCTGACCAACATCGAGGCGGGGGCGTGCGGGACGCCGACGGTGGCCAGCGACTCGCCGGGGCTGCGCGAGTCCGTGCAGGACGGGCGGACGGGGTTCCTGGTGGCGCACGACAGGCCCGAGGCGTGGGCCGGAGCGATCGAGCGGCTGTGCACCGACGGGGAGGTCCGGCGCGATCTGTCCGAGGGGGCCCTGGCGTACGCGGACCGCTTCTCGTGGGAGCGGACCGCCGACGAGACGGAAGCTTCGCTGCGGTCGCACCTCGTCCCCCGGCGGGGCGCCGACCCGGCGTGAACGCATCTCTGGAGTCCGAGAGGAGGTACGGATGGAGATCATCGTGGCCAACCGGCACGGAGAGGTCTCGGAGCGGATCCGGGACCTGGTCGAGGACCGGTTCCGGAGCCTGGACCGGTTCGAGTCCCGCGTGTCGCGGGTCGAGGTGACGCTGGCCGACGAGAAGAACCGCTGGGAGGTCCAGGCCCTGGCGAGCGTCGACCGGGCCGAGCCCGTGCACTCGCACGGCGAGGCCAGGGAGGTGCGCTCCGCGCTGGACCAGGCGGTGGACCGGATGGCGCGCCAGCTCAAGCGCCTCCGCGAGCGGCACCGGGACCACCAGGGTCCGGCCAACGACGAGGTGACGCCCGCGAGCGGGGGCGGCGAGCCTTGAGCGGGCTGACCGTCCGCGACCTGCTGGAGCGAAAGGCCGAGTCCCTCTCGCTGGACGTGAAGGCGGGCTCGGAGGGGCTGGAGAGGGAGGTGCCCGGGCCCGAGATCTCGAGCCCGGGCCTGGTCCTGAGCGGGTTCACCGAGCGCTTCCCGCGGGACCGGATCCAGGTCCTCGGCGAGACGGAGATCACCTTCCTCCGCTCCCTGGACGACGCGGAGCGGCACGAGGCCGTCGAGACGCTCATCGGCTTCGACCTGCCGTGCCTGATCGTCACGAAGGGGCTGGAGCCGCCCGCGGAGCTCGTCGAGGCGGCCGACCGCACCGCCACCCCGCTCGTCGGGACGACCCTCAAGACGGGCGCCTTCTACCGAAGGATCAAGCCGTACCTGGAGGAGGAGTTCGCCCCGCGCACGGCCGTGCACGGCTCGGTCGCGGACGTGTACGGGGTGGGGCTCCTGTTCGTGGGCAAGAGCGGCATCGGCAAGAGCGAGTGCGTCCTGGACCTGGTCGAGCGCGGCCACCGGCTGGTGGCCGACGACGTCGTGCTCATCACGCGCCGGGGGAACGACGTCCTCATCGGCCGGGGGCACGAGCTGGCCCGGCACCACATGGAGATCCGCGGGGTCGGGATCATCGACATCCGGGCCCTGTTCGGCGTGCGGGCCACCCGCCAGCAGAAGCGGGTGGAGGTGGTGGTGCAGCTCGAGGAGTGGAGCGACGACCACGCCTACGACCGGACGGGCCTGGACGCCGACACGGCGGAGATCCTGGGCGTGACGCTGCCCCGGGTCGTGATCCCGCTCAACCCCGGGAAGAACATCACGGTCATCGCCGAGGTCATCGCCATGAACCACCTCCTGAAGTACTCGGGGGTGGACACGGCCCGGGCCTTCGACCAGAAGCTCCGGAAGAGCATGCGTCCCGTGCGCGAGTACCTGGAGGAGGACAACGAGTGACGACCCCGCCGGTCGTGGGGGTCGTGGTGGGCCACGGCCAGCTGGCGGCGGCGCTGGTCGGCGCGGTGGAGCGGATCTCCGGCGTGCGGGGCGCCCTCCTGGCGGTGAGCAACGAATCGCGCTCCCCGCAGGATCTCCGCCGGGTCGTGGCGGAGGCGGTCGAGGACCGCCCGGCGGTCATCTTCGTGGACATGGCCAGCGGGAGCTGCGCCTTCGCCGGCCACCAGGTCGGGCGGAGCCGCCCCGACGTGGCCGTGGTGACCGGCGCGAGCCTCCCCATGCTGCTGGACTTCGTCTTCCACAGGGACATGGGGGTGGGGGCGCTCGCCGAGCGCGTGGCGGGGAAGGGGCGCGCCGCCCTGGACTGGCACGCCCCCTCGGAGCCGGAGGGGGCGTGATCGAGCTCATCCGCATAGACGAGAGGCTCCTGCACGGCCAGGTGGTCGTGGGCTGGGGCCAGCGGCTGGACCTGGACCACTACGTGGTGGCCGACGACGACCTGGCCGTCTCCGACTGGGAGCAGGACCTCTACGCGGGGGGGCTCCCCGAGTCGGCCACCGCTTTCTTCCTCACGGTCGAGGCCGCGGCGGCCCGCTTCCGCCGCGTCGCCGAGCGGGCGGATCGGGGGGCGCTCCTCACCCGCACCACCGCGGCGATGCGGAGCCTGGCGGAGGCCGGCGTCCTGGAGGGGAGGGCGGTCAACGTGGGGTGCCTGGGCGCGGGGGAGGGTCGGAGCCGCGCCCTGGACTACGTGCACCTCCGCCCCGACGAGGCCGAGGACCTCCGTGCCATCGCGGAGCGCGCGGGTCCGGTGACGGCGCGGGACCTGCCGTCGAGCCCCGAGGTCGACCTGGAGAGGATCCTGGATGCCCTGGCACGCTGAGCCGGACCTCTGGTCGTGGATCGTGGCCTCCCTGCTGGGCGGCCTCACCGGCGTCGACGCGGTGTCGTGGCCCCAGGCCATGGTCTCCCGCCCGATCGTGGCGGCCACGATCGGCGGCGCCGTCATGGGGCGTCCGGCCGCCGGACTCCTGGCCGGGGCGCTCCTCGAGCTGCTGGCCCTGCGCCACCAGCCGTTCGGGGCGGCCCGCTACCCGGACACCGGCCCCGCCGGGGTCGTGGCCGGCGCCGCGTACGCCGCGTCCGGAGGCGGCGGGGTGGCCGCGCTCGCGACGGCGGCCGCGATGGGCTGGGCGCTGGGCTGGGTCGGCGCCCGCACGGTCCACGTCCACCGCACCGTGAACGGCCACCTCCTGGCCGACGACGCGGCCCTGGCCGCCGAGCCGCGCCGGCTCGAGCGGCGGCAGCGGCTGGCCGTCGGGCTCGACTTCCTTCGCGGAACGCTCCTGACCGCCACGTTCCTGGTCCCCGCCGTCCTCGCGGCGCGGCTGGTGCCGGCGGCTCACGGCGCGGGCGCGGCGGTGGCGGCGGGCGCCCTGGCGGCGGCCGCGGGGGCGGGGGCGGGCGCGGGCGCGGGCGGGCTGGGCCGGGCGCGCGGCCGATGGTGGCTCCTGACGGCTGGCCTGGCGCTGGGGGGTCTGGCGGTGTGGGGGCTGGCGTGAGGCCGGCCCGGAGGGACTTCGCGCGCGCCCTCGTCCGGACGCTCGGGGCCCAGGGGACGTGGAACTACCGCTCCTACACCGCCGGAGGCCTCACCTACGCCCTCCTCCCCCTCCTCCAACGCATCCACGCCGGGGACCCGGTCGCCTTCCGGGCCTCGGTCGAGCGCCACCTCCGGCCGTTCAACGCACACCCCTACCTGGTCCCGCTCGCGGTGGGCGCGCTGGCGCGCCTCGAGCACGAGCGCGAGGAGCCGAAGCGGATCGAGCGCTTCAGGACGGCGCTCAGCAGCTCGCTCGGCGCCGTGGGCGACCGCCTCGTGTGGCAGGCGTGGCGGCCGTTCTGCTTGCTGATGGGAGTCCTCGGGTTCAGTTTGGGTCTCGGCCCGTGGGCGGCCGTCCTGACCTTCCTGATCCCATACAACGCAGGTCACGTGACGCTGAGGGTCTGGGGGCTCCGCCGCGGCTGGAGCGCGGGTCTCCGGGTCGGGGCCGTCGTGTCCGGGCGCGGCCTCCGGAGGCTGGCGCGGTGGCTCACCGCGGCCGACCTCCTCCTGCTCGGAACGGTGGCCGTGACCCTGGCCCATCGCGTGGCCGGCGGGACGGTGCCCCGGTGGACGGGCGCGGCCGCCGGGGCGGCGGCCGCGGCGGCGGGAGCGGGCTGGCCGGGGGTGGTGGGCGTCTCGGCGGCGGCGCTGGTCGTGGTCGGTGCGCTCGTGGCGTGGATCGCGCGGTGAGCGCGGCGGGGACCAGCGCGCGGGACGGTGGGGAGGCACGGGCCCCCAGGACGTCGATGGAGGTAGCGTGAGCGAGGTCAGCCAGACGGTCGAGATCCGGAACCGGCACGGGCTCCACGCCCGGCCGGCGGCGGAGTTCGTGAAGCTGGCGTCGAAGTTCGCGGCCACGATCATGGTCCGGAAGGACGACCTCGAGGTAAACGGCAAGAGCATCATGGGCGTGCTGATGCTGGCCGCCGAGCCCGGGGCGGAGCTCACGATCCGGGCCAGCGGAGAGGACGCCGCGGCGGCCCTCGAGACGCTGGTGGCGTTCGTGGAGGCCGACCAGGGCGGCGCCGACGAGCTCGAGGACCTGGCCGCCGGAGCCGACGGGGAGCCATGAGCCGCCGGATCCAGGGGATCGGAGCCTCGGCCGGCCGCGTGGCCGGCCCGGTGCACTTCGTCCGGCTGGAGCTGCCTCCGGTGCCGCACCCACGATCTCGGCCGACGAGGTGGACTCGGAGCTCGAGCGCTTCGAGGAGGCCCGCGGGTGGGCCATCCGGCGCACCCGGGAGCTGGCCGAGTCGACGCGCGAGCGCATGGGCGACGTCGAGGCCCAGATCTTCGAGCCCCAGGCCCTCATGCTCGAGGACCCCGAGCTCGTGGAGGGGACGCGGGAGTACATCCGGGAGAACTTCCTCTCGGCCGAGCGGGCCTTCGACTGGCGTCTCCTGGAGGTGCGCTCGCGCTTCCTGGACTCGGCCCATGCCATGGTCATGGACCGGCTCTCGGACCTCCAGGACATCCGCTTCCGGCTCCTGTCGCGCCTGCAGCGGGGCTCGGACGCCATGCCGTGGGAGGATGGCGCCGAGCCCGCGGTCCTGGCGTTCGAGGAGCTGGTCCCGAGCATCGCCTCCCGGCTGGAGCCGGACGCGGTCCTCGGGATCCTGACCGCCTCCGGCTCGCGGGCCTCCCACAGCGCGGTCCTGGCCCGGTCGGTCGGGATCCCGACCGTGGTGGGGCTGCGCGAGCGGCTGGACGAGATCGAGGAGGGCGGGCTCGTCCTCCTGGACGGCTCGACGGGCTGGGTCATGGTCGACCCCGCCGAGGAGGAGATCGAGAGCTTCCGGCGCCTCGTGACGGGGGACGCCGACCGCAGGGCCCGGCGGGAGGCGCTCGCGCGACGCCCGGCGGTCACCGAGGACGGAGTCCGGATCACGCTGAGGGCCAACCTGGATCAGCCGGACGAGGCCGAGGAGGCGGCCGGGGTGAGGCCGGAGGGGGTGGGCCTCTTCCGCTCCGAGTTCCTGGTCATCGGCCGGCGCACGATCCCGACGGAGGAGGAGCAGTACCGGGCCTACCGGAAGGTGGTGCGCGCCTTCCCCGACCACCCGGTCACCCTGCGCACGTTCGACATCGGGGGCGACAAGTTCCCGATCTTCCTCGACGCCCCCTCGGAGGTGAACCCGTACCTGGGCTGGCGGGCCATCCGCGTGTGCCTGGACCGGCCCGAGCTCTTCCGGAACCAGCTCCGCGCCGCGGTCCGGGCCGGCGCGGAGGGACGCCTGCGCATCCTGCTCCCGTTCGTCGTGTCGGTGGAGGAGGTGCGCCGGACCCGGGAGATCCTCCGGGACGTGTGCGACTCCCTGGAGGTCCCCGAGGAGCGGCGCGGGATCCCGCTCGGGGTCATGGTCGAGACGCCCGCGGCGGCGGAGATCGTCGACCTCATCGCGCCCCACGTGGACTTTCTCAGCCTGGGGACCAACGACCTGACGCAGTACGTCCTGGCGGTCGACCGCGGCGCGGCACACCTGGCCGATCGCTACGAGCCGCTCCACCCCGCGCTCATGCGGGCCTACCGCCGGCTGCGGGCGCGCGCCGACGAGCACGGCCTCGAGCTGAGCGTGTGCGGCGACCTGGCCACCGACCCGGTCGGCTTCGCGGCGCTCCTGGGGCTGGGCTACCGGACCTTCAGCCTGCCGCCCTACGTCTTCCCGGACGTGAGGGAGTGGGTGGGCGCCGTCTCGGTCGGCGAGCTCGAGGCCATTGCGGCCCGCACCGAGTCGAGCGAGACGGCCGGCGAGGTGCGGATGCCGTTCCAGCGCTACATGGAGGCGTCCGTGCCGGCGTACGCGGTGCCGACCGGGTGGCTCGCGCGGCTCTGAAGCGTGGAGCCCGCGAGCTTGTCCGCCCCCGGGACTCCGGGTACGTTCAGCCGGCCCGTCCGGACCCCCGGGGCCGAGCCCCGCCGTCCGCGCGGCGACGGGCCGCGACCGGCGCGTCCACATCCCCATCACCCAGCCTAGCGAGAGCCCCGTGAGCTCCACCGACAGCCATCACTTCTTCACCTCCGAGTCGGTCACCGAGGGCCACCCGGACAAGATCGCCGACCAGGTCTCCGACGCCGTGCTGGACGCCATCCTGGCCGAGGACGACGACGCGCGCGTGGCGTGCGAGACCCTGGTGACCACGGGGCTCCTCCTCCTGGCGGGCGAGATCACGACCGGGGCGCGGGTGGACCTGCCCGAGGTGGCCCGGCGGACCGTGCGCGACATCGGCTACGACGACCCGGCCATCGGCTTCGACGGCGACACGTGCGCGGTCCTCACGTCGATCGGGCGGCAGTCGCCCGACATCGCCATGGGGGTGGACCGCGGCGGGGCGGGGGACCAGGGCATGATGTTCGGCTACGCCACCTCCGAGACGGAGAGCCTCATGCCGCTCCCGATCTCCCTGGCGCACGGCCTCGCGCGCCGCCTGAGCGTCGTGAGGCGCGACGGGACCCTCCCGTGGCTGCGCCCCGACGGGAAAGCGCAGGTCACCGTCGAGTACGACGACGACCACCCGATCCGGGTGAGCACGGTCGTCGTCTCCTGCCACCACCGGCCCGAGCCCGACAACGACACGATCCGGGAGGGGATCCGGCGGGAGGTCATCGACCCGGTGCTCCCGCCGGACCTGGTCGACGAGAAGACCCTCGTCCGCCACATCAACCCCACCGGACGCTTCGAGGTGGGCGGGCCCCGCGGCGACGCCGGCGTCACGGGCCGGAAGATCATCGTGGACACGTACGGCGGCGTGGGCTCCCACGGGGGAGGGGCGTTCAGCGGGAAGGACCCCTCCAAGGTGGACCGATCCGCCAGCTACGCGGCCCGCTGGGTGGCCAAGAACGTCGTGGCCGCCGGCCTGGCCGAGCGCATGGAGATCCAGGTAGCCTACGCGATCGGGGTGGCCGAGCCGGTGTCGATCATGGTCGACACCCGGGGCAGCGGCCGGGTCTCCGACGAGGACCTCGTGCGGGCGGTGGGCCAGGTGTTCGACCTGCGGCCCGAGGCGATCATCGAGGACCTGGGCCTGCGCCGCCCGATCTACCGGAGAACGGCCGCCTACGGGCACTTCGGACGCCGGCCGGACGAGGACGGCGGATTCAGCTGGGAGCGCATCGACCGCGTGGACGAGCTCCGCGACGCGGTCTGAGCCGGCGGGCCGGCACGATACGAGCAAGCGGAGCAGGGAAGACACGGAAGCGGCGGCACGGGACCGATAGAGACGAGCGCGAGGAGAGAGGGACGATGAGCGACAAGGCTTCGAAGATGGGCGTGGCGTGCGACATCGCCGATCCCGGGCTGGCCGAGGAGGGCCGCCGCCGGGTGGAGTGGGCCGACCGGTTCATGCCGGTGCTGGCGCAGATCCGCGAAAGGTTCGAGCGGGAGCGCCCGCTCGAGGGCGTGCGGCTGTCGGCGTGCCTGCACGTGACGACCGAGACGGCCAACCTGATGCGGACCCTGCAGGCCGGGGGCGCCGACGTGGTCCTGTGCGCCTCCAACCCCCTCTCCACCCAGGACCCGGTGGCCGCCTACCTGGTCGAGGAGTGCGGGATCGGCGTGTTCGCCGTGAACGGCGAGGACGACGACCGCTACTACGGCCACGTGCGCGCCGCCCTCGAGCACCGCCCCCGGATCACGATGGACGACGGCGCGGACCTGGTCGGCTCGCTCCACATGATCGCGCTCGAGCGCTACGACGACCTGGCCGGCCCCGTGCGGGAGTGGGCCACCGGGCTCTCCGAGGCGGAGCGCCGGGAGGTGGTCGAGGGCGTCTCCGGCTCGACCGAGGAGACGACCACGGGCGTCATCCGTCTCCGGGCCATGGCGGCCGACGGCGTGCTGCAGTTCCCGGTCATCGCGGTGAACGACAGCCACACCAAGCACCTGTTCGACAACCGCTACGGCACCGGCCAGTCCACCCTGGACGGCATCCTCCGGAGCACGAACATGCTCCTGGCGGGCTCGACCGTGGTCGTGGCCGGCTACGGCTGGTGCGGCCGGGGCGTGGCCGTCCGGGCGCGCGGCGCCGGGGCGCACGTCATCGTCACCGAGGTCGACCCGCTCCGGGCGCTGGAGGCCGCCATGGACGGCTTCCGGGTCCTGCCGATGGGAGAGGCGGTCCCCGAGGGCGACCTGTTCGTGACCCTCACCGGGGACATGCACATCATCCGCGAGGAGCACTTCCGGGCCATGAAGGACGGCGCGATCGTGGCCAACGCGGGTCACTTCGACGTCGAGATCGACGTGGCGCGGCTCGAGGAGATCGCCGAGGAGGGGCCCCGGCCGCTGCGCGACCTGGCCGAGGAGTACGTGGTCGACGGGAAGCGCATCGTGCTCCTGGCTCGAGGCCGCCTCATCAACCTGGCCGCGGCCGAGGGGCACCCGGCCAGCGTCATGGACATGTCGTTCGCGAACCAGGCGCTGGCGGCGGAGTATCTGTTGAGCGAGGAGGGCGCGGCCCTGGACCGGCAGGTCCACCGCATCCCTCTCGAGATCGACCGGCGGATCGCCGAGCTCAAGCTCGGGGCGCTCGGCATCGAGATCGACCAGCTCACCGAGGAGCAGGAGCGGTACCTGGCTTCCTGGCACCTGGGGACCTGAATCGGCCGGCCCGGGCGACGGCGAGGGGTCGGAGAGCGAGCAGCACCCATGGGGGCGTCGATGCAGGAAGTCACGGTGGCCAGCCTGGGCCTGGACAAGTCGTCCAACACGCCCGTCGTCATCCTGAAGGAGAAGGAGGGCGACCGGGTCCTGCCCATCTGGATCGGACCGGGGGAGGCCAGCGCGATCGCCATGAAGCTGGCCGGGATCGAGTTCTCCCGTCCGCTCACCCACGACCTCCTCGAGACCGTGGTGCGGGGCCTCGGGAGCGAGCTCGTCCGGGTCCTGATCACCAGGGTGGTCGAGAACACCTACTACGCCTCGCTCATCTTCCGGAAGGACGGCGAGCTGATCTCGGTGGACTCGCGCCCCAGCGACAGCATCGCGCTGGCGCTCCGGGCCGAGGCCCCGATCTTCGCCGACGACAGCCTCCTGGAGCTGACGGCCCTGGAGATCGAGGAGACCGCGTTCGAGGCGGGCGAGGGCGATGTCGAGGCGGACTTCCTCTCGGAGGCCGGGAGCGAGGAGACGGCCGCCGGAGAGCCCGGCGAGGGACCGCGGGGCGAGGGCCTGAAGGACTACCTCAGGGGCCTGAACCCCGAGGACTTCGGACGATTCACGCCCTGAGCGGCCGGATGAGCCCCACCTCCCGCCCACGCCTGGCCGGGCTCGTCGCGCTCGTCGCGGTCACGGCCGGCCTGGCCGGGCCGGCCCCGGCGCGCGCCCAGCAGACGGCCGAGCTGCGCGGCCGGGTGGTCCGCGGCCGGGACTCGGTTCCGGTGGGCGGGCAGCCGGTCATCCTGCACGGGATCACGGGAGACAGCGGCGCGGCGCTCGACAGCGCCGTGACCGCCCGCGACGGGTCGTTCTCGTTCCGGCTGTCCGGCGACACGGCCCGCACGGTCTTCCTGGTGGCGGTGAGCTACGACGACGTCCTCTACTTCGGCTCGCCGATCGAGGGCCTCTCTCCGCCCGAGCCCTACGTGGTCCAGGTCTACCCCTCCCGCCAGGTCGGCCGCAGCGACACGGTGCCGCTGAACCGCCGGAGCATGGTCCTCACCTACGGCGACGACGGGGCACGGGTCCTGGACGCCATCGAGCTGGACAACCCCGGGGATACGGCCCTGGTGTCCGACGGCATGGGGGCATCGGGATGGCGGGTGGCGCTCCCGCAGGGCGCCACGGACCTCCAGGCCCTCTCGGGCGGCATGTTCCCCGGGGGCATCCGCTTCCAGGACGGCTTCGCGTACCTGGATCCGTCCCTGCGCCCCGGGTCGTACCAGGTCGTGCTCCAGTACCGGCTGCCGTCCGACCGGGCCCCCGAGCTGGTGCCGGCCCATCCGACCCAGCGCCTGGAGGTCCTGTGGAGCGGCACGGACCGGGAGCTGGGCGGGGGCGGCTTCACGCCCGCCGAGCCGGTCAGCTTCCACGGGGACACCTACCGCGCCGTGGTCGCCAACTTCGTCCCGTCGGGGGCGCAGCTCTCGATGACGCTCTCGGGCGGAGGGGGCCGGAAGGCGGCGTGGCTCTTCCTGGTGGCCGGCCTCCTCCTGGCCGCGGGCGCCGTCCTGGCGTGGCGCAGGGGCGGCGGGCACCGGGGCGCCGCCGTGATCGCCGCCCTGGCGCTCCTGGGCCCGGGCGTGCGGGCGGCCCGGGCCGGGGCGCCCGCGCCGGCCGCGCGGGCGGACTCGATCCGCGTGACGGACGACCTGGGGCGGACCGTGAGGCTGGCCGCGCCCCCCCCGCGCATCGTCTCGCTCGTGCCCGCTGTGACCGAGCTCCTCTTCGCCCTCGACGCGGGCGACCGGCTCGTGGGACGGACCCGCTACGGCGTCCACCCGGCGGCCGCGCGCTCGGTCCCGTCGGTGGGGGAGGGGATGCGTCCCTCCGTGGAGAGCGTCGTGGCGCGCCGCCCCGGGCTCGTCATCCTCTACGCCGGGACCGGGAACCGGTCCACGCTCGCGGAGCTGACCCGGCTCGGCGTCCCGACCCTGGCCGTGCGGCACGACCGGTTCGCCGACCTCTATCGGAACATCGCTCGCCTGGGCGTCCTGACCGGGAGGCCGGCAGCCGCGGACTCGCTCGCGGCGCGGCTCCGCTGCGGGCTGGAGGCCGTGGCCGGGGCGACCCGTGACGCGCCGACGCGCTCGGTCTACCTGGACGTGTGGGAGGATCCGCCCTACACGGCGGGGTCGGGGAGCTACCTGGACTCGCTCGTCACCGTGGCGGGCGGACGGAACGTGTTCGGGGACCTGCGCCGGCCCTCGCCTCGCGTCAGCATCGAGGCCGTGGCGGCCCGGGATCCGGACGTGGTCGTCGTGCCGCTGGCCAGGGGGAGCGGCCGCACGCCGCCGGGGAGCCGGCCGGCCTGGAGCGCCGTGCCCGCCGTGGCCGCCGGCCGGGTCCGGACGGTGGACGGGGACCTCCTCGACCGCCTCGGCCCCCGGGTCGACGAGGCGGCCGGCGCGCTGGCCGCGGCCATCCACCCCGAGCTCGCCGACCGGTTGCGGCGGGCGGCCGCCCGCTCCCCCTGCCTGCCGCCGGCCGGCTCCGGGACTTCGGGCGGCCGGCGTCCCGCGGGCCGGAGGGCCCTCGGGAGCTGAGGCCGACCCGTGCCGATCGTCACCACCCGGGCCGTGGTGCTCCAGACCTACGCCTACAGCGACACCAGCAAGATCCTCCGCCTCGTGACCCTCGAGCACGGTCCGCGCTCGGCCATCGCGAAGGGGGCGCGCCGGCCGGGGAGCCGGTTCGGCGGCGTGATCGAGCCGTTCGCCGAGGGCATGGCCACCCTCTACCTCAAGGAAGGGCGGGACCTCCACACCCTCTCCGACTTCGACCTCATCCGGGAGCGGCAGGGCCTGGGCCGGGACCTGGTGCGCTTCGCCGGGGCCTCGGTCCTGTGCGAGGTCGTCATGCGCCTGGCCCCAGAGCACCGGGACGACCGGCTGTTCGCCGCCCTCGTCCGGGGCCTGGACGAGCTCCTGGCCGCCCCGGCGGACCGCGCCGAGGGGACGGCCCTCCGGGCCGCCTGGCGCCTCGTGGCCGTGCTAGGCTTCACGCCCGAGCTCGCGCGCTGCTCGGGATGCGGCCGGGAGCTGGAGGGCGGGGCCGCGCGCTTCGACTACGCCTCCGGCGGGCTGCGCTGCCCCTCGTGCGGGGGGGAGGGCCCGCGCCTGCGGCCCGGGGACGTGGAGACCCTGCACGGGCTCCTGAGCCCCGGCCCGGTGCCGGCGCGCCCCGGCCTGCAGCAGCGCCGGCTCCTGGCGGACTTCATCCGCTACCACGTGGCCGAGGGGACCCACCTCCGCTCGCTGACCTTCCTCGAGCGAGGGGAGGACCTCCGGTGACGGCGTTCGTGGTGGGGACGGCCGGGCACGTGGACCACGGCAAGACCACGCTCGTGCGCGCGCTCACCGGGGTGGACACGGACCGCTGGCGCGAGGAGAAGGAGCGCGGCCTCACGATCGACCTCGGCTTCGCCCGGCTCCCGGTGGAGGGCGTGGGCGACCGGGAGGTGGGGGTCGTGGACGTGCCCGGCCACGAGGACTTCGTCAAGAACATGCTGGCCGGCGCGACGGGGATCGACCTCCTCCTCCTGGTGGTGGCCGCGGACGAGGGGCCCATGCCCCAGACCCGCGAGCACCTCACCATCGCCCGCCTGCTGGGCGTACGCGAGGGGGTGGTGGCCCTCACCAAGGTCGACCGCGTCGAGGAGGGCTGGACGGAGCTGGCCACCGACGCGGTGCGCGAAGAGCTCGAGGCCGTCCTCGGCCACGCGGAGTGGCCGGTCGTTCCGGTCTCGGCGCCGGAGGGGATCGGCCTGGACCGGCTCCGCGAGGAGCTCGCGGCCCGCGCCGAGGCGCTCCCCCCCCGCTACGAGGATGATCTCTTCCGCCTCCCCGTCGACCGCTCGTTCACGGTGAGGGGGGCCGGCACGGTGATCACCGGGACGACGTGGAGCGGGCGGGTGGCGGTGGGCGACCGCGTGCGGCTCCTGCCCGGGGGGCCCGAGGCCCGCGTCCGGACCCTCCAGGTCCATGGCGAGGACCGGGGGGAGGTCGGGGCGGGGCGGCGCTGCGCCCTGGCTATCGTGGGGGTCGAGGCCGACGCGGTGTCGCGGGGAAGCACGGCGGTGACCGGACCCGGGTGGCGCGCCGTGGAGCGCGTGGGCGTCCGCCTCACGATCCCCTCGTGCCTGGAGCGTCCCATCGAGGACGGGCAGAGGGTGCGCGCCTACCTGGGGACGCGCGAGGTGATGGCCCGCGTGGACCTGGACCGCGAGCTCCTCCTCCCGGGCGAGAGCGGGTGGGCGCGCCTCCGCCTCGAGGCGCCGCTCGTGGCCCGGGGCCGCGACCGGCTCGTGATCCGCTTCTATTCACCCGTGACCACGCTGGGCGGGGGCGAGGTGGCCGAGCCCGATCCCCCCGGCGCGTGGACGGAGCGGACCGGCGGCTGGGAGACGATCCTGGACGGGGCGCCGCTCCGGGCGCTCGGCGCCGCCGTGTCCCTGGCCGGGGGAGGAGGCCTCGCGCTCGACGACGCGCCCTTCGTCACCGGCCTTACGCCGGACGAGGTGCGGGCCGCCGCCGACGCGGCCGACCTCCTGGAGGTGGACGGCCGCTGGTTCTCCGCGGAGGCGGCGGACGCGTGCCGCTCCACGCTGCTCGAGGAGCTGGCCGGGCTCCACCGCGCCGAGCGCCGCGCCCCGGCCGCGTCCCTGGCCTCCCTGCGCCGGACCGCCGAGAGCCGGGGCTTCGCGGATGCCCTGGTCGACCGGAGCCTGCAGGAGCTCGCCCTCGGGGAGGAGGTCGTGATCGAAGGCCCCGGCATCCGGCTGCCCGGGCACGTCCCCGAGCTCACGGGCCCCGAGGAGGAGGCGCTGGCCACGCTCCGGCGGCTCGTGGCCGGGGGAGGCCTCGAGCCGCCCATGGTGGACGACCTGGCCGGGGAGGTGGATGTCGGGGACGCCGCCCTCCACGACCTCCTCGACCTCCTGGTCGGCTCCGGCGACCTGGTCTCGGTGACCCCGGACCTCTACGTGTCGCCCGAGTCCGAGCGCGAGCTGCGCGAGCGCGCGCTGAGGGTGCTCGAGCGGACCACGCCCGCCTCGGCGTCCGACTTCAAGGACGCCCTGAACGTCACCCGCCGCTACCTCATCCCCTACCTGGAGCGCCTCGACGGCCTGGGCGTCACCCGCCGCACCCCCGAGGGCCGCTTCCCGGGACCCGCCGCGATGGACTGAGGGCGGAGGGTCGCCCGGTCACCCCAGGTGGTAGAGGAACCGCCCGCAGTTGTCGCAGACGTCCATCTCCTCGTTGCGCTCCGCGTCCGACGTCCACGCCGTCGGCACCGCCATGAAGCACCCGTAGCAGATGCCGCCCACCACCGGCACCACCATCCGCTCGCGCGCGTCCTCGAGCCGCTCGTAGCGCTGGCGGACCGCCGGGTCGAGCCGGTCCTCGAGCTCGGTGAGCTTCGCGTCGATCCGCTTCGACGCCTCCTCCGGCTCGATCTCGAACAGGTCGGACTCCATCTCGCGGAGGCCCTGCTCGTCCAGGGCCCGCTTCTGGGCCCTCAGGTCCTGCATCTCGAGGAGGAGCTCGAGCTGCGCGTGCACGGCGCTACGCTCCCTTCGCCGCGAGGAGCTCCATGAACTCCTCGGGAGACTCGATCTCGTCCAGCTTCTCGGCGATGTCCGCCTCCTTGCTGAACTGGGCGATCTTCCCGAGCACCGGGAGGTACTGGTTCGAGACCTCGAGCGGCGGCGCCACGATCAGGAAGATGTGCTTGACGGGATCGCCGTCGATGGCCTTGAAGTCGATGCCCTCGCGCTTCCGGCCGAAGGCCACGCGCAGCCGGTTCACGACCAGGGAGCGGCAGTGCGGGATGGCGATCCCGCGCCCGATCCCGGTCGATCCCAGGTTCTCCCTGCGCTTGAGCATCTTGAAGAGGATACCCTCCGACTTCTCGTCCAGGCCCAGGAGCGAGACGAGCTCCTTGAGCACGTCGTCCTTGGTCTCGCTCTCGAGCTCGAGACGGATCGCGTCGGGGGTGAAGAAATCACGCAGCTGCATCTATCGGCTCCTCCCCTGAGGGGGTGCTTCACGGTTTCGATGCGTCCGTGCCGGCGCGCCGGCGCCGGGCTCGGCCGCCAGTATATTCTCCGGCCGGAAAGGGTGTCAAAAGACCGCCGCCGTCGCTTCCCTCCGGCCGGTCATCTCCAGCGCCTCCGGCGTCCGGCTCATGTCCCCGGGCACTGGCATCTCCGTCGGCCGACGGTCAGCTTGGATCCCGATGCAGGAACTACACCGCCCCCCGACCCCTTCGACGACGTGAGCGTGCGCCGCGAGCGCCTGCGCGCCCTCCTGGACGGCTTCGCCCGGGGCGAGCTGGAGCGCGAGGAGCTGGTCGCGCGCCTGGACCGCGCCCCCGTGGACGACCTCCCGTTCGCGGTCGTGGACCGGCACCGCTCCCTGCGGCTGGGCCACCCGGAGGCCATCCTGTGCGAGGGAAAGACGACGGCTCAGGTGCTGGAGATCGCGCGGCGCATGGCCGGGCACGGGGAGGGCTTCCTGGCCACGAGGGCGGACGCCGAGACCCTGGACGCGCTCCGGGACGAGTTCCCGGAGATCGACGTCTCGCGGGCGGGCGGCATCGCGCACCTTCCGTCGGAGGATCCCGTGCGGCCGGCGGTGCTGGGGAACGTGCTCATCGTCTCGGCCGGCACTTCGGACATCCCGGTGGCCGAGGAGGCGGCCGTGAGCGCCCGCGCCCAGGGGAACCCGGTGGAGACCCGCTACGACGTCGGCGTGGCGGGCCTTCACCGGATCCTGGGCGTCCAGGATGAGCTTCGGGAGGCGGCCGTGGTCATCGTCGTGGCGGGGATGGACGGGGCGCTCCCCTCGGTGGTGGGCGGCCTCATCGCGACGCCGGTCATCGCCGTCCCGACGAGCACCGGCTACGGGGCCTCGCTCGGCGGGATCGCGGCCCTGCTGACCATGCTCTCCTCCTGTGCCCCGGGCGTCACGGTCGTGAACATCGACAACGGGTACGGAGCCGCCTGCGCCGCCACCCGGATCAACCAGTGCGCGGCCGGGCGCCGGCCCCCGGCCGGGGAGGAGCGCGTCGCGGGGAAGGCCGCTCCGCCGGCGGAAGGGGAGGGCTGAGGTGCGGCGGCCGGGATGGTGGCCCGCCGGCCTGTGGCCGTCCTCGCGGCCGAGCCGATCCCCGGAGAGGGCGGGGGAGGCCGTGGCCGCCCGACCCCGACGGGCGCCCGCCCGCGCCGGGGAGGAGCGCGCCGAGCCGCCGGCCGCCAGCTTCCTGAGGTCGCTGGTCGTCATGCTCTCGGCCAGCCGGGCCGCGCTGTGGGTGTACGGACGGGAGGAAGGGACGTGGACCCTGGAGCGGCAGGCCGCGGAGGAGGACGGCGGGGACGGAGGCTCCGCGGCCGTCCCGGCGGACGGGCACCCGCTCACCTGGGCCCTGCGCGAGGGGCTGGTGCTCCAGGTGCCCTCCGAGCGGCTGGGCGGGACGAGCCGCGGGGCGGGGTGGACGCTGCTCGGCCCGGTGCCGGGTAGCCGCCGCGCCCTGGCGCTCGAGTTCCCGGGCTCCCCTCCGGCGACCGCCCGCAAGGGGCTGTCGGCGGCCCTGGAGCACCTCTCCGACCTGGAGCGCGCCGGGTACCTGCGGCCCTCGTGACCACCGGGCGGGTCCGGGACCGCGGAGCGGGTCGCGGACGCGGGCCGGGCGACGCCTCCGCCTGCGTCACGTCGCCGGCGTGGATCCTTTGCCGGGGGGGCGTGTATCCAAGTCCTGAACAGGGAGGATCGGCCGGGAAGCTGGCCGGCGATCCACCGATGATTGACAATTCGGGGGCGACATGGCTTCGACGTGAGCGTCGGAAGTCGGGGTAGCGTGCCGAGGTTCCTGGACCCTCGTAAAACACCGGGAACGCTTCAACTGCCAACGACAATTTGGCACTGGCTGCGTAAACTAGCGTAGCCCGTCCGCAGATCGGCCGGGCCCGAGGCGGGTCGGCGGACGACGGCATATCGGGCTGGTCCGGGACGTAGGTCGCGAGCGTCACGGACGAGAGGGCGAGAGCCCCTTCGTGACTGGCTGGTGACGGGTCGCCTGCGGGCCCGGATCCGGCGAGAACCGAGCGCAGGCTATGCACGTAGAGACCACGATGGACGGGCTCGCGGACGCGGGTTCGATTCCCGCCGCCTCCATGGTTCCGTGATGCCGCCGCGCGGCGGCATCGCGGAACTTTTTTTGTCAAACGCTGTTACGTCGAAGAGGCGCGTCGCGCCGACGAGGACCCCCGCACGGCTGGAGGAGACCGTGCTCGACGAGCTCAAGAGGAAGCTCAGCGACGAGGCGGAGGAGCTCCTGCACGAGCTCAACGTCACGCTGCCCGCCGAGATCGAGAAGGCGGTCGCCCAGGGCGACCTGCGCGAGAACTCCGAGTATTCGGCGGCCCTCGAGCGCCAGCAGTTCGTCCAGGCGCGGCTGGACTACATCTCCCGCCGGCTCTCCGAGCTCTCGGAGCTGGACATGGAGACGATCCCGGACGACCGGGTCGGGTTCGGCTCGAAGGTCCGCGTACGGGACCTGGGCGACGAGGCCGAGGAGGTCTTCACGCTCGCCTTCGGCGACTTCATCGACTTCGACAACGCCGAGATCTCCATGGCGTCCCCGATCGGGAAGGCGCTCCTGGGGACCCGCGAGGGCGAGGAGGTCACGGTGTCGACGCCCGGCGGGCAGATCCGCTACGAGGTGGTCGAGGTCACGACCATCCACGACCTCGTCGAGGACGAGGAGGACGGCGACGGCGCGGGCTGAGGCCGCGCCTCAGAAGACCGTGACGGGCGGGACGTACTTCTCGGGGTGCTCCCGGAAGTCGCCCAGGATGGCGTTCAGGTCCACGAGGGACTTCAGGACCTCCTCGTAGAGCGAGTCGGACGCCACCGCCCGGCCCATGCTCCCCTCGCCGCGGTCCAGGCGCCCCAGGAGCGCGTTGGCCCGCGCCGCCGCCCCGTGCAGCTCCCGGTAGAGGGAGTCCGAGGCCACCATCCGGCCCAGCGTCCCCTCGCCCGAGGCCACCCGCCCGGTCAGCGTGTCGAGGCCGGCGGTGATCCCCACAAGGTTGTCGTACAGCGCGTCGTCGGTCAGCATCCGGCCCAGCGCCCCCTGGCCCCGGTTCACCCGCCGGAGGAACCGGTCCAGCGACAGGCTGAGGCTCGAGACGCTCCGGTAGAGCGAGTCGTCGACCAGGAGCCGGCCCAGGCTCCCGCGTCCCGCCAGGAGCTCCCGGGTGAGCGAGTCGAGGCTGGTCGTGAGGTCGGTGAGGCCGGTCACCGCGTCGGAGCCGCGGGCCAGGATGTCCTGGTAGTCCAGGGGCTCGGAGGCGGGCAGGGTGTCCCCCTCCTCCAGGACCCGCGCGTCGACCGAGCCGGGCTCGATGTCGATGACCCGGTCCCCCAGGAGGCCCTGCGTCCGCAGGCGGGCCTTCGAGTCGGTCCGGATCTGGGGCTGGACCTCCTGGTTGACCGCGAGCCACACCGCCACCGCCTCGCCCGTGCGCGCCCGCTCCCCGGGCTCGAGCCAGTGGATCGCGTCCACCTGGCCCACGTTCTGGCCCGCCAGCTGCACGGCCGCGCCGGGCACGAGCCCCTCCGCGGAGCGCATCAGCGTCACGATGCGGTAGCGATTCCCGAAGACGTGGCCGACCTGGCCGATGAACAGGACGCCCACGGCCAGGAGGGCCAGGCCCACCAGGAGGAGGACCCCCACCCGGACCTGGTCCCATGTGATCGGCGTCGAGCGCCTCACCGCCCGCCTCCCGCCCGCCGGGAAGGGGTGCGGGGCCACGGCCGCCGCGCCGCGTCGGCGGCCGTCTCAGCGCAGGAATTCACGCACATATTCGTCCTCCGAGGCGCGCATCTCCTCCGGCGTCCCCATGAACACGATCCGTCCCTCGTGCAGCAGGGCGCTCCGGTCCGAGATCGTGAACACCGAGCGGATGTCGTGGGTGACGACGATGGCGCTCACCGTGAGCTCGCGCTGCAGCTTGAGGATCAGCTCGTTGATCGTCCGCGTCGTGATCGGATCGAGCCCCGTCGTGGGCTCGTCGAACAGCAGGAGCTCGGGCTCGTGCGCGATGGCCCGCGCGATCCCGACCCGCTTCTTCATCCCCCCGCTGAGCTGCGCGGGCAGGAGCTCCCCCACCTCGTCCGGGTCCAGGTCCACGAAGCTGAGGACCTCGCGCACGCGGTGCCGGATGGCCTCGTTCCCGAGCTCGGTGTGCTCCTCCAGGGGGAAGGCCACGTTGTCGTACACCGACAGGGAGTCGAAGAGCGCCGACGCCTGGAAGACCATGCCCATGCGCGTCCGGAGCGACAGGACCTCCTCGAGCGGGGCGTCGGTCACGTCCACGCCTCGCACGAGCACGGCGCCCGCGTCGGGGAGCGTCAGGCGGAGGATGAGCCGGAGGATGGTAGATTTCCCGGCCCCCGAGCCCCCCAGGATGGCGAACGTCTCGCCGTGCCGCAGGCCGAAGGACACGTCCTCGAGCACGACCCTGGAGCCGTACTCGAGGCGCACGCCCCGCAGCTCGACCTCGGGGCCCGTCCCGTTCCCGCCGCCGGCTCCGCTCACTCGATCAGCGTCGCGATGATGAGCTGGGTGAGGAAGTAGTCGGCCGCGAGGACGAGGACGGAGGCCGTGACGACGGTCTTCGTCGTCGCGCGGCCGACTCCCTCGGTCCCGCCCGTGGTCCGGAGGCCGAAGTAGCAGCCGGTCATGGACATGATCGCCCCGAAGGCCAGGGGCTTCACGAGCCCGGAGAACAGGTCGATCGGGACGACCCGGAAGATGAAGCCCGTCTCGGCCAGGGTGAGCCACACCGAGCGCAGGTAGAGCCCGGCCGTCAGGTGGAGCTTGACCAGCGCGATGATGAGGCCGCCGGCGATGGCCACCACGTCGGTCACCAGCGTGAGGACGGGCATCATGACGAGGCCGGCCAGGAAGCGCGGCACCACCAGCTTCCGGACCGGGTCGACCCCCATCGTGTCGAGGGCGTCGATCTGCTCGGTGACCCGCATGGCGCCGAGCTGCGCCGCCATGCCCGACCCGGCCCGGCCGGTGACCATGAGCGCCGTGAGCACGGGCCCCAGCTCGCGGACGGTGCTGGCCCCCACCAGGCGCCCCATGTAGATGGTGGCGCCGAACTGGCGCATCTCGACCGCGGACTGGAGGGCCAGCACCATCCCCGTGAACAGGCCCGTGAGGACCACGATCCCGACCGAGGAGACCCCGATCGTGTCCATCTGCTGGACGAGGTCCCGGAAGTAGAAGGGGCGGCTGGCGGCGGAGCGGAGCGTGTGGGCGGCCAGCGTGAAGAACTCCTGGGTGCGGAGCGCCCACCCCTTGAGGACGCCGTCGACCCACCGGCCCGCCGCCCTCAGACCGTCGCTGGTCGCCATGGAGAGATTCCTTTGACACTTCGGAGAGTACGCCTCTATCTTCGCCGCCGGTTCCGGTCGTGCTCGGGGAGGATCGGCGTCTCGGGGCGGCCGGCGCGGGACCATCGTGGCTCCGCGCGACCGCGGAGTCCCGGCGGGCCCGGACCACGCGGCAGGTTACCCACCCCCAACGGGCCGCGCAACCCGAAGGCCGTGGACGATCCCGTGGAGAATCTCGACGCCTCCCGCGCCCTGGCGCTCCTCTCCGGGGCCGCCGCGACCCGCGTGCTGGTCCTGGGGGACGTGATGGTGGACCGCTACCTCACGGGCTCGGTCGAGCGCATCTCCCCCGAGGCCCCCGTGCCGGTCCTCCGGGTGGAGGAGGAGCGGTCCGCGCCGGGCGGCGCGGCCAACGTGGCGGCGGGCGTGGCCGCGCTGGGGGCGGCCTGCGACCTGGTGGCCGTCGTGGGGCGCGACGAGGGGGCCGAGGAGCTGGAGGCCCACCTGGCCGGGTGGTCGGGGATCAGGCCGGCCCTGGTGCGGGACGCGGGCCGGCCCACCACGCTCAAGACCCGCGTCCTGGCGCGGCACCAGCAGATGCTCCGCGTGGACCGGGAGTCGGGGGCGCCGCTGGCCGACCCGGTGCGCGAGAAGGTCCTTTCGGCCGTCCGGGAGCGTCTCCCCGACGCCGACGTTCTGGCCCTGGTCGACTACGACAAGGGCGTGCTCGGCGAGACGTGGGTCGGACCGCTCATCGAGGAGGCGGAGCGTGCGGGCGTTCCGGCCATCGTGGACCCCAAGCTCCGAAACTTCTTCTCCTTCCGGGGTG
>Ga0209918_1000044_pt1 | contig 96926 bp, 84 predicted proteins | sample SalPonD_shore_MG_FD_185712 | JGI IMG/M metagenome (GOLD analysis project Ga0209918, IMG submission 185712) | Salt pond soil microbial communities from South San Francisco under conditions of wetland restoration - Salt Pond MetaG... | ecosystem: Environmental > Aquatic > Marine > Intertidal zone...
CCCCCGGTACCCCTCGACGCCGCCGACTCGTCCCCCCCCACGCGCGAGACGGGGCATTCACGGGATCATCCTGCAGCGTGGTCGTTTCGTCCCGGTTTTCGCATTCCGACCGGCCTTGCCCGTCCGCCTGCGGGCCTTCCACCTGTGGGGCTTCCACCTGTGGGTCGGGCTTCAGCCCGACATCCCGATACCACGATTCGGCATGCAGCCATGACGGTGTCGGGCTGAAGCCCGACCCACGGAGAAGGCGGACAGCCGCGATTACCCGGAGCGCCCCGAGACCCCGGCCTCGGGTGGGCCGCAGGGAGGCGGTCCACCCGGGCGCCAACACACGGAGGTGCTGTCGTCCGGCCCCGTCGAGCGCACGCGAAGCGACTCCCCCCGAAGAGGCACGGCGGGCGCAACAGCGGCAAAGCTGAACGCGGCGCTGGTATCGCCGCATATCGACACGTCGGAGAGGAGGACGGCAGTCCACCCGCGCCGTGTACGGCGGACCACTACCGACTGTAGCGCGAGATCGTGCGCCCGAGCTGGTCGAAATCGGGCACGAGGCACTCGCGATCGCCACCGACGGTCGCCCGCGCGGCGATGTACTCGCTCTCGGGCGTCGGCCCCTGCGCCCGCGCGAGTCGCTCCGCATTCACGGTCTCCGAGCGCGGCAGGGCCTCGATGCGAATGCCGTAGAATGCCGGCGCACCCTCCCACTCGATTCCGAACAGGATCACGAAGCGTCCCGCCGCCCTGGGCACGTCGTGGCGATCGCCGCTGAGCCGGTCGAACGAGATCAGCGGAATCTCCGTACCACGCCACGTACCGGTCCCCAGGAACCAGTCCGGCGTCTCGCCGTTCGGCGGGGCGATGTCCTGCTGGGTGACGATCTCGGCGACGGCGGAGTTCGGGACGATGACGGGTGTGCCCGCCATCGGCAGCAGCAGGCACTTCACCTGGCGCGCAACCTCGGCCATGCGTCAGGCGGCCTCGGGCGTGCGGATGAGCTCGCGGATGTGCTCCATGAGCTCCATCTCCTGGTACGGCTTGCCCAGGTAGCGGTCGACACCGACATCCTCGGCCCGCTGGCGGTGCTTGTCGCCGGTGCGCGAGGTGATCATGATGATCGGCACGTCGGCAAGGCGCTGCTCGCTGCGCACGTACGCCGCCACCTCGTAGCCGTCCATGCGCGGCATCTCGATATCCAGCAGGATCAGGTCGGGCACGCTCTGTGACATCCAGGAGAGCGCGTCCACGCCATCCTTGGCGGTGGCCACGTTGATGCCATTGCGCGCCAGGATGCGCTGCGTGACCTTGCGAATGGTGATCGAATCGTCGACGACGAGGACCGTGGGTGCGTGCGCCTCCTCGCTTCGCGCGGCCGATGCCCCCTCGGCGTCGCCCTCGTACAGGCTGCCCGTCGCCACGAATCGGCTCTCCGTGCGCAGGAGGCCGCCGATGTCCAGGATGAGCACGACCGTCCCGTCGGCCATCACGGTCGCCCCCGATATACCCGACAGCAGGTTGAGCGGTGCGCCCAGGGGCTTCACGACGACCTCGCGCCGTCCGACCAGCTGGTCGATGTGCAGGGCGACGCGTTCGTCGCCGGCCCGGATCATGATCACGGGGTAACTGATGTCGGGATCTTCCAGGCGCGGCTCGGATACGCCGAGCAGGGTCCCGAGGTGCTGTACGCGATACTCGTTGCCCGCATAGGACAGCGTGCGCGAGCCATCGATGTAGTACTGCTTCAGCTCTCCGGCCGGCACCTGTGACACGCCCTCGATCGACGCAATCGGGATGGCGTACGTGTCCTCGCCGGCACTGACCAGGACCGCCTGGTTGATGGCCAGGGTAACGGGCAGGCGCACCGTGAACCGTGTACCCACGCCCTTCTCGGTGTGGATGGCCAGCGTGCCGCCCAGGCGCCGGATCTCCGCGTCGACGACGTCCATGCCCACGCCACGACCCGAGATCTGCGTGACCTCGTCGGCCGTCGAGAAGCCGGTCTCGAGGATCAGCTTGATGACATCGTTGTCGCCGAGCTCGTCCTCGGCCGCGATCAGGCCCTTCTCGATGCCCTTGCGCCGCACGGCGGCGGGATCGATGCCCTTGCCGTCGTCGGTGACCTCGATGATGATGTCGGTGCCGCCGCGATGCAGATCGAGCCGAACCGTGCCCTGCTCCGGCTTGCCCGCCTCGTGGCGGCGCCCGGGCCTCTCGATGCCGTGCGATACGGCGTTGCGCAGGATGTGTTCGAGCGGCGCCACGATCCGTTCCTGGATGGAGCGGTCGACCTCGATCTCGCCACCCGACATGACCAGTTGCGCCTTCTTGCCGACCGTGCCCGCCGTCTGCCGGACGACCCGGTTGAGGCGCGCGCGCAGGCCGTCGAAACGCACCATGCGCGTCTGCATCAGGCCATCCTGCAGTTCCGACGACACCCGCGACTGCTGCAGCAGCAGCGTCTCGGCGTCGCGTGTGAGGTTGTCGAGGATGTCCTTGATCGAGTCGAGGTCACCGACGGACTCGGCCAGCGAGCGGGAGAGTTCCTGGATGCGCGTGTAACGGTCGAACTCGAGCGGGTCGAAGTCCTTGCTGGTTCGCTCGTCGGCTTCCTTTTCGTGGCGATAGAGAATCTGGGACTCGGTCTCGTTCTCCATCGTCCGCAGCTGGTCGCGCAGGCGTTTCACGGTCTGCTCGAACTCGTTCAGGTTGAAGCGATACTGGCCCATCTGCTCGCCGAGCCGCGAATGGTAGATGCTGACCTCGCCGGCGAAGTTGACGAGGTTGTCCAGAAGCTCGGACTGGACGCGGATCTGGTCGACACCCCCCTGTCCCTGCGCACGACCCTGCGCACCGGAGCGGCCGCCGCCGCGCTGCGGCGTCTCGGGCTCGGGCGTGGCCGGCGACGGGATCTCGTCCCCCTCGGACGTGCCGGCATCGTCCCCGGTGACCGCGGGCACGGTGTCGTTCGCGTCCGCGCCTCCGCCCTGCAGGCGGAGGTTCTGCAGGTCCTCGATGAGCCAGTCGACACGCGCGACCGGCTGACGGCCACGCGCCTGTTCGAGGAGCACGGTCAACGCGTCGACGGCCTCGTGCAGGAGGTCGAGGACGTCCTCCGTGGGCGCGCAGACACCTTCGTCGATCGCGTTGACGAGCGATTCCACCTCGTGCGTCAGGTCCGCAATCGGCGGGAAGTTGGCCATGCGGGCGCCGCCCTTGAGGGTGTGCAGGCTGCGCTGCAGCTCACCGATGACGTCGCGATCCTCCGGGTCCTCGCGCCAGCGCGACACGGCCCGGTCGCAGGCCTCGAGCAGCTCATCGCCTTCCTCCAGGAAGATGTCGAGCAGCTCGCCCTCGCCATCGTCCGGCGGGACGGTCGCCTGTATCGCCTCGTGTCGTTGCGTGTCGAGACGGGTCTGGATGTCGTCGGTGGCGACATCCCCGGCCTGCGGAAGCACGGCCAGTATGTCGTCGATCCGGGCCACTGCCTCGCGGAACAGGTCGACCTCGCGCGTCGTCAGCCGCTCCTCCCCTTCGCGGCGAGCACGGGCGATCTCCTCCATGCGCCCGGCGAGCTCGGCGATCGAGTCGACGTCGGCGGTCTGTGCACTGCCGACCAGTGTGTGCAGCGCACGCCGCACGTTCTGGTCCACGTTCATGGTGCGTGCTTCGTCGCCGGGCATCCCGAAGGCGGCCCGCAGCACGGCCTGGTGCATTTCCGCCTCGTTGGTGAATACCTGCAGCAGCGTATCGCCTGCGGGCGCGCCAGCGCCGGCCGGACCGGCGTTCACGGTCGCGGACGCCTGCGCGGTTGCGCCCGTCGGCGCGGCGCCGCCACTGGCTGCGGGATCGGCACCGCCGGAATCGTCCCCGCCGGGCGGAGGGTCGTCGCCACCGGAACCGCCCCCGGGGGTCGGCGGCCCGTCCTCGCCGCGACTCAGCGCGTGGGCCCGCTCGATCAGGTCGTCGATGCCATCGATCGGGGCGCGGTTGCCGCGCAGCTGCTCGATCAGCTGCGGGAGTGCGGCGGAAGCCTCGTCGAGCGTGTCGAACACCGCCTGCGAGGTCGCGACCGAGCGCTCGATCACGCGGTTGAGCAGGTCCTCCATCGCCCAGGAGAACTCGCCCACGAGCTCCGCGCCGATCAGACGGCCCCCGCCCTTCAGGGTGTGATAGGCACGACGCACGATCACGAGCGGCTCTTCGTCGTTCGGGCTGGACTTCCAGCGCGGCAGGTGCTCGTTGATCCGGTCGAGCTCGCCCAGTGCTTCCTCGATGAACACGTCGACGATCTCGTCGTCGACGTCCTCGCCCAGGATCGCCAGTTGCGAGCCGCTGGCGTCCGGATCGACGCCCGGGCTCGCGCGCCCGCCCGGTCCGGCGGCCTCGCCGGTGTCCACGGCCGCACGGGAACCACCCGGATCGTCGGACGGTGCCGGCGCCCCCCCCTGCGCGGACGACGCCCCGTCCGCGGCCGGGGTCTCGTCCAGCGCCGGCAGATTCGCGTCGCCGGCACCGGTGTCGGGACCCGCGAGCCCGGTCGCGCCGTCACCCGTATCGAAATCGAAGTCGACGGCGAGGTCGTCCAGGTCCTGGCCGGGCCCGGTCGCGGGCGGCCGCGCGGCGTCGGACGGTCCGTCCGGGACCTCGTCGGCGGATCCGGCAGCGGGCGACCCGGACGCGTCGTCGCCCAGGTCGAAGTCCAGGGCGGGGGCCTCCGCGCCTGCGGCGGGACCGGCCGCCTCGTCGCCCCCCCGGGGTACCGGCTCTTCCAGCCCGGACGCGGGCGCCTCGTCGTCCGGGCCGTCACGATCGCCGTCCTCGCCGAGATCCTCCAGCGAGAGATCGTCGTCCTGGTAGGTCGAGAGGTCGTAGATCCCGTTGCCCGCGGCCGCATCCGCGGCGGGAGCCGCCACGTCCGGCCCCGCAGGGTCGGCGTCCTCGCTCGACAGCTCGTAGGATTCCTCTTCGTAGTCGCCGGATTCGCGGCCGGAGTCCGCCTCGACCTCCAGGTCGCTCTCGATGACGACCTGTTCGTCCTCCGCGTACGTCTCGGGCTTGCCGCCGGCGTCGAGGGCCGCCATGGCGCGCGCCGCGCTTTCCAGCAGGTGGGTCATGCCCGCCCGATCGTAGTCGACGGCCTCGAGGTAGTACTCGAGCCCGGCGACCACGTCGGCCAGCAGCATCTGCGTATGCTCGTCCGGACGCTCGCCGCGCTGCACGAAGGACTTCTGCACGTGGTCGCGCAGGTCGCTCAGCAACGGCGCGGCGCGGCTGAGGGGGAGCATCGCGATCGCGCCGTGCACCTCCTCGATCAGGGCAGGCACCTCGGCCACGGCCTCCTGGCCGATCTCGGGATCGTCGCAGTAGGCCCCGATCGCCTCGCGCACCTTCGACAGATCGTCCAGCGACGACGCGACCACGGCCGACAGCAGCGGCCGGTACTCGGAATCCGGCAGGCTGCGGATACCCAGTGTCGCCCCATCGCCGGTGGCGGCACCGTCACGCGGACGCCCGTTCTGCAGTTCCACGAGATCGCTCTCGACGCGCAGCAGCACGTCCGCGAGCTCCTGCAGGCGCCAGTCGGCGTGCTCCGCATCCAGGGACTCGATGCCGGCGAGCGCGTCGGACTCGCGCTGAAGTGTGTCATGCGCCTCGGCGAGCCCGAGCATGCTGAACGTGTCGGCGACCTGCTTGATGCGCTCGGGCAGCCCCTCGAGCACGTCGGGGCGCCGCTCGTCGCTGTGGACGTAGATCTCGATGGCGTCCTTGACCTGCGCCAGGTCGTCGCGGATGCCCTGTCCGACCACCTCGAGCAACTCGCGGTTCGGTCCCTCGAAATCCGCCCGGGCTTCGTTGTTCGGCAGCAGCTCGTCGAGGTGATAGGTCTCCTTCACCTCGCGGACGCGCGCGCTGCCGGAGCCGGATCGCGCGACGTAATAGAGCAGGTTCCGCAGCAGCTCGATGGGGATCTGCCGCTCGAGACTCCTCTCCCCACCGCGCACGAGCTGGCTCAGCAGGCGCTCCACGCGGCCCATCAGCACCTTGACGCCCGTGTCGGCCTCCAGTCCCTGGTCCGCGAGCGACTCGGTGAGTGCGCCGCAGACCCGCCAGAGCCGCTGGACCGCCGGCGTGCCGGCCGTCCCGGCGAGTTCCTGCAGCACCGCGCCGAGCTCGGCCAGCTGCGTCTCGGCATCGTGTCCGCGATACCAGCCGAGCAGCGCGCGCTGGAAGCGCGGCCGCAGGCGCCGCGCCGTCTCCTCGAGTGCCGCCCGGTCGACGGCGTCATCGTCGGCGGTGGCCGCGTGATCGAGGCGGGGGAAGAACAGCTCGCGCTCGTCGAGCGGCTCGGCGCCGCGGGCGGCCCGCAGCTCGTTCATCAGCGGCAGGAGCACGACCGGGCGATCGTGACGCCCCGAGCGCAATCGATCGAGATAGTCCGGCAGTCGGAAGACGGCCTTGAGCAGGGCCTCGAGCCCAGCGGCGAGGGACCGGATCGAGCCATCGGCAAGCGCGGCCGAGAGCGCGCGCATCTCGCGCGCCAGCATGGCGGGGCCTACCAGGTCGAGCAGCTGCAGCGTGCCCCGGATTTCGTCGAGGCGCCGCGTGACCTGCTCGGTGCCGGCCGAGACGTCATCGGTCTCGAGAGACTGCTCCAGGGCCCGCTGCACCTCATCGATGAGGGGCGCGAGCTCCCGCAGGACCGTCTCGACCGAATTGATTTCCACCGTCTGCTGCACGCCCATCAGCTCCCGTGCGCGGGCGTCGCCCGGTTACGCGTTCCCCCGCTGCATCGTGATCGTCCGCGCATGCCGCTGCGGATCGATCTCCTCGGGCAGCTTGAAGCCCGTCACCGACTCGCGCAGCTCCGCGGACAACTGCGTGAGCTCACCGATCGACGTCGCCGTCTCGCTTGTTCCGTCCGACGTCTGGATCGTGATGCCCTGAATGATGTTCATGGTCTCGGAGATGTCGACGGCGGTGGCGGCCTGCTGCTCGGCCTCCTGCGAGATCTGCTTGATGAGGTCGGCGATCTGCTGCGATACCGACTCGATCTCGCCCAGGGCGCCACCGGCCTCCTCGGCCAGCTTCGCACCGCTGACCACACCGGCCGTCGACTGTTCCATCGAGGCGACCGCCTCGTTGGTATCATTCTGAATCGTCTTGATCAGTGCCTCGACCCGCTTCGTCGCGTCGGAGGCACGCTCGGCCAGGCGCTGCACCTCGTCCGCGACGACCGCAAAGCCGCGCCCGGCCTCGCCGGCCGTCGATGCCTGGATGGCGGCATTGAGCGCGAGGATATTCGTCTGCTCGGCGATGTCGTTGATCACGCCGATGATGTCCCCGATTTCCTGGGACGACTCGCCCAGGCGCTTGATCCGTTTCGAGGTCTCCTGGATCTGTTCGCGGATCGAATCCATGCCGGAGATCGACCGGCGCACGGTCTCGGCACCGTTGGATGCGATCGTCACGGACTTCATGGCGACCTCCGCCGACCCGCGCGCGTTCTTCGACACGCGCTCCATGGACGAGGCCATTTCGGTGATTGCCTCGTTGGCCGCCGCGATCTCGCGCGCCTGGTGGTTACTGGCCTCGGCCAGGCGGATCGCCGTCGACTGGGTGCGGTCGGCGGCGCGCGCCACGTCCTCGGCGGTGGCATTGATCGTGGTCACCAGGCTGCGCAGGGCGTCGATGGCCGAGTTCACCGAGTCGGCGATGGCCCCCGTGATGTCTTCCGTCACCGTCGCGTGGGTCGAGAGGTCGCCGTCGGCCAGCGTGGACAGCTCGTCCAGCAGCCGCAGAATCGCGCGCTGGTTCCGGCGGTTCTGTTCCGCCGAGACCTCGAGACGATGGCGCGCGCCCCGGATCAGCAGCCAGGCCAGACCGATCAGGGTGAGCAACACGGCTACGCCGAAGCCGATCGCGACGAGCAGCACCACGTCGGCGCCGCCACCTCGGGACACCGCCTCGTCGAGCTGGCCGATCGCCTCGGACAGATTGCCCTGCAGCTCGTTCGCGGCCTGATTCGCGAGCTGCAGTTCGGGCGCCAGCTCGCGGATCGCGTTGATGTGCCGGCGCACGGGGGCGTAGTTCACCGCCAGGTCGCGCAGCGTGTCCCGGACCTCGGGGTCCTGTACCTGGTTGATCTTCATGCGCACCGAACCCTGCAGGAGGCCGTCGAGCACGCGTCCGTACAGTGCCGCATCGCGCGCGAACTGCTGGGCCGCGTCGCGCGCCTGCTGCCCCCCGGTGAGCACCTCGTCGAGGGACCCCAGCGCCCGTTGCAACAGCCAGAGCTGCCGGCTGGCGGCCTGGATACGGTCGGGAGAGGCATTCCCGGCCACCAGCTGGTCGACGACCTTGCTGGTCTCCACGAGCAGATCGTCGGAGATGCCGCGGATTTCGCCGATGTAGTCGTTGATCTGCTTGACCGACTCGCGCCCCGCGGTGATCGCGTCGAGGTTCACCTTCTCCACCTTCCAGGCGCCCTCGACGGCTTCGAGCTCGGGCGCGTAGGCATCGGGCAGCGGCGGCAGGCCCGTGCTCGCGTCACCCTTGCCGAGGGTGGCGAGCGACGCGTGGAACTGCTTCGTGTACTTCTGCAGCTCGTCGTACGCATCGGCCTTGCCCGAGGCGGCCGCGGCGGCCGCAGTCGAGATCTGTTCGGCGAGGCGGTGCTGCTGCGTGATGATGTCGTCGTAACGGCTCTGGTAGCGACCCTGCGCCTGCGCGTAGAGGAAGGAAGCGACCATACCCGCGAGGAAGAGCACCAGCAGGACCGACAGGATCACCACGGGATTGCCGACGCCGGAGCGCAGCATCGACCCGATCTTCAGACTCGGCATGCGTGGAAGCTTCATGCCCTCATACCCTCCGCAACCCGCCAAGCGCGTCGTCGGCGCTCATCGAGCAATCTCGAGAAAATCCCTGCTGGCGACGAAATCCGCCAGGCTCAGCACCGGCCACGCCTCGTTCAGGCGACGAAAGCCGCCACGCACGTACGGTGCCAGCGCCCGGGCGGCCGTCTCCACAGTCGCCTGCTCTTCCATGTAGAACCGCTTCATTCCCAGGATGTCGTCCACGCGGAAGGCCGCGGTGACACCGTCCCGGCTGTACATCAGCATGCGGGCCCGTCGGCTCTGCGACGCCCAGCCGCCGGTCATGAAACCGTGCAGGTCCATCACGGGGACCAGCGTTCCGCGCACGTTGGCCACGCCGAGAAACCAGGGCGCCGTGCCGGGCACGCGCGTGCAGTGCGGCGGATCCAGGATCTCGCGCACGTCGTCCATGGAGGCGACGAACCGCTCCGCGCCCACGCGAAAACCCACGCCCGACCAGCGGTCGCGGGCCTCCTCCTGCGCGGGCAGGCGGGCACCCGCTTCCAGCAGCCGCTGCTCGTAGTCGAGCAGGATGTCGAACGGCTCGTCCGTGGCGGGTGCGGCCTCCACGGCCCCCTTTCCCTCAGTCGCCCAGGATGGCCTGGACACGGCTGATCAGATCATTCTCCTTCACCGGCTTGACGATGTAGTCGCGCGCGCCCTGGCGCAGACCCCAGACCTTGTCGGTCTCCTGGTCCTTCGTGGTGATGATGATGACCGGGATCTTTGCGGTGTCGGGATTCTTGTTGAGTTGCCGCGTGGCCTGGAAGCCGTTCATGCCGGGCATGACGACGTCCATCAGGATCAGGTCCGGCTTGACCTGCTCGGCCTTCTTCAGGCTCATCTCGCCGTCGGTGGCGGACTCGACATCGAAGCCATGCTTCTCCAGCATCTGCTGGTACGCATGCACCTCGGTCGGCGAATCGTCGACGATCAGAACAGTGGGCATGATCGTTGTCTCCTGCTGGTTTGCTGACGCCTAACCGACGCTCGCCACATGCTCCTTGATCGCGCCGAGCAGATCCTCCTTCGAGAACGGCTTCGTGAGGTACTGCTCGGACCCGACGAGGCGCCCGCGCGCACGGTCGAAGATGCTGTCCTTGCTGGTCAGCATGATGACCGGCGTGTTCTTGAACTTGCTGTTGTGCTTGATGAGTGCACACGCCTGGTATCCGTCCAGGCGCGGCATCATGATGTCGATGAAGATGATGTCGGGCTCGTGCTCGGCGATCTTCGCCAGCGATTCGAAGCCATCGCCCGCCGTCACGACCTCGCACCCGGCCTTGGTCAGGAGGTTTTCGGCGGAACGGCGGATCGTCTTGCTGTCGTCGACAACCATGACCTTCAGGCCGTTCAGCGCGTCGTCTGTCTCGCCCATTGTCCTGTCCGTCTCCCCGAAACCGGCCGGCCGGACCGTCGAAAAATCGCACACCGACGGGCCGAAGATAGCGCAAGCGCCCTTGGCGGGCAAACGTCATCGGGCTCCGAATCGTGCCCGAATCAACGGCTTAGCCCAAACTTTGCAGGCGACGTCACAACATGCGCCGGGCCACCAGTGTAGCCCTCGCAACTCGCCTGCAACAGCCGTACCGACTCGTATGTGCCACCCGCGGCGAATCGAGTACCATACCCTGCGTTTCGGCCGCTGGACGGGAGGTCCCACCGATGGCCACGGCGCTCCAGACCGTGCCCCACCTGACGACCGCGAGCTCGGGGCCCCTCCACGAGATCGAGACGCACCTGCTCGCGCACCAGCAGCGCATTGAACAGTGGCTGCGCCGGCAGTGGCTGGTCTCGCCCGCCCCGTTCTATGCCTCCGTCGACCTGCGCAACGCCGGGTTCAAGCTCGCGCCGGTCGACACGAACCTGTTCCCGGCGGGATTCAACAACCTCAATCCCGATTTCGCGCCCCTGTGCGTCCAGGCGATCCAGGCCGGGCTGGAGCGCGTGTGTCCGACCGCCGCCCGCATCGCCATCGTGCCGGAGAACCATACGCGCAACGTGGCCTACCTCGAGAGCCTCGCCGTGCTGGCCGAGATGATCGAGACCGCGGGTTACGAGGTCCGCATCGGGTCGATCGACCCCGAGCTGACGGAACCGCGCACCCCCGACCTGCCCTCGGGCCGGCGCCTGCGGATCGAGCCGCTCGCGCGCACGGGCGACCGCGTCCACGTCGGCGATTTCCGCCCCTGCGCGATCGTCAACAACAACGACCTGGCGGCCGGTCGCCCGGCCGCGCTGGAGGGAATCGAGCAGCCGATCCTGCCCCCGCTGGCCCTGGGCTGGTCCGAGCGCCTGAAGTCGAAGCACTTCCTCGAATACAGCTGCGTGGCGCGCGAGCTGGGTGAGCACATCGGGCTCGATCCCTGGCTGATCGACCCGCTGGCCCGAAACTGCGGCGCGATCAGCTTCATGCGCCGCGAGGGCCTGAGCTGCCTCGAGAACCATGTCGCGGAGTTGCTGGAGCAGATCGCCGCGAAATATGCCGCGTACGGGATCGAGCGCGAGCCGTTCGTGGTGATCAAGGCGGACGCCGGCACGTACGGGCTCGCCGTCATGACCGTCCGGTCGGTGGAGGACGTGCGCGTGCTCAGCCGCCGCCAGCGCAAGCAGATGAACTTCGCCAAGGGCGGTCGCGAGGTCTCGCAGGTCATCCTGCAGGAGGGCGTGTACACCTTCGAGACCCTGGGCGAGCCGGCCGCGGTCGCCGAGCCGGTCGTCTACATGATCGACCACTTCGTCGTCGGCGGCTTCTACCGCGTGCACAGCGGCCGCTCGCAGACCGACAACCTGAACGCACCGGGCATGCATTTCGAGCCGCTCGCCTTCGCGGAGCCGTGCAACACCCCGCACTGCCAGCTCGCGCCCGACGCGTGCACCAACCGCTTCTACGCCTACGGCGTGATCGCGCGCCTGGCCCTGCTCGCCGCCGCCCGCGAGGTCTCGGAATCGCGCGCGGGACCGCCCGGAGTCCCGGCATGACACGGCAGATCGGCTTCGTCATGGACCCGCTCGCGTCCATCACGCCGAAGAAGGACTCGACGCTCGCGATGATGCTGGCCGTCCAGGCGCGCGGCTGGCAGGCCTGCGAGATCCACGTGCCGGACCTGGCGCTGCTCGACGGTCGCGTCACGGCGCGCATGCGGACGGTCACGGTCCAGGACGACGACCACCATTGGCACGATGTGACGGACGTGGTCGAGGCACCGCTGACGGATCTCGACGCGGTAATCATGCGCAAGGACCCGCCGTTCGACATGGACTACATCTACGCCACCTACCTGCTGGAGCAGGCCGAGGCGGCGGGCGTACCCGTCTACAACCGGCCGCGGGGCCTGCGCGACGCCAACGAGAAGCTGTTCACGGCCTGGTTCCCGCAGTGCTGCCCGCCGACGCTGGTGACCGCGCGGCACGAGGTGCTGCGGAGCTTCATCGCCGACCAGGGCGACGCGATCGTCAAGCCGCTCGACGGCATGGGCGGCACCGGCGTCTTCCGCCTGCACGCAGAGGACCCGAACATCAACTCGGTGCTCGAGACGCTGACGGCCCGCTACCGCCGGCCGATCATGGCGCAGACCTACCTGCCGGCGATCCGCGAGGGTGACAAGCGCATCCTCCTGATCGAGGGCGAGCCGCTGGAGTACGTGCTGGCGCGACTGCCCTCGCGGGGCGAGACGCGCGCGAATCTCGCCGCCGGCGGCGGCTACCGGACCCAGCCCCTGTCGGACAGCGACCGCTGGATCTGCGAGCAGGTCGCACCGTCGCTGCGCGAGCACGGCCTGACCTTCGTCGGCCTGGACGTGATCGGCGACCGCCTCACGGAAATCAACGTCACCAGCCCGACGTGCATCCGCGAGATCGCCCGCGAGACCGGCGCCAACGCCGCCGAGCGCCTGATGGAAATCGTCTCCCGGGACCTGGACGCGGCATGACCCGCACGGACTTCCTCCGCATCACCGCAGGCACAATCGCGCACGTGCGTGGAGTGAGCGCGCCGGCGCGGGCTCGGCCGATTCGCGCCCCCGGTGCGGGTGCGGCGCCGGGTCGGTAGCGCCCCGGGCCACGATGCCGGGATCGACTCGAGCGCGGTCGCGAATCATCAATCAGAAGGTCGCTGGATGAATGCAGCCGCATCCGCCGTAACCGCCGCCGACCGGCTGGGCCTGACGCTTTTTCTCGCGGCGGCCGCGCACGGCCTGCTGATCCTCGGTGTCGGTTTCGCCCCGTACGAAAATCCCGCGGAGACGCCGCAGGCGCTCGACGTGGTGCTGCTCGAGCAGCATACCGACGACGCCCCCGAGCAGGCGGACTACCTGTCCAACGTGAATGCGGCCGGTGGCGGCAACAGCAAGCGGCCGGACCGCCCGCGGGCGCCGGTGAGCTCGCCCGAGCGCACCGACCAGCCGGGCCTCGCCCCCGCGCCGCTCGAGGCGGGCGCACCCCGGCCGAGCCCGCCCGCGCCGGAGCCCGTGCTCACCCGTCGGTTCTCGAAGGACCGGACCGCCACCGCGAGACAGCGCACGCAGCAGCCCGACAAGTCCCTGCCGCAACAGCCCGATCCCGTCGACTACGATGCCCGCATCGCGAGCCTGGCCACCGAAATCGACAACGAGTTGAGCGACTACGCGCAACGCCCGCGCAAGACGTTCGTCACCGCGCGCGCCCGCAAGTCCGCGGCCGCAAGCTACATGCACCAGTGGACCGAGTCGATCGAGCACATCGGCAATCTCAACTACCCGGAAGCGGCCCGCCGCGAGGGCCTGTCGGGCGCCCTCGTGCTGGTCGTCGCGGTCCGCTCGGACGGCAGCCTGTACGCCGTGCACGTGCGCGCTTCGTCCGGCCATCCGGTGCTGGACGCGGCCGCGAAACGCATCGTCAGTCTCGCGGCGCCGTTCGAGCCCTTCCCGGACGAGCTCCGGCGCAAGACCGATATCCTCTACATCACCCGGACCTGGGAGTTCACGTCCGGCGATCGCCTCACCACCCACTGACGTCGCGGCGGGCATGCCGGCGCGCGCGGGCCCGCGGGGCCAGGCTTCGCCGATCAGCGAATGGCTGGCGGCGAGCCGCGACGGGGGTACCATGGGGGTGAGCGCACACCACCCGTCGCCGCGCCGATCGCCCGGGAGGGTCCCGATGGAGCTGCGCAACCAATTCCTGCTCGCCATGCCGACGCTGGAGGACCCGAACTTCCAGCGCACGCTGACCTACATCTGCGAGCATTCCGAGCACGGCGCGATGGGCCTGGTGGTCAATCGCCCGCTGGCGCTGACGGTGGGCGAGATCCTGCGCCACCTCGACATCGAGCCGCAGGCCACGGCGATCGCGCAGCAGCCCGTGCACTACGGCGGGCCGGTGGAGCCCGAACGCGGTTTCATCCTGCACTCGCCGGTCGGCCACTGGGAGGGCACGCTCGCGCTTTCCGAATCGCTCGGTGTGACGACATCGCGCGACATTCTCGAGGCCATGGCACGCGGCGAGGGACCGGACCTGGCGCTGGTGACCCTGGGGTATTCCGGCTGGGGCGCCGGTCAGCTCGAGGACGAGCTCGTGCGCAATTCCTGGCTCACCTGTCCCGGCAGTGCGGACATCCTGTTCGACACCCCTGCGGAGGAACGCCTGTCCGCCGCAGCCGCGCGGCTGGGGATCGATCTCGACCTGCTGTCTTCCGATGCCGGACACGCCTGAGCGCGCCGGCGCCGGTGCGTCGCAGACCTTTCTCGGCTTCGATTTCGGGCTGCGCCGGATCGGTGTCGCCACCGGCCAGGCGATCACGTGCTCGGCGAGCCCGGTGGCGACCGTCCCCGCGCGCGACGGCGAGCCGGACTGGGCCGAGATCGACGCACTGGTCGCCGAATGGCACCCCGACGCTCTCGTGCTCGGCGTGCCGCTGCTGATGGATGGCCGCGAACAACCGCTGACGGCACGCGCACGCCGGTTCGGGCGCGCGCTCGCCGCGCGCTACGGCCTGGCTGTGCACGAGGCCGACGAGCGACTTTCGTCCAGCGCGGCCGAGACGCTGATCTCCGATGCGCGCGCGAGTGGCCGGCGCCGCAGGACGCGCAAGGGCGATGTCGATAGAATAGCGGCCACGCTCATACTCGAACGCTGGCTCGCGCATGGCGACTGACGCGGCGGAAGTGGAACAGTGGCTCGATCGCATGGCCGGCGAGATTCGCGCGAGCGTCGGCGACGACGTGCGCGATCTCCTCGTCGTCGGTGTCCACACCGGCGGCGTGCGCGTGGCCCACGCGCTGCACGATCGTCTCGGCGTGCGCGATGCCCTCGGCACGCTCGACATCTCGTTCTACCGCGACGACTTCACGCGCATCGGTCTGCATCCGCGCGTGCGCCGCTCGGAGTTGCCGTTCTCGATCGAGGACCGGACCATCCTGCTGGTCGACGACGTCCTCTACAGCGGGCGCACGATCCGCGCGGCCCTGAACGAGTTGTTCGACTACGGCCGCCCCGCGCGCGTGCTGCTCGCGGTGCTGGTCGAGCGCGCCGGACACGAGCTTCCGATCCGCGCCGATTTCGCCGGCACGCGGCTGGATCTCGCACCGGGCCAGCAGGTGCGCCTCAACCGCGACAACCTGGGGTTGTCGCTGCGCGACGCGCGCACGGGGGAGCCCATCGATGGCTGAGCCCGGCCGGGACGTCCAGGTCGGCGCGGACGGCCGCCTGCAGCATTTCCTGACCACCGAGGGCCTCGGGCAGGATCGGATCGTCGAGATCCTGGACCTGGCGGAGTCCTTCGCGGGCGTACACGACAAGTCGATCAAGAAGGTGCCACTGCTGCGCGGGCACACGGTCGTGAACCTCTTCTTCGAGACCAGCACGCGCACGCGCACGACCTTCGAGCTCGCCGCCAAGCGCCTCTCCGCCGACGTGCTGAACCTGAACGTCTCCACCTCCGCGACCGCCAAGGGCGAGTCGCTGCTCGACACGCTCGCCAACCTGCAGGCGATGCAGTGCGATCTGTTCGTGATGCGCCACGCGGAATCGGGCGCCGCGCACTTCGTCGCGCGCCACGTGGCACCGGGCACGCACGTGATCAACGCGGGCGACGGACAGCACGCCCACCCGACCCAGGCGCTGCTGGATGTGCTCACCATCCGCCGGCACAAGGGTGATTTCGAGAACCTGTCCATCGCCATCGTGGGCGATCTGCTCCATTCCCGCGTCGCGCGCTCCGAGATCCACGCGCTGCGGGCCCTCGGCACACGCGAAATCCGGGTCGTGGGACCACGCACGCTGCTGCCCAGCGAGATCGAGGCCCTTGGGGTGTCGGTGTTCCACGACATCGAGGAGGGCATCGCCGGCGCCGACGCCGTGATCATGCTCCGGCTTCAGCGCGAGCGCATGGAGCACGCCCTGCTGCCAAGCGAGACCGAGTACTTCTCCAAGTGGGGGCTGACCCCGGAGCGCCTCGCGCGGGCGAAGCCGGATGCCATCGTGATGCACCCGGGCCCCATCAACCGCGGCGTCGAGATCGACTCGCGCGTGGCGGACGGCCCGCACTCGGTCATCCTGGACCAGGTGACCAGCGGCATCGCCATCCGCATGGCCGTGATGGCGCTCGTGGCGGGCACGGCCCCCCGGGAGCCGCGCGCATGAGCGCCCTGCGCATAAGGGGCGGCCGCGTGGTGGATCCCGCGAGCGGCATCGACCGGATCGCGGATGTCTGGATCGCGGACGGCCGCATCGCCGCGATCGGCGATCCCCCGCGCGCGTTCCCGGACTACACGCCCATCGACGCGACCGGACGCATCGTCTGCCCCGGGCTGGTGGACCTGTGTGCACGCCTGCGCGAGCCCGGCGCGACGCACAAGGGCACGATCGCGTCCGAGACGCGTGCCGCGGCGGCCGGCGGCATCAGCACGCTGTGCTGTCCACCGGACACCACCCCGGTGATCGATACGGCGGCGACAGTCGAACTGATCCGCCAGCGCGCGGCCGCCGCCGGCGGTGTCCGCGTGCACCCGCTCGGGGCCCTGACCACCGGCCTGGCCGGCGAGTTCCTGGCACCGATGGACGCACTGCGCGCCGCCGGCTGCATCGGCATGAGCCAGGGCGACCGCCCGATCCCGGACACCCACGTCCTGCGCGCCGCGCTCGCGTACGCCGCGACGCTCGACCTGCCGGTCGTGCTGGCGCCGCGCGATCCCTGGCTCTCGACCGGCTGCGCGCACGAGGGCGCCGTGGCCACGCGGCTCGGCCTGCCCGGGATTGCCGTCGCCGCCGAGACGACCGAACTGGCGCGCATCCTCGCGCTCGCCGGCGATACCGGCGCGCGCGTTCACGTCGGTCGCCTGTCCACCGCGGCCGGCGTCGACCTGCTCGCGCGGGCCCGGGCCTCCGGCGTGCACGTCAGCGCGGACGTCGCCGCGCACCAGCTGCACCTGACCGCCGAGGCGGCCGCCGGGTTCGATTCCACGGCCCACGTGCAACCGCCCCTGCGCGACCCGGCCGACCGCGATGCGCTGCGTGCGGCCGTGGCCGAAGGTCTGATCGACACCATCTGTTCCGACCACCAGCCGCACGACCCCGACGCCAAGCTGGCGCCATTCGGCGCCAGCGCGCCGGGCATCTCGGCCCTGGAAACGCTGCTGCCTCTGGTAACGGCCCTGGCGCGCGAGTCGGTCTGCGATCTCGCAACCGCCCTTGCGCGCGTGACCGTCGGCCCGGCGCGGGCGCTCGGCCTCGCCGCGGGCACGCTCGCCCCCGGCGCCGAGGCGGACGTGTGCATCTTCGACGCCGAGGCCGGGTGGACAGTCGATCCGGAACGGTGGCGCAGCCGCGGGCGCAACACGCCGTTCGCCGGGCGACAACTGGAGGGGCGGGTGGAAATGCTGCTGATCGGCGGGCGCGACGCGACCCACTGAGCCGCCTTCGGCGTCCGGCTACTCGCGTGGCAGGTCGTCGAGCTGTTGCGGAAACTCGAGCTCCTCCTCCTGCTTGCGCCCCGAAAACGACTGCACGCCCCCGCCGAAGTTGATGCGCCACTCGAGATCGCTGCGCGAGTCCGCGTAATCGAGCGCCGTCTCGAGCTCCACCTGGTTCTGCCGGAAAAGGTCGAACAGCGAGTTGTCGAACGTCTGCATGCCGTCGCGTGAGCCCTTGCCCATCGCCGTCCGGATCTCGTGGATCTCGCCCTTGCGTATCAGCTCGGAGATGTAGGGCGTGTTGAGCATCACCTCGACCGCCGGCACGCGACCGCCCTTGCGGCTCGGCACGAGGCGCTGGGAGATCACCGCCCGGAGGTTCAGCGACAGGTCCATCAGGATCTGGTTCTGACCCTCCGACGGGAACATGTTGATGATGCGGTCCATCGCCTGGTAGGTGTTCACCGCGTGCAGCGTAGTCAGGCAGAGATGGCCGGTGTCGGCGTATGACAGTGCGTGCTCCATCGTTGCCCGGTCACGCACCTCCCCGATCATGATCACGTCGGGCGCCTCGCGCATCGCCTCGCGCAAGGCGTTGTCGTACGAGTGCGTATCGATGCCGACCTCGCGCTGGCCGACGATCGATTTCTGGTGGCGAAACATGTACTCGATGGGGTCTTCGACCGTGAGGATGTGGCCGCTGCGCGTGCGGTTGCGATGGTCGAGCATGGCCGCGAGGGTCGTCGACTTGCCCGATCCCGTCGAGCCGACGACGAGGATCAGGCCCTTGCGCTCGTTGATGAGACTTTGCAGGATTTCCGGAAGGTTCAGCGTCGACAGTTCCGGGATGTTGAACTTGATGTGCCGGATGACGAGCGACACCTCGCCACGCTGGCAGTAGATGTTGACGCGGAAGCGCCCGATGTCGGGCCGGGTGAACGCGAGATTGAGCTCGAACTCGCGCTCGAACTCCTCTTTCTGTTCGTCGGTCATCAGGCTGAGGGCGATCTTGCGCGCCATGCCCGGCTCGAGCCGGTTGCGGCTGACGGGGTAGGTCTCGCCGTCGATGCGCATGGCCGGGGGGGCGCCGGTCGTGAAATACAGGTCGGACGCCCCCTTGTCGGCCATCCGCCGAAGATAGGGATCGAGCGTGCTCATGGGACGGGCCTCCCGGCGGGGGTCGGACGCATGCTGCCCGGTACCGCCCGCGAGGGGATCCTGCCGGCGCGACGGGGCGTCACCGCCGCAACATCCCCGACTTGCTGTCTTCCGGCTGCTCCACCTCGAGGTTTACACCGTCGGTCAGGTCCTTGCCCCTGGAGTCGCGGCTCTCGAGCTTGAGCTTGAGCCGCAGGTCGTTCACCGAGTCGGCGTTGCGCAGCCCTTCCTCCGGCGTGATCGCGCCATCCTCGATCAGGTCGAACAGGGCGTCGTCGAAGGTCTGCATCCCGGCCTCGCGCGACTTCTTCATGAGCGACTTCATCTCGTGGACCTCGCCCTTGAGGATGAGGTCGGCCATCAGTGGCGTGTTGATCAGCACCTCGACCGCGGGCCGCCGGCCACTGCCGTCCTCCGTCCGCAGCAGGCGCTGCGAAACCACTGCCTTCATGTTCAGTGACAGGTCCATGAGCAACTGCTGGCGACGCTCCTCGGGAAAGAAATTGATGATCCGGTCCATGGCCTGGTTGGTGCTGTTGGCGTGCAGCGTGGCCAGGCAGAGGTGGCCGGTCTCCGCAAACGCGATGGCATGTTCCATCGTCTCGCGGTCGCGAATCTCGCCGATCAGGATCACGTCCGGCGCCTGGCGCAGGGTGTTCTTGAGTGCCACCTCCCAGTTGTCGGTGTCGGTGCCGATCTCGCGCTGACTGACGACACAGTTCTTGTGCTGGTGCACGAACTCGATCGGATCCTCGACGGTGATGATGTGGCCGCTCGAGTTCTCGTTGCGGAAGTCGATCATCGCCGCCAGCGACGTCGACTTGCCCGATCCCGTGCCGCCCACGAAGATCACGAGCCCGCGCTTGGTCATCGCGATGTCCTGCAGGACCGGGGGCAGCGACAGCTGGTCGAAGTTCGGGATCTCGTCGGTGATCGTGCGCACGACCATCGCCGTGCTGCCCCGCTGGACGTAGGCGTTGATTCGAAAGCGCGAGATGCCCGGCAGGCTGATGGCGAAATTGCACTCGTTGCTGGCCTCGAACTCGGCCGCCTGCTTGTCGTTCATGATCGACCGCGTCAGCATCTGCGTGTGCGCGGGCGAGAGCTTCTGGTTCGAGACCTGCGTCAGCTTGCCGTGAATCTTCATCGTCGGCGGCGCGCCCGCCGCGATATAGAGATCCGACCCCTCGCGCCCCTTGAGCATGCGCAGGAGGTCGTGCATGTACTTGATCGCCTTCTCGCGGTCCATTCGGATCTCCAGGAGGGGCCGTCGATTCGCCCGCGCGGATGTCAGGACGTCAGGGAGTCCGGACTTGCGGCCTTCCGCCTGGCCTCTTCGAGCGTAACCGTACCCTTCTTGACGAGCTCCCGCAGGTTCTGGTCGAGGGTCTGCATGCCGACGTTCTGGCCGGTCTGGATCGCCGAGTACATCTGCGCGATCTTGTCTTCCCGGATGAGGTTCCGGATCGCGGGCGTGCCGATCATGATCTCGTGGGCCGCGCAGCGGCCGCCGCTCGTCTTCTTCATGAGCGTCTGCGCGATCACCGCGCGCAGCGATTCCGAGAGCATCGCGCGTACCATGTCCTTCTCCGCCGCCGGGAAGACGTCGATGATCCGGTCGATCGTCTTCGCGGCCGAGCTCGTGTGCAGCGTGCCGAACACGAGGTGTCCCGTCTCGGCCGCCGTAAGCGCCAGGCGAATCGTCTCGAGATCGCGCAGCTCGCCCACCAGGATCGTGTCCGGGTCTTCGCGCAGCGCGGACCGCAGCGCCTCGTTGAAGCCCATGGTGTCGCGGTGCACCTCGCGCTGGTTCACCAGGCACTTCTTCGATTCGTGCACGAACTCGATCGGGTCCTCGACCGTGAGGATGTGGCCGTACTCGCTCTCGTTCTTGTAGTCGACCATCGCGGCGAGCGTGGTCGACTTGCCGGACCCCGTCGGTCCGGTGACGAGCACGATGCCGCGCGGATAGTCGGAGATGTCCTGGAAGATCCTCGGCGCCCCGAGCTGCTCCAGGTTCAGGATCTCCGACGGAATCGTCCGGAAGACCGCCCCGGAGCCGCGGTTGTGGTTGAACGCGTTCACGCGGAAGCGTGCGAGGCCGGGGATCTCGAACGAGAAGTCCGTCTCCAGGAATTCCTCGTACGTCTTGCGCTGGTTGTCGTTCATGATGTCGTAGACCATGCTGTGCACTTCCTTGTGCTCCATGGCCGGGACATTGATGCGCCGCACGTCACCGTCGACACGGATCATCGGCGGCAGGCCCGCCGACAGGTGGAGGTCCGAGGCACCGTTCTTCACGCCGAACGCGAGCAACTGCGAGATATCCATGCATCCTCCTCGGCCGGCCCGGGACGGGGTCGCGGAAGCAACCCGCGGGCCAGTATAGGCGAACTGGAACGGCACGCGAACCCGGCCGGCGCGGCGGGCGACCACCGGCGCGAGGCGTGCGACGAGCGTGGTCGTTCCTTTATCCTTGCACGATTCATCCTGGGGAGAGGATTCATGACCCGGCAGCAGATCGTATTCATCGGCGGCGGCAACATGGCGCGCAGCCTCGCCGGGGGCCTGATCGCCGACGGCTACCCGGCGGACCACATCCACGTGACCGACCCGAGCGCGGAGCAGCGCCAGCGCCTGGGCGATCGCTACGGCGTCGGCACGAGCGGCGACAACCGCGGCGCCGTCGCCGGGGCGGATGTCGTCGTGCTGGCCGTCAAGCCCCAGGTCCTGCGGGACGTGGCCACGGAACTGGGCCCGGCGATGGCGGCTCGCCGCCCCCTCGTCATCTCGATCGCTGCCGGTGTGCGCGAGCGCGACATCAGCCGGTGGCTGGGCTTCGACGGCCCGGTCGTGCGCTGCATGCCGAACACGCCCTCGCTGCTGCAGAGCGGGGTCGCGGCGTTGTACCCCAACGCGCAGGTGGACGAGGGGCAGCGCAATACGGCGGAGTCGATCCTGCGGGCCGTCGGCAGCGTCATCTGGCTCGACGACGAGACCCTGCTCGACACCGTCACGGCCGTGTCCGGCGGCGGGCCTGCGTACTTCTTTCTGTTCATGGAGTCCCTCGAGGCCGCCGCGGTCGCGCGCGGCATCCCGGCCGACAAGGCGCGCCTGCTCGTCATCGAGACGGCGCTGGGGGCCTCGCGCATGGCGCTCGAGTCCGAGGACGACCCCGCAACCCTGCGGGCCAACGTGACCTCGAAGGGCGGCACGACGGCCGAGGCGCTGGGCGTGTTCGAGCGCGAGGACCTCAAGGACATGGTCGACCGCGCGATCGACGCCGCGCGCAACCGCGCCGCCGAGCTCGGCGACGAGCTGGGGAAGGGCTGATGGGACCCGGCTACGGCACCAACGCACTGCAGTTCCTGGTCGGCACGCTGGTCGACCTGTATGCACTCGTCGTGATCCTGCGCTTCCTGCTGCAGGCGGCGGGCGCGAATTACTACAACCCCGTCGCGCAGTTCGTGGTACGCGCAACGCGGCCGATACTGGCACCGCTGCGGCGCGTGATCCCGATGGTCGGGCACTACGACCTGGCCGCGCTGCTCCTGGCCCTCGTCCTCATGGGTGTGAAGATCGGCCTCTACCGGCTGTTGTCGATCCCGACGCTCGTGATCGGCGGCTACGCCATCGGCATCGCGCACGTCTGGCTCGGCAGCCTCGCGTGGCTCGCCGTGGTCGACCTGCTCGCGCTGTTCATCAACGTGTGGTTCTTCGCGGTGCTGATCCTGGCCATCCTGTCGTGGATCGCGCCGGCCGGGTACAACCCGATCGCGGAAGTGCTGGCGCGCATCACGGACCCGCTGCTGCGTCCGGTTCGGCGGGTCATTCCACTCGTCGGCGGTATCGACCTGTCGCCGCTGGTCGTGCTGATCGGGCTGCAGGTGCTCAAGATGCTGCTCCTGCCGCCGCTGCTCATGCTGGCATGAACGCCGAGGACCACGGGGATTTCTGCCGCTGGGACGGTGCCGACCTGCTGCTGCAGCTGCGCGTGATCCCACGGGCACGTGAAACGGGCTTCGCCGGCATCCGCCATGGCCGCCTCCTGGTCCGGCTGCAGGCCCCGCCCGTCGAGGGCAAGGCGAACGCGGCCCTCGAGAAGTGGCTGGCCCGCCTGTGCGGAGTGACGCGCGCTGCGGTGACGATCGAATCGGGCGGCCACGGGCGGGACAAGTGCGTACGCGTCGCGCGCCCGGGCACTCTGCCGCCGCTCCCCGAGCTCGCCCGGCCGCCGGCGGCGGACGGCGACTGAATCCGCCGCGCGGGGTCCCCCGGACCCGGCCGGCCACGGGCCGCGGCGGCCCGCTGCTGTTGTATACTTCCGGCCTTTTACCCGCCCCCTTGCGGCCATGGCCGACACGATGCGGCCGGCCGCGCCGGGCGAGATACAACCCTGGCGCAGACGCAGGACATGCCCGATACGATTCCAGCGGATTCCGTCGGCCTGGTCACCGAGCAGCGACTCGCCTTCGATGAGCCGCTGGCGCTGGACTGCGGCCGTTCCCTTGCGCGCTTCGACCTCGTCTACGAGACCTACGGCGAGCTGAATGCCGACGCCAGCAACGCGGTGCTCATCTGCCACGCGTTGTCCGGCGATCACCACGCCGCGGGTTACCGCGACGCCGCGGACCGCAAGCCGGGCTGGTGGGATACCGTCATCGGCCCGGGCAAGCCCATTGATACCCGGCGCTTCTTCGTCGTGTGCCCGAACAATATCGGCAGCTGCAAGGGCTCGACCGGGCCCAACACGGTCAATCCGGACACCGGCCGGTACTACGGCCCGGACTTCCCGATCGTGACGTGCGGCGACTGGGCGCGCGCCCAGGAACGGTTGATGCGCGCACTCGGCATCCCGTGCTGGGCAGCCGTGGTCGGCCCCAGCCTGGGCGGCATGCAGGTGCTGCAATGGGCGATCGACTTTCCCGATGCCCTGCGCCACGCCATCGTCGTCGCGGCGGCGCCCAAGCTGACCGCGCAGAACATCGCCTTCAACGAGGTCGCGCGCCAGGCCATCACCTCGGACCCGGACTTTCACGACGGGCACTTCTACGAGCACGACGTCGTACCGCGCCGCGGCCTGATGCTGGCGCGGATGCTCGGTCACATCACCTACCTGTCCGATAGCGCCATGCGTGCCAAGTTCGGCCGCGAGCTGCGCGCGGGGCGCCTGGCCTACAGCTTCGAGAGCGAATTCGAGGTCGAAAGCTACCTGCGCTACCAGGGTCGTCAGTTCGTCGATCGGTTCGATGCCAACTCGTACCTGCTGATGACCAAGTCGCTGGACTACTTCGACCCCGCCGCGAACGCCAACGACTCCCTGTCGGCCGCGCTGTCACCCGCCCGGGCGCGCTTCCTGGTGATGGCATTCACCTCCGACTGGCGGTTCTCCCCGGCGCGCTCGCGCGAGATCGTCAAGGCGTTGCTCGATACGCACAAGCGCGTGACGTACGCCGAGATCGACGCCGATCACGGCCACGACGCCTTCCTGATGCCGATCCCGCAATACCTCGACGTGTTCGGTGCGTACATGGAACGCATCGCGGCCGAAACCGCGGGCGCGGAGCATGCGGCATGAAGCTGCGCCGGGACCTCGAGCTGATCGCGGACTGGATTCGGCCGGGCAGCCACGTGCTGGACCTCGGCTGCGGCGACGGCACGCTCCTCGCGCATCTCTATGAGTCGAAGGGCGTTACCGGCTACGGTCTCGAGATCGACCCGGAGAACATCGCGCGCTGCATCGCGCGGGGCGTCGACGTGATCCAGACCGACCTCGACCGCGGCCTCCAGGAGTTCGAGAGCGACGGCTTCGATCATGTGGTCATGACGCAGTCGCTGCAGGCGCTGCATTTCCCCGACCGCGTCCTCGAGGAAATGCTGCGCGTCGGCCGCGAGGCAATCACCTCGTTTCCGAACATGGGCCACTGGAAGTGCCGCCTGCAGCTGGCGCTGGGCGGGCACATGCCCGTGACCCGGACCCTGCCGCACCACTGGTACGACACGCCGAACATCCACATGTGCACGGTGCATGACTTCGAGCGCCTGTGCCGTGCGCGTGGCTACGAGGTGCTGGAGCGGGCGGCGGTCGACCGGCACCACCGCGCCACGCCGGGCGCGCGCATGCTCCCGAATGTCTTCGGCGAGAGCGCGCTGTACCGCTTCCGGCGTGCGGGCTGACGCAGCCGCGGGGAATCATCCGCGGGCGGCACGGTCACAGGGTCTGGAGAAGGCGAAGCAAGCCCGGGACCACATGCAGGGACCCGGACCGGGCGCCGACAAGGTCGCGGAGCCGCCGATGTCCCGCAGTCGATGGATCATCGTTGCCGTCACGCTGGTGGTGCTCGCCGCCGGAGGCGCGCGCGCGCTGGCCGGCGGCGCCGCCGTGCGCGAGGCCGGTGAGTATGCGATTCACTACAACGCCATGCCCGCCGACCATCTCGATGCCGAGCTCGCCGAGCGCTACGGGCTGCCCCATTCGAGCGATCGTTGCGTGATCACGGTCGCCGTGGTCGATCGATCCTCCGGGCAGGCGCAGCCGGCGATGCGGATCATGGCCAGCGCCACGTGGCCGGACGGACGGATGCAGCACGTGGACATGCGCCAGGTCAAGGACGACGGCGGTGTCTACTACGTCGGCGACGTTCCGATCGGCGCGGGCGGGACTCTCAGCTTCAAGGTGGACGTGCGCCCCGGGAGTTCGGCGACGCCGCAGACCATCCGTTTCAGCCGCAGCTTCGGCCGCCCCTGACGCGGGTCGCACCCGCCGCGGATGGTCTGATGAATCCCCCGCGGCCGCGCTCGGGTCGAGTGTGGCATCCTGGCCGGGGACCGTGTCGGGGTACGGGTAGCCGAAGCCACCGAGCCGGCGCCCCAACACCGCCAGGGGCCAAAATCGGCCGGGCCCCAAGCGTAACGCGCCGCAATGGATGAATCAGACCTTCCCTGGTGTCCTGTCTCGCAGGTTCATTCGATTTCTCGCCGGGTCCTGCAGCACCGGGCGGCGTCGCGCCTCCTCGCAACAGGCCACGCCATTGCTCGTCGGCACGCCTTGCCAGGCACGGCAATCCCTCGCCGAGGAAGTACGCGGAACTTGCGAGACCGGACACTAGCCCCGACGCGCGGCGTGCTTGGCCTGCATGAACTCCGCGTGACGCAGGTGGATCAGGTCGGCGATCCGGCGCAGGAGCTGCTCCTCGTACTTGTCGAGGCGGCCGTCCGCGAAGGCCACCCGCCACAGCGCCTCCATCAGCCGCTTCTTCTCGTCGAGCGAGTGCGTCTCGTGGACCAGGTGGGTGAACTGGTGCAGTGAGGTCGCCTCGCGGCTCTGCTCGTGGGCCAGCCGCACGATCTCGGCCACCTCGTCGCTCGACAGCGTCAGCGTCTCCTCCAGCAGCTGGTGGATGGTGCGCTGCTCGTCGTCGTCGAATTCGAAGTCGGCCCGCGCCACCTCGATCAGCAGCGCCGCCGCGGCCAGGTTGCGCCGATGCTCCGGATCTGCCTCGCCGCCCGGCTCCAGCCGCTCGCGGAAGAATGCCTGCAGGCGATCGAGCATGGCCACGGTCAATGGCCACCACGGCCCGGCACACGGCGCGCGATCCGCCGCGGGTCGGGGATTTCGGGACAGGACGGTCTCAAGCTACCGGCTCCGGCTGGAACCCCAGGGAGGCTGTGCAGGGACGCGCGACAAGCATGCCGGCCATCCGCAACGGTTTTTGACGGAATCAGCGAGAACTAGTTCGCGAGCTGGCGCGGCACGTACACGCCGTCGCGAAAATCGAGAAACAGATCGTCGATCTCCGGGTGCCACACGGGCTCGCCGGTCTCGTCCGGCTCGAGATTCTGCTCGGGGACGTAGGTCTCGGCATCCTCCTCGTCCACGATCACGTAGTACCACGGCGCATCCCTGCTCGGAGCACGGCTGCCGGTATTGCGGTGATACCACTCCTCGCTGCCCTGGTACTCCGGGTCGACGTCGTACACGACGCCCCGGTAGCCATGCTCCTTGTGGCGTACGATCTGCCCGAGACGGAAACTGGCGATGGGTGCGGCTGCGTGCATCAGCGGACCCCCTGTGCGGAGACTCATGCCCTATCGTAACAGACGGCTCACCCCGGCCGCGCCCCGCATCCGTGCCCGGAGGGCACCCGGAAGACCGGCGGAGGCGCGCGCGATCCCGGGACAGGGCGCCGCGGGCGCACGACCCGCCCGCTCGCCGCACCGACCGCTCGGCCGGGTGGCGCGAGCCGGTGCGCGACCGCCTGCCCGGAGCGCCTCGCAGCCGGGCAGGCGCCAATGCGGGCGTGAATCATTCACTGGACGTCCCCTATACTCGCCCCGCCGACGACAGACGAAGGCCCGATGCCACCCGACACCCACGTACACCAGCTGATCGAACGCGCGCGCACGTGGATCGCGCACCCGCGCCTGCCGGGTGCAGTCGCGTCGCTGCTGGTCGTGGTGCTGGGGCTGCAGCTCGCCGGTGTCACCTGGTCACTGCTTCCGGCCGCACCGGCGGCGCACGCCCCCGCCGCCATGCCGGCGCAGGACCACGCCGGCGCGGGCCCCGCGGCCACCGATCCGGCCGGCGAGCTCGCCGCCCTGCACCTGTTCGGCAACGCGCCATCCTCGGCCGATGCGACGGGTGCGAGCACTGCCCCGGAGGACGCGCCGGAGACGCAGTTGAACCTCACCCTGCGGGGCGTGTACGCGCCGGGCGGCGGCGATGGCATTGCCATCATCGCGGCCGGAGGCGGCGCCGAGCACGTGTACGCCACGGGCGACACGGTCGCCGGCGGCGCGCGCATTCGCGGTGTCTATGGCGATCGCGTCGTGCTCGAACGCAGCGGTCACCTCGAGACCCTGCGCATGAAGACCGCCGAAGCTGCGACCGGCGGCCCGGGCGGCGGCGCGCGCGCCGCCGCGCCGAGTGCCGATGAGCAGCGCATCGCACAGCGTGCCCGCGAGATTCGCCAGCGGCTGCTGAGCAACCCCATGGAGCTTGCGCGCATGGTGCGCTTCCAGCCGTATGTGCAGGATGGCCAGCTGCTCGGCTACCGCATACAGCCCCGTGCGGCCGACGCGCGACTCCTTGGCGATCTCGGGCTGCGACCCTCGGACGTCATCACGGAGATCAACGGCATCCCGTTGAACGACCCCGGCCAGGCGAACCAGGCATTGCAGGCGCTGCGCGATGCACAGATGATCAACGTGACCGTCCTGCGCGACGGCGCGCAGCGCACGATGTCGATCCCCATCGGGGCACCGGGGTGAAACGCCCGGCGGAACGCGGCGTTGCACGAGCGCATCGCGTTTGACCGCACGGTACGGGCATAAGAGAATCCCCTTGCCCGGTCAACTGTCGCTGTGGTATGCGGCCGCGGACCCGGCGGACCGGACGTGACCGCCGGAAGTCGTGAAGACCGGTTTCCGCGCAATGCAGCCTGGCGACGGCCGTGGGCGGGTGCCCGCAGCCCCGGCATGCGTACCCCGGCCTGCAATGGCCGCACCGCCCGAACCGCGTGACCAGATAACCATGACAACGATTCCCGGCCGCTTTGCGCGCGGTACGTTTTCCACGCTCCTGGCCGTCCTGGTTCTCTGCCTGGCCATGCCGGCCAGGGCGCAGGACGACAGCTTCACGCTGAACCTTCAGAACGCCGATCTTCGCTCGCTCATCGAGACCGTATCGAAGCGCACCGGGCGCAACTTCATCGTCGACCCACGCGTCAACGCCAAGGTGACCGTCGTGTCGTCGACGCCGGTCAGGGACAGCGAGCTCTACGACATCTTCCAGCAGGTCCTCGCCGTGCACGGGTACGCGGCCGTGCCGGCAGGCGATGTGATCAAGATCGTGCCCTCGGTCGCCGCGAAACAGGACGCGATCCCGGTGCAGGGCGGCGAGGGCGGACAGGTAGTCACGCACGTGGTGACGGTCGAGCACGTCAACGCCGCGCAGCTCGTGCCCATCCTGCGACCGCTGCTGCCGCAGGAGGCGCACCTCGCGGCGTACCAGCCGACCAACCGGCTGATCATCACCGACACGGCCGCGAACATCAGCCGCCTGGTGCAGATCATCAACCGGGTCGACCGACCGCTGCAAAGCGATGTCGAGGTCATCCGGCTCGATCACGCGTCGGCGTCGGAGGTCGTGCGCATTCTCACCAGCCTGCAGCCGCAGGCTGCGCAGGGTCAGCCCAGCGCGGGCCCGCAGTTGGCGGCCGACCCGCGCACGAACAGCGTGCTCGTGAGCGGAGAGCGCGAACAGCGCCTGCGCGTGCGCACCCTGATCGCCAATCTCGACACGCCGCTGAAGCGCGAGGGCAACACCCGGGTGATGTACCTCAAGTACGCAAACGCCGAGGACCTGGTCGACATCCTCGAGGGCGTGAGCAAGGCCCAGGCGAAGGCCAAGAACGCGAAGACCGAGGCTGCCGGTGCGGCATCGGGCAACGAGGTCACCGTGCAGGCCGATCCAAACACCAATGCGCTCATCGTGACCGGTCCGCCCGACCGCCTGCGCAACATCCAGGATGTCGTCCATCAGCTCGATATCCGGCGGGCGCAGGTACTGGTCGAGGCCATCATCGCCGAGATATCGGAAGACAAGGCGCGCGAGCTCGGGGTCCAGTTCGCGTTCGACGGCACGGACAACAATGGGCCGGGCGGTCTCACCAGCTTTGGCAGCGGCGGCAGCAACATTGTGCAGCTCGCGACCAATCCGGCCAGCGTCGCCAACGGCCTGTCGCTCGGCGGACTGAGCCGGGGGCCGAACCAGACCGATTTCGCCGTGCTCCTGCGCGCGCTCGCCTCGGATGCGAACAACAACATCCTGTCAACGCCCAGCCTCGTGACTCTGGACAACGAGGAGGCGCAGATCGTCGTAGGCCAGAACGTGCCGTTCGTGACCGGGCGCTACACCAGCGCGGACTCCGGCTCGGGCGTGAGCAACCCGTTCCAGACCATCGAGCGCCGCGATGTGGGTCTGACGCTGAAGGTCAAGCCGCAGATCAACGAGGGCGACACGCTGAAGATGGACATCGAGCAGGAGGTATCCTCGATCGCGTCCACCGCGCAGACCGCCGCGGATGTCGTCACGAACAAGCGTTCGCTCAAGACCACCGTGATGGTGGACGACGATCAGACCCTCGTGCTCGGCGGGCTCATCGACGACACCGTGCGCACAACCGATGAGCGCGTTCCGCTGCTCGGGGACATCCCGGTGATCGGGCGACTGTTCCGCTACCAGAGCACCAGCAAGGAAAAGCGCAACCTCATGGTATTCCTGCACCCCCGGATCCTGCGCGACGCCAAGCTGGCGAACACCTATACCGGGGAGAAGTACAATTACCTCAGGCAGCAGCAGCTCGAGCGCAAGCGCAAGAACGAGGACTTGATGATCGATCAGCTGCCGACCCTGCCCGAACTCCACCTGCGGCAAGACGGCACGCCCGGCATGCCGTCCGGAACCAGCGATGAGCGAACCGGATCCGGCTCCAACGGAAGCACCGAAGGCACCCGCTGACCCCGGCGCGGCCACGACGGCCACCGGACCGCGGGTTTCGTATGCCTTCGCCCGACGCAACGGCGTGCTCGTCGAGAACGACGACGACGGCGCGCCGATTGCGATCGTGCGCCCGGAGGCCAGCGCGGATGCCCTGCTCGAGCTCCGTCGGGCGCTGCGCACGCCGCTGGCGATCTCGCACGTCTCGGCGGAAGAGTTCTCGCGACGCCTGACGCAGCGCTACGAGCGCGGCTCCGGCGGCGCGCTCGATGCCGTGGACGATCTCGGCGACGACGTCGACCTGGCGAGCGCAGCGGAGGCGCTGCCCGAACCCGAGGACCTGATGGAGTCCGAGGACGACGCGCCGATCATCCGGCTGATCAACGCGATCCTCACCGAAGCCGTGCGCAACAACGCCTCCGACGTGCACATCGAGCCATTCGAGCAGCGCCTTTCCGTGCGCATGCGCGTCGATGGCGTCATGCATGATGCGCTGGAGCCCCCCCGCTCGATCGCGCCCCTGATCACCTCGCGCATCAAGGTGATGGCGCGCCTCGACATCTCGGAGAAGCGCCTGCCGCAGGACGGCCGCATTTCGCTCCGGGTCGCGGGCCGGCCGGTGGACGTGCGCGTGTCCACGCTGCCGTCGGGCCACGGAGAACGGGTGGTGCTGCGCCTGCTCGACAAGCAGGCCGGGCGCCTCGATCTCGAGCACCTGGGCATGTCCGCCCGCGACACCCGACTGCTGACCGACCTGATTCATCGGCCACACGGGATCATCCTGGTCACCGGTCCGACCGGTTCGGGCAAGACCACCACGCTCTACGCGGCGATCAGCCGCCTGAACGACGCCAGTCGCTCGATCCTCACCGTGGAGGACCCGATCGAGTACTACATCGACGGTATCGGCCAGACGCAGGTGAACACGAAGGTCGAGCTGACCTTCGCGCGCGGACTGCGCGCCATCCTGCGCCAGGACCCCGACGTGGTTATGGTGGGCGAGATCCGCGATCTCGAGACCGCCGAGATCGCGGTGCAGGCGAGCCTGACGGGGCACCTCGTGCTCTCCACGCTGCACACGAACACCGCGATCGGCGCCATCACGCGGCTGCGCGACATGGGCGTCGAACCGTTCCTGCTCTCGTCCAGTGTCGTCGGCATCATCGCGCAGCGCCTCGTGCGCCTGCTCTGTCCGCATTGCCGCGTCCCGCACACGATGACCGCCGGCGAATGCCAGCTCTTCGACCTCGACCCCGGCGCCCCGCCCGAGGTGTGGGCCGCCAGCCCGGAGGGCTGCGACCAGTGCAGCCGCACCGGCTACCATGGACGCAGCGGAATCTACGAGCTCGTCGCCGTCGACGACGCCATGCGCAACCTGGTGCACGACGGCGCCGGGGAGTTCGAGCTCGATGCGCACGCCCGCCGGCGCGGTCCCGGGATTCGCACCGACGGCCTGCGCCGCATCCGGGCCGGCGAGACCTCGGTGGCCGAGGTGCTGCGTGTCACGCCGAGCCGCGACGGCGACACCAGTCCCATCATCGAGTAGTGGAGGTCCGGCCGATGCCCCGCGACCGCGCCCCGGCTGCCTTGTCGGCCATGTGGGGATTTCGTTCATCCTCTGCGACGCGTTGCGCCGCCTCTCCGCGGTGCCGCCATGCGTCGTCGGCGCGCCTTGGGCGGCAACGCCGGAGCCACCCGGACGCGCCACGAAATCCCCGCATGACCCACTGACGCCGGATGCCCGCCTTCGAATACACGGCCCTGGACGGCGACGGGCGCGAGCGCCGCGGCGTCCTCGAGGGCGACACGGCCCGCCAGGTGCGCCAGCAGCTGCGCGAACAGGGCCTGTCGCCACTCGGCGTGCGCGAGGCCGCCGAGCGCGAGGGTCGCGGCAGCGCCGGCCCGAGGATGGGCATGCGCCTGGGCCGGAGCATGGGGTTCGGCGACCTGGCGCTGGTCACGCGCCAGCTGGCCACGCTGATCCAGTCCGGCATGCCGGTGGAGGAGGCCCTCCAGGCCATCGCCCGCTACGCCGACAAGGCGCGCGTGCAGCGCCTCGTGCTGGCCGTTCGCGCTCGCGTCGTCGAGGGCTACTCGCTGGCGGCCGGGCTGGCGGAGTTTCCGCGCACGTTCCCGGAGATCTACGTCGCCACGGTGCGTGCCGGCGAGCAGTCCGGCCATCTCGGCAACGTGCTGGAGCGCCTGGCCGAGTACGTGGAAGAGCGCCAGGACACGCGCGGCTCGGTGACCGCCGCGCTCGCCTACCCGATCATTCTCACCGTCGCGGCGCTCGCGATCGTCACCGGACTGCTGACCTACGTCGTGCCGCAGGTCGTGGGCGTGTTCGAGACGCTGGACGCCCAGTTGCCGCTGCTCACCCGCGCGCTGCTCGCACTGAGCGCGTTCCTGCGCGAATGGGGCGTCGTACTGCTGATCGTGCTCGTGGGCGCCGTGATCGGGGCGCGTTTCGCGCTGAAGAACGAATCCGTACGTTTTCGCTTCGACGCGTTCCTGCTGCGCCTGCCGGTGCTCGGGTCCGTGCTGCGCGGCGCCGACACCGGGCGCTTCGCCCGAACGCTGTCGATCCTGGCGGCCAGTGGCGTTCCGGTGCTGGAGGCGCTGGGAATCGCCGCGACCGTGATCAGCAACCGGCCGCTGCGCGTGGCCGTGCAGGAGGCGGCGCGCCAGGTGCGCGAGGGCACCGCGCTGCACCGCGCGCTGGGGAAGAGCGGCCGTTTCCCGCCGATGGTGCTTCACCTGATCGCCATCGGCGAGCAGTCCGGCCAGCTCGACTCGATGCTGCACCGTGCCGCCGACTACCAGGAGCGCGCGACGCGGATGACCGTCACCCTGCTGGTGAACATCTTCGAGCCGGTCCTGATCCTGACCATGGGCATCATCGTGCTGCTGATCGTGCTGGCCATCCTGCTGCCGATCTTCGATCTCAATCAGCTCGTCGGCTGAGTCCGGCGGGTGCACGTCGCCGGCTCGCGCACACCGCATGGGTCGCGGCCTTGTGCGGGGCCCCGGCGGACCGTGATAGCGTAGCGTGCGTGGGCAGCGGCGACCGTCGTTGCCACACCGCCACGTCCCGCACGAAGGAGCGTTTGGGCAGCCAACATGTCCGACAAGACGTTCGCCCGGAATATCGGCTTTCTCTGCAGCTTCTACGCGTCAACCGCAGAGGTCTGTCGCCGGCTCGCGATGAATCGGCAGCAGTTCAACAAGTATCTCAGTGGCGACGTGCGTCCGTCGCGCCACAACATGCGCCGAATCTGCGACTTCTTCGGCGTGACCGAGGCCGAGCTGCTGCTCGAGCACGGACGCTTCGCGGAGATCGTGTCGCTGCGCAAGCGCCCGGCCACCGGCGAGATGCTCGCCGAGCCGCTCGGCCACATCGATGCGATCTACCGCGAGTCGCAGAGTCTCGAACGGTACGTGGGTTACTACTTCCGGTACTTCTACTCGTTCGGGCACCCGGGCTACATCGTGAAATCGCTCGCCTCCCTGTTCGAGAAGAACGGTCGGTACTACTGGAAGAACATCGAGATCTGGCGCCCGGGCGGACCCGGCGCCTCCGTCTCGACGATGAAGTACCTGGGCACGGCGGTCATGCTCGGCGAGCGCATCTTCATCGTCGAGTACGAGTCGATGCTGAAGGGCTCGATCACGCAGGTGACGCTGTACCCGAGCTACCACACGCGCATCACGCGCCTGCGCGGGGTGCAGACCGGAGCGCCCGTCTTTCGAGGGCGCAAGCCGAGCGCGTCGCTGGTGCTGATGGAGTATCTCGGCCGCACGATCCGCGTGCGTGACGCCCTGCGGGCCTGCGGCCTGTACCCCGACGGGGACCCCGCCGTCGATCCTGCCATCCGGGGCCTCATCTCCAATCACGTGCCGGATGGCTCGTGGGTCCTGGAGGCCGAGGAGGTCTGAGCCCGACCATGCGCACACCCGGGCACGCGGTGCCGTCGCCCGGCGTCGGCACGTTCATTCGATCGATTCATCCGGAGGAGACCATGGACGACAAGGTGGTACTCGTTACCGGCGGCGCGACCGGCATCGGCCGGGGAATCGCGCTGCGGTTCGCACACGCGGGGGCGAGCGTCGTGATCGCCGGTCGCACGCAGGAAACCGGGGCGGCCACGGAGGCGGAGCTGCGTGCCATCTCGGCGAACTCGCGGTTCCTGCAGGTCGACCTGGCCGAGGAAGATGCCGTGGCGGCGCTCATCGAGACGATCGACGCCGACTACGGCCGCCTCGACGTGGCCGTGAACAACGCCGGCGTCGGCTCGCGCCGAAGCACCATCCGTCCCGACGATCCGCCGGGCGTGCGCTGGGACAAGATGCGCGGGCCGAACCTGGACGCACCGTACTTCGTTTGCGCCTACGCACTGCCGCTGCTGGCACGCACGGCCGGCACGATCGTCAACATCTCGTCGACCGCGTCGATGCACGGGAACTGGGGCCTGTACGGGGTCGCCAAGGCGGGCGTCGAGGCACTCACCCGCTCCTTCGCCGCGGAGGGCGGATCCCGCGGGGTGCGCGTCAACGGCATCAGCCCGGGCTGGATCACGACCGAGCTCGACGCCGAGTCGCCGGCCAGCGGCTCCGGAGACTGGGAATCGCCGCCGTCGCTGCTGGGCCGAATGGGCGCGCCCGACGAGATCGCCGCGGCCGTGCAGTTCCTCGCCTCGGACGAGGCTTCGTTCGTCACGGGACAGACCCTCATCGTCGACGGGGGACTCACGGTCACGGACTACCCGTCGCGGGCCATGCTGCTCGACAAGGCCGACCGGATCTCGTCCGGCGCGCGTTGACCGGCGCGGCACGCCCCGGCGCCACTACCGGCCGGTCTCGTGCCCGGGCGCGCCCGGATGCGCGCCGTCCAGGGGGAAGTGGCAGGTGTACTCGTGGCCCTCGGAGGCGCCGGCGGGCGCCGGCGCCTCGATGGCGCAGCGCTCGCGCGCATACGGGCAACGCGTGTGGAACTCGCAGCCGGGCGGCCGGTTCATGAGGCTGGGTACCTCGCCGGAGATCTCGACGCGCGCACGCGCCGCGTCCGGGTCCGGCTGCGGTGATGCCGAGAGCAGGGCCTCGGTGTAGGGGTGGCGCGGCCGCTCGAAGATGTCGTCCGTGCTGCCCTGCTCCACGAATCGCCCCAGGTACATGATCGCCATGCGGTCGGTGATGTGGCGGACGACGTTGAGGTTGTGCGTGATGATCAGGATGGCCACGCCGAGCTCATCCTGGACGCGCGCAAGCAGGTTGAGTGCCTCTCCCTGCACGGAGACGTCGAGGCCCGCCGTCGGCTCGTCGGCGAGGATGAGCTTCGGGTCGAGTGCGAGCGCGCGGGCAAGCCCGACGCGCCGTGCCTGCCCACCGGACAACTGGTGCGGGAAACGCCCGGCGAAGTCGTCCGTGAGGCCGACCAGCCGCAGCAGCCGGCTGGCCTCCGCGTCCAGATCCCGCTCGCGATAGCCATGGATCCGGAACGGCTCGGTCACCAGGGAGCGCACGGTCATGCGCGGTGACAGCGACCCCGCGGGGTCCTGGAACATCAGGGCCATCTCGCGCCGCACCGCCGTGTACTCGCTGCGCGCCAGGCCGGAGAGCTCCCGGCCACGGAAACGCACCGATCCGGAATCCACCGCGACCAGCCCGTCGATCGCGCGCGCGAGCGTGGACTTGCCGGAGCCGCTCTCACCCACAAGGCCGACGGTCTCGCCTTCGCGGATGTCGAAGGAGACGCCGCACACGGCATCGATCCACGGATCGCGCACGCCGCGCACCAGTGCGCGGACCGGCCCCATGCTGCGGAACCGCACGCGCAGATCGTTCACCTCGAGCAGGGCGGTCATGACGTCGCGCCCCCGTCGGCGGGATCGAGGAGGTGGCAGCGCGCGCGGTGTGCATCACTGCCGGCAGCCGGGTATTCACGCGGGATTTCCTCCGCGCAGCGCGCGTATGCCCGCGGGCAGCGCTCGTGGAAGATGCAGCCGGGCGGCACGTGCAGCGAGTCCGGCACCTCGCCCGGTATCGTCGGCAGGTGCCGCGTCTTCTCGGGGATGCGTCCGGGGTCGCACTCGATCAGCGCCTGGGTATAGGGATGCCCCGGCTGCCGGAAGATCTCCCGCACCGTGCCGTGCTCCACCACCTCGCCCGCGTACATCACGGCCACGTCGTCGCACAGCTCCGCGACGGTGCCGAGATGGTGGGACACGAACAGGATCGAGCAGCCGATCTCCTGCTGCAACCGCCTGAGCAGGCCGATGATCTGCACCTCGAGGGTCGCGTCCAGCGCCGTCGTCGGCTCGTCGGCCAGGAGCAGGGCGGGCTCCGCAAGCAGCGCCATGGCGATGCAGATGCGCTGGCGCATGCCGCCGGAGAACTGGTGCGGGAAACCCTCGATGCGACTCTCGGGGTCCGGGATTCCCACACGGCCGAGCATCGCCACGGCGCGGCTGCGCTTCTCGCGCTCGGGAATCGGATCTCGGTACTGGATGTCGATCATCTGGGTGGCGACGGAGCGCACGGGATTGAGCGCGGTCATCGGGTCCTGGAAGATCATCGAGGCCCGGCGTCCGCGGATGGCGCGCAGCTCGCGCTCGCTCATCTTCAGAATGTCGCGGCCCTCGAACAGGATCTCGCCACCGACCACCTCCGCGTTGCCCGCCAGCAGGCCGATGCTCGCCACGGCCAGGGTCGACTTGCCGCTGCCGCTCTCGCCGACGAGCCCGACGATGCGCCCCCGCGGGACGGCGAGGCTCACGTTGCGCAGGGCATGAACGCGCCCGCGCGTACTGCCGAAGTCGAGCGACAGGTCGCGCACCTCGAGGACGTTGTCGCCGGCTCCCGTCACAGGTCGCGCCGCAGCTTGGGGTCGAAGATGTCGCGCAGGGCCTCGCCCAGGAACGTGAAGCCGAGCGTCGACACGACGATCGGCAGGCCACCGAAGAACACGGGCCAGGGCGAGTTGCGAATGAAATTGTAGCCGTCGTTCAGCACCGTCCCCCAGGACGGCGTCGGCGGCCGCACGCCCATGCCGAGGAAGCTCAGCCCGGCTTCGAGCGTGATGACGAGCGGCACGTCCATGCTGGCGAGGATCAGCAGCGGCCCGATGACGTTCGGCAGGATGTGGATCGCGAGGATCCGCGGCGTCCCGGCGCCCATCGAGCGTTCCGCCAGGATGAACTCGTTGCTGCGGATCGCGAGGGTTTGCGTGCGCACGATGCGCGCATAGATCGGGATCGCGGTCACCGCGACCACCAGGATCACCGTATACAGGCTGGGCCCCAGGAGCGTGACCACCGCAAGCGCGAAGATGATGACCGGGAACGCGCGCACGGCATCGAACAGCAGCAGCAGACCATTGTCGAGCCAGCGCGGACCGAAGCCGGCCACGAGTCCGAGCAGGAGTCCCACGGACAGCGCCCCGCCCAGGGACGCGAGGGCGACCTCGAACGCGATCCGCCCTCCCATGATGACGCGCGAGAAGACGTCGCGGCCGAGCTGGTCCGTACCCATCCAGTGCGCCCAGGACGGAGCGGACAGCTTCGGGCCGACCAGGATCTGGTTCGGATCGTACGGGACGAGCCAGGTGGCGAACACGGCGGTGCCCACCATGACCAGCACGAGCACCAGGCCGGTGAGCCCGAGCGGGTCCCGGCGGAGCCGGCGCCAGTACTGCAGCACGGCGCCGGCCTCGCGCGGCGGGCGCTGTGCCGATTGCGTGTGCTCGCGCGTGCTCATCCGCTACAGGCTCTCCCGGGCGCGCGGGTCCAGCAGGGCATTGACGACGTCCGCCAGCGCCGTGGCGATCACGAACAGGCCGGTGGTCACGACGACGCAGCCCATGACGATCGGATAGTTGCGGTTACCGACCGCGTTGACGATGAGCGTGCCGATGCCCGGGCGCGCGAACACGATCTCGGCGAAGACCGCGCCCGACAGCAGGTACGCCATGCCGACGCCCAGCAGCGTGACGGTGGGCAGGATCGCCAGGGGCAGCGCGTAGCGGAAGACGATGCGCGCCTCCGGCAGTCCGAAGGCGCGGTTCATCCGGATGTGGGTCTCGCCGAGGACCTCGAGCATCGACGCCCGGACCACGCGGGCCAGGTAGCCGACCCAGGAGACGCCGACCGCGAATGCGGGCAACAGCAGGTGCCGGTTGAAGAACCCGTCGCCCGCGCCGGTCGCGGGCAGCCACTTGAGCGTGACGGCGAACAGCAGCAGCGAGTAGAGGGACATCACGAAGGCGGGAATCGCGATGACCGATACGGACAATATGCCCGACACCCGGTCCGCGAGCGTGTTGCGGCGAATCGCCGAGTAGCATCCGAGCGGTATCCCGAGCACGGCCGCCCAGGCAATGGCGGTCAGGATGAGCACGAGAGTGTAGGGCAGCTGCTCGAACACGATGCGCGAGACGGGGCGCCCCGTCATCACGTCCACGCCCATGTCGCCGTGCGCCAGATCGACGAAATAGATCCCGAGCTGCACGTAGAAGGGCTGGTCGAGCCCCATTCTCTCGCGCAGCTTGTCGCGTTGCTCGGCGGTGGCGCGGGGGCCGAGGATGATCGCCGCCGGATCCCCCGGCACGGCCCGGATCATGACGTGGAGCAGCGCCACGGCGAGTGCCAGCGTCACCATGGCCAGCACGATCCGACGCACGAGATAGAGCCACATGGCTCAGCGCGTCCTCCGGGCCGGCCGCAAGACCGGCGCCCTCGCCCCCCGCCGGCGCATGCTCAGACGCTGTGGAAATAGCGGTAGAGCGGATTCCCGTCCGGGCGCATGGCCACCTCCATCCTGTTGTTCCGATACATGATCGGGGTGGCCTCGTGCGTGATGAAGCGGTACGCGCCCGACTCTTCCATCATGTCCTGCATCTTGCGATACATTGCGCCGCGCTTGTCCGGATCCGTCTCGCCAATGGCCTCCTCGTTGAGCTGGTCGAACTGCTTGTTGCAGAAACGCTCCCAGTTCCACACGCCGACCTGCTCGCAGGTGAACCACTCCGTCGCATAGTACGGATCCGGGGCCATCGAGAAGCGGTTCACGATGAGCTGGAGGTCCTTCCAGCGATCGCCCTCGCTCTCCATGCCGAGGGTCCAGAAGCTGCCGGAGTCCTGGACGTTGACCTGGAGCTTGATGCCGATCTGCCCGAGCTGCGCCTGCACGATTTCCGCGATCGACTTCCACTTGGAGGCATTGAGCGTATCGATCGTGAGCTCCAGCCCGTCCACCCCGGCCTTCTTCAGGTACTCGCGCGCCTTGTCCAGGTCCCCTTCCGGCGGCACCAGGGACTTGTCGCGGTGCCCGACGAGCCCCGGGGCGATGATGCCCGTGGCGGCATCGGCCTTGCCGAAGTAGACCGTGTCCATGATCTGCGGCACGTTGATCGCCCACTGGATCGCCTTGCGAACATTGATGTCCTTGAGCTTCGGGTGATCGGTGTTCATGCCGATCCACACGTAGAACAGCGACGGGTAGTTCTCGATGCTGCTGTGCGGCGGCGGATTCTGCTCGTACTTGTCCAGGCTCGAGAGGCTGACCAGCGCGTAGTCGATGTCGCCCGACTCGTACGCGATCTGGGCCGTCTTCTCGTCCTGCATCGGCACGACCTTGATCTCGTCGAACTCGGCCTTGTCGGGTCCGGTGTAGTCCTTGTTGCGCTTGAGCATCGCGTACTGGTTCGGCTTCCACTCGTCGAGCACGTACGGTCCCGAGAAGCACGGCGGCTTCATCCCGAAGTCGCCGCCGTCACCCGTTGCCTTCATCACGGCCTTCTTCGAGACGATGTGGCCCGCGCCGTACGGCAACGTGATGTTCCACAGCGGGACAAACGGCTTCTTGAGCACGATCACGCCGGTGTACTTGTCCTCGATCTCGACGTGATCGAGCGGTCCCCAGTCGCCCTTGACCGGCGAGTCGTGCTCGATCACGCGCTCGAACGAGAACTTCACGTCCTCGGAGGTCATCTCCCCGTAACCGCCGGTGAACATGATGCCGGGGCGCAGCCTGAAGCGGATGTGGGTGGGGTCGACCTGCTCGATCTTCTCAGCCGCCTGCAGCTTCCAGCCCCACTTGCGCCCGGGCTTGTAGTGGATGAGCTTCGAGTAGATGCAGTTCATCACGTCGACGTTGTAGCTGTTCTGGTAGAACCCGGGATCCAGCTTGTCGAGATCGGCGCGCCCGCGCGCGCGCAGGACGTTGTCCTGCGCCGACCACGCGACACGCGAAACCGGCAGGGTCGTGGCGAACGCGCCCGCCGCGGCGGTGCCCTGCAGGAAGCGGCGCCGCGGGATCGAGACGGCGGCCGGGTTGCGGCGAATTCTGCTCCGGTGGATATTGCTCATCGTGTCTCTCCTTCCGTCACGCCATCGGCTTCGACCGACGTGGCCCGGGCGGGATGTCCAGGGCGATTCCTCCGAGTAAAGATGTCATCCGGATCGCCGGCAACTTCGCACGTGACGCGTTCGGACGCGTTTTCCGCGTCAGCCCGCGAAGCATGCCCGAGACCTGCCGTCCGACGGACTCGGAGAGGCGGGCTCAGACGAGTTCCCGGGGGATCGATCGTTCCCACACCTGCTCATAGCACTGGGCGCCGTTCTCGAAGCCGCGCAACGTCGCGGTGATATGAAAGGCCTGCGCATCGGCGGTCAGCTCGGTCTCGGTCTCGGTCATGACCGACCACGCGCCCTGTGCAAGCCCGACCTTCCAGCGGATCGTGCCTGTCGGCGACGACCAGTCGCCCTCCACGACACGATAGTGCTCGGTACCCCTGCGCGTAACGGTGAGCCCGCTGTCCTCGATCCGGAACACGCCGGGGCCGTCGTGCACCTCGAGCACGTGCTCGCCGCTGCCGAGGTCGTGGTGAAGCCACCAGCCGTTCCCGGACGCCTCGACCACGCTGTCGCGACGCGGCGGCGCGGCACGGGGCTCGGCGAAGCGCTCCTCGGCGACGCCGGCCGCCCCGGACCGTATGGGCAACTCCAGTTGGCTGCCGGCAGGGTACACCGCGAGGGTTGCGGGCTCCGGCGATGGCCACGCGAGCGGCCAGTAGGTGCTCGACACCGACATGCGCAGGCGATGGCCCCGCGCGATCCGCTGGCCCACGTGCTTGAGCGCGACGCGGACCCGGTAGCGCTGCCCCGGGGCCAGGGGTACGGGCTGTTCGTGACCGTCGCGGTGGGTCAGGTTGAGCAGGCCATAGGTCACGCGCGTCGCGGCACCGTCCGGCGCGACGTCGACGAGGCGGACGGCGACCATCGCGGCCGGGCGGTCCGCCTCGATCTCCAGTTCGGCCACGGCACCGCCGAGGATATCCAGGGGCTCATCCAGCGGCGCCGTCTCGAAGACCAGGCTACCCGCATCGTCGACACGCTGGTCAACCGGGAGATCGCCCGGAACGGCATACGAGCACCACTTGCCGGCGGCCGCGCCGATCGTCAAGGGCGAGCACACGCTCAGGCGCGCGCCGCTGTCGCCGGCCTGCGCATCGGCGAGGCCTCCCAGGCCGTCCGGCCACAGCCTGCGCGTCGACACGTTGGGTGACGGCCAGCACGCCTCGGCCACCCAGCGGCCCGAACGGTGTGCGTACTGTCCGCGCGGGGGGGCACTGTCCTGCAGCCACGCGTGCAGCATCGGCTCGTCCATGAGCCCCGTGTCGCGGCCCTTGAGCCAGTGGTCCCACCAGCGCACGGTCTCGCCGATGAAGTCGATCGCCGGCCCCGGCTTGCCGAGCTGCGGATACTGGTGTGCCCAGGGCCCGACCAGGCCCTTGCGCGGCACATCGAGTTCCTCCAGCAACCGGAACACGGCGTTGCAGTAGCCGTCGGCCCAGCCGCTGACCGCGTAGACCGGGCAGCGGATCCGCTCCGGGTGCTCGCACACGGATCCGTGTTGCCAGTACTCGTCGCGGCGCTGGTGCGCCAGCCAGGACTCGAGCCAGAGCCCGCTGTGTTCCATGCGCTGGAACCACAGCTCGCGCCAGCGTTCGCCCACGTGGCGCGGATCGGGCGGGAACGTGTTGCGCGCGAACATCTGCGACGCCCAGGAGAGGTTGTCGCCCAGCAGGCACCCACCCATGTAGTGCACGTCGTCGGCGTAACGGTCGTCCGTGGAGCAGCAGGTGATGATCGCCTTGAGCGCCGGTGGCTGCATGGCGGCGATCTGGAGTCCGTTGAACCCACCCCAGGAGATGCCGATCATGCCCACATTGCCGTCGCACCAGGGCTGGGCGGCGAGCCACTCGATGACCTCCACGCCGTCGTCGAGCTCCTGCTGCAGGTATTCGTCGCGGAGGACGCCCTCGGACTCGCCGCTGCCCCGCAGGTCCACCCGGACGCAGGCATAGCCGTGCGCGGCGACCTGCGGGTGCATCTGTGCGTCACGCGGCAGCGTTGCATCGTTCTTGCGATACGGGATGTACTCGAGAATCGCGGGGCAGGGTGTCTGCTCGGCGTACTCGGGCAGCCACACGCGGGCCGCCAGGCGGCACCCGTCCGCCAGCGGGATTTCCAGGTGCTCGATCTCGCGGATCGCATGCGGCGCGGTCATGCCTCGCTCCCCCGTGGTCTGCCGGTGCCGGTTCCCATCAGAGCCGACGCGCACCCGCGAGGCAATTTCGCATGGGTGCGCGATCGGACGCGGAACGTGCGTCATCCAGCGCCACCAGCCGCCCGCCGCCGCGATGCGGTATCCTCCGCCCGAAATACCTCGGGAGGCATCACGACGTGAGCATCGGATTCCGCCGGCTCGTTGCGGACGCCGAGGGCGAGATCGAGACCCTCGAGCCCGCCGAGGCCGAAGCGCTGCTGAGCGACGGGAACGTCGTGTTCGTGGACGTGCGCGACGTGCGCGAGGTGCAGCGCGAGGGCCGGATCCCGGGCAGCTTCCACTGCCCGCGCGGGATGCTCGAGTTCTGGATCGATCCCGAGAGCCCGTACGCGAAGGACGTGTTCGCGCGCAACGCCCACTTCGTCTTCTACTGCAACCTCGGCTGGCGCTCGGCGCTGGCCGCCCAGACGGCGCAGCGGATGGGGCTCGCACACGTGGGCCACATCGCGGGCGGCTTCACCGCGTGGAGCGAAGCGGGCTACCCGGCCGAAACCGCGTCGAAGTGACAGCAACCCACCGCCCCATTTATCCCCTCGGCACCAGCGCCGAGGGACTGCCCTGCGATGCTCCGTCCGACGAGCGCGCGCGCCCCTGCATCCTGGGTGCCACGATCATCGCCTCCTCCATGGCATTCATCGACGGTACGGTCGTGAACGTGGCGCTGCCCGCCATCCAGGCCGGCTTCCACGCTTCGTTCGCGGAACTGCAGTGGATCGTGAACCTGTACATGCTGATGCTCGGAGCCCTGCTGCTGGCAGGCGGCGCGCTCGGCGACCAGGTGGGCCGGCGTCGCGTGTTCCTCGCCGGCATCGCGCTGTTCACGCTGGCGTCGGCCTGCTGCGCGGCGGCGCCGGGTACCGGCACGCTCATCGCGGCGCGTGCGGTGCAGGGCGTGGGCGCCGCGCTGCTCGTCCCGCAGAGCCTCGCGATCATCGCGGCGTCCTTTCCGCGCGAGGTGCGCGGCCGCGCCATCGGCACGTGGGCAGGTTTCTCGGCGCTCACGACGGCGATGGGCCCGGCGCTCGGCGGGTTGCTGATCGATCTCACCTCCTGGCGCGCGGCCTTCTGGATCAACCTGCCGCTGGCGGCCCTCGCGCTGTGGCTGACCTGGCGTTACGTACCCGAGAGCCGCGCGCGCACCCGCGAGCCGGTCGACTGGGCCGGGGCCGCGACGGCGACGGGTAGCCTGGGCCTGCTCACCTACGCACTGACCATGTGGCCGCGCGCGGACACCGGCGGCCTGCGGTGGATCGCGTGTGCGGCCGTCGGCGGAATCCTGCTGCTCGGCGCATTCGTGGCGGTGGAGCGCCGGGTCGCCGCGCCGATGATGCCGCCGTCGCTGCTCGCCGACCGGGCATTCGCGGGCCTGAACGCGATGACCCTGCTGCTGTACGCAGCCCTGGGCGGCACGCTGTTTCTGCTGCCCTACGACCTGATCCAGGCGCAGGGCTATTCCGCGACGGAGGCCGGCCTGTCGCTGCTGCCGCTGGGCATCACCATCGGCCTGCTCTCGCGCTTCTCCGGGCGCATCTCCGACCGGATCGGCCCGCGCCTGCAACTGGTCGCGGGTCCGACCCTGGTCGCCGCCGGCTGTGTCGGCCTGGCCGTACCGGGCGTCGACGGCGCGCATCCGGCCACGTTCCTCGCACCGCTGGTGGTGCTCGCGCTGGGCATGGCGACGACGGTCTCCCCGCTCACCACGGCCATCATGAACACGGTCGACGAGGACCGCTCGGGGGCCGCCTCGGGCGTGAACAACGCCGCGAGCCGGATCGCGGGGCTGCTGGCCGTCGCGGGCATCGGGGCCATTGCCACCGCCGTGTTCGCAAGCGTCCTCCGGGACGCGCTCGGCGGCCTTGCGCTGCCGGACGATGCGCGCGCCATGCTGCTCGCGAACGCCGACCGGCTCGCCGAGCTCGCGCCGTCGTCGGCGACCCCGGCGGCCCTCGCGGGCGCGGTCACCGGCGCGATCCACGCCGCGTTCGCGGAGGCATTCCGCGTGGCCGCGCTGGTCAATGCCGCCTGCGCAGCCGCCGCCGCGGCGATCGCGGCCGCCGTCGTGCGCAGCGCGCGCACCGGTTCCGGCCGGGGCTGACAGGGGGCCTTGCCCGCGTCATGATTGATCCCAATGTTGGAAGGGTACCGGGCCGGTGATGCCCGGTGACCTGGCGGGCCGACGGGCCCGGCGACCACCGGAGGACATGCCATGAACGAAGACAGCAATACCGTCACCGCGGGTGTCCAGGTCCGGGACGACGTGGTCGTGATCTCCGACCGGGGCGACGAGGGACAAGCCGTGCGCAACGCGATCGACGCCGTGCTCGAGCGCGTGTACGAACAGAACCCGGATGCCCCTCGCGTCGTGCTGTACCGGGACGCCGCCGGCGTCTACGAGGGCGTGGCCGTCGACGACGAGGGCCGCTTCCAGAGCTTCTACCCGCTCGAGACCAGCGATACCGAGCACGCCGTGGCCGTGGCGCGCGCCTTCATCGTCGAGGCCCCCGACCGGTTCCACTAGCCTCCCTTGACCCAGGTTCGTCACGTGTCAGCACGGCTGTGCGGGTGCTCTGCAAGGCGCGAAGCACAGCGCGCTGTCACGCGGCATGCGGTCAAGCTTCGCAACGCCGAAAGGCCGCCCCGTCGCCCGCCCAGGGTACGCGCCGCGCCAGCCGACGCCGCGCAGCCACCCCGCTCGCCGTGGCCCCGCCCATCGGCGGTTGACGGCGATCAAGGGCACGCCCGCGGCCCGGCGCTACGGTATCGCCTCGTGCCGCGGGGCACGTCGCCGGGTCCATGCCCGGGCCACGGCGAGGCAGGAGACAACGGTACGCGTGGCGGAAGACCCGGACATCGTCGAAGGCTGGCAGTGCATCGGCTGCGGGCGCATCGAGGCGCCACGCGACTGCATCGGCGTATGCGAGGATCGGCGGATCGAGATCGTGGATGCCGGCGCCTGGCGCCACGCGCTGGCGCGCGCGCGCCGGGCGGAGCATGAGGCCGAGACACTGCGCGCACTGGTCGGGCAACTCGCCCGGTTGACCCCCGCCGAGGGCCGCTGGCGCGACGCCTTCGAGGCACTGCAGCGGCGGGCGCGCGACCTGATCGCCCGCCCGCGCGCCGGCTGAGTGGCGCCCGCCGCCCCGACCCGACCGCACGGCATGCTCCGCGCCGAGTGACGCGGAGTCCCTGCGCCACGAGGAGCCCACGTGCCCCGGAACTGGGAACAGCACTACCGCGGGCGCTCGCCCGCCGACACCGCGGCCGCGGCTGTGCTGCACGACTACGCGCACCTGCTGCCGGGGCGCGGAGTCGCGCTCGACGTCGCCTGCGGTCTCGGCGGCAACGCGCAGCTGCTCGCACGCGCCGGCCTCGATACCTTCGCCTGGGACCGCGTGCACACCGCGATCGACACCCTCGACGCGTGGGTCCGGACACGGCGCCTGCCGCTCACGGCCCAGGTGCGCGACGTCGTCGCGCACCCGCCCGAGCCGGGTCGCTTCGACGCGATCGTGGTCAGCCATTTCCTGGAGCGGGCGCTGGCACCCGCGCTGATCGCCGCGCTGCGTCCGGGCGGGGTACTCTTCTACCAGACTTTCACGCGGTCGCGCGTGACCGATCGCGGACCGGGCGACGACCTTTTCCGGCTCGCCGAAGGCGAGCTGCTCGAGCTGTTCGCGCCATTGCGGATCCTCGTCTACCGCGAGGAAGGCCGCGTCGGCGACCTGTCGAAGGGGCTGCGCGACGAGGCGCAACTGGTGGCGTGCCGGCCCTTGAATCCCTGAGCCTCGATCCGGCGGGTTGCGCCCACCCCGCGACGCGTGCGGCCGGGTTCGACGCAATTCCGCGCGGGACGGCCGTGAAACCCGCTACGGGACCTCGAGCGGCAAGCCCACGTAGTTCTCGGCGAGTACGGTCGACGCCGCGCGGGAGCCGACTACGTTGTACAGCTCGGCGAGCTGCAGGCGTTCGTCGAACGGCTCGGCGTCCGGATGCCGGTGCAGCATGCCCGTCATCCAGGCGGAGAAGCGCTGCACCTTCCACACCCGATCGAGGCACACGTCCGAATAGCGTTCCAGCCCGCCCTCGTCGCCGTCCCGGAAAAAGCGCAGCATCCCGGCCGCGAGCACCTGCACGTCGGCCACGGCGAGGTTCATGCCCTTGGCGCCCGTGGGCGGCACGATGTGGGCGGCATCGCCGGCGAGGAACAGGTGCCCGTGACGCATCGGCTCGCACACGAACGAGCGCATCGGCGCGACGTTCTTCTGCAGGATCGGGCCCTCGTTGATGCGCCAGTCGCAGTCACCGACCTCGAGGCGCCGGTGCAATTCGTCCCAGATGGCCTCGTCCGACCAGGCCTCCGCGTCTTCGTCCGGCGCGCACTGGAGGTAGAGCCGCGTGATCGTCGGCGAGCGCATCGAATACAGCGAGAAGCCGTTTTCATGCCGCGAGTACACCAGGTCGTCGCGGGTCGGCGCCGCTTCGGCGAGGACGCCGAACCAGGCGTACGGCCACGCGCGGTCGTACACCGTGAGCGCGCCGTCGGGAATGCTCGCGCGCGACACACCGTAATAACCGTCGCAGCCCGCGACGAGGTCGCACGCCAGTTCCTGCCGCGCACCGTCCTTCGTCCATTCGATGCGCGGCTGCCCGGACTCCAGGTCTCGCAGGGCCACGTCTCCGGCCTCGAAGACGATCTCGCCGCCGTCTTCGAGGCGGCGGGCGATCAGGTCCTTCACGACCTCGTGCTGTCCGTAGACCGTGATCGTCCTGCCGCTGAGGCGCTCGAGCTCGATACGGTGGTAGGCGCCACCGAAGGCGAGATCGATGGACGTGTGCACCATGCACTCGCGGTCCATGCGTTCGCCGACCCCGCTCGTGCGCAGGATCTCGGCCGTCTGGTGCTCCAGCACCCCGGCGCGGATGCGGCCCTCGACGTAACTTCGGCTGCGGTCCTCGAGCACGACCGACGCGATGCCCTCACGTGCGAGGAGGTGGGACAGCAGCAGGCCCGCGGGGCCCGCCCCGACGATACCGACCTGGGTGCGTTTCATGGTCATCCGCTCCTTCCGCGTCGCCAGCGCTGCGGTCAGCCGGACAGCAGGTGCGGCACGGCCAGCGTGAGGATCGGGAACAGGATCAGCAGCGCCACGCGCCCGATCTCGGCGGTGAAGAACGGGATGACGCCGCGGAAGGTCTCGCTCATCGGCACGTTCTCGGCGAGCGCGCTGATGATGAACACGTTCAGGCCCACGGGTGGCGTGATCAGGCCCAGCTCGACCACCACGAGGGCGAGGATGCCGAACCAGATCTTCAGATCACCGGTGGACATGCCGTACGCCGCGGCGTGGGCCGTCACGTAGTCGCCGCCGTTGATCATCACGAGCGTGGGCCAGATGAAGGGCACGACCACGAGGATCATGGACAGCGAGTCCATGAAGCACCCGAGCACGATCAGGATCGCCAGCATGACGACGAGCATGCCCCAGGGGTCGAGACCGCTGGCGGCCGCCCAGTCCGACAGCGCCGCCGGGAGCCCGGCGCGGGCGAAGAAGCCCTTCAGCACCTCGGAGCCGAACAGGATGAAGTAGATCATGCCGCTGGTGACCGCCGAGGCCTTCACCGCGTTTCCGATGCCGCGCAATGTCAGGCCTTCGCCGATCGTGTGCAGGGCGAGACCGTAGGCCAGCACGGCGAACACCCCGACCGCGGCCGCGGGCGTGGGCGTGAACAGGCCGATGCCGAGACCGAGGATGATCCCGGAGAAGATGCCGAGGACCGGGATCAGGCGGATCAGCGCGTGCCTGCGCTCGTCCGCCGGCATGGCAACCGCCGGGGGCGCGCTATCCGGGTTGAGCCGCACGGTGAGCGCGATGACCGCCATGAACAGCAGGACCGCCAGGATTCCCGGGACGATCGCGGCCTGGAACATCTCGATGATCGACGCCTCGACGATGATGGCGTAGATCACGAGCGCGACCGACGGCGGAATCAGGATGCCGAGGACACCGCCCGCGGCCAGGCTGCCCGTCGCCAGCCGCGGCGAGTACTGCAGCCGCCGCAGTTCGGGGAGCGCCACGCGCCCCATGGTCGAAGCAGTCGCGAGCGAGGAACCGCAGACCGCGCCAAAGCCCGCGCAGGCGCCGACCGCGGCCATCGCGACGCCGCCGCGCATGCGCCCGACGATGGCGTTCACGCCGCGGAAGAGGTCGCGGCTCAGGTTCGCCTCGGAGGCCAGGTAGCCCATGAGCACGAACAGCGGCACGACCGACAGGTCGTAGTTCGCGACGGTGCCCCACAGCAGTGTCTTGAATTGCGCCAGGTAGGGCCCGAAGCGCAGGTACGGGGCGACGAGGGACAGCGCGAAATTGCCGCCGACGCCGATGGTCACCATGGCCAGCCCCACGGGCATGCGCAGGGCAAGCAATCCGAACAGCAGGGCGAGACCGCACACGCCGATGACGTGAAGCTCACCCATTCGCGCGCCCCAGCGCGATGGACGCCGCCAGGTCCACCAGGCACACGGCGCCCCAGAGAACGAGCGAGGCGATGCCCGGCAGGTAGAAGGGCCAGACCTGCCAGCCGAGCACGCGCGAGAGCTCGTGGTCGTGGCCGGTCTCGATCATGCCGAGCGTCATCTGCCAGGCGAGGAACAAGGCGAGCGTCGCCATCAGCGCCAGCCAGAGCATGTCCAGGACGAACTGCAGCCGTGCGGGGATCAGCGTGTCGGCGAACAGGTCCACGGCGACGTGACCCTTGCGCGCCTGGCACCAGGGCAGGAGCATCAGCGCCGCCATGCCGATGCACAGGCGCACGTAGTCCTCGTAGCCGGGCAGACCCTGGACATGGGTGCCGAAGAGCCGCGCGACGCGATCCAGCCCGAAGGCAGTGATGTTCGTCATCGTCACGGCGACGATCGAGAACAGCAGGATGCCGCCCGCGATGGCCCAGGCGGCCGCCAGGCGATGCGTGAACGGCTGCATGGCGAGCGGCGCCCCCCTGCCGGCTCAGGAACGCCCCGCGCCCGATGGCCGGACGCGCGGACCCCGGGAACGCCGGGCCGTCGGCGGCCCGGCCCTCTTGCTGCTTACTGCGAGTACTTCGCGATCGACGCCTTCGCGGCCTTCACGAGCGCGGCGCCGTCGATGCCCTGCCCGTCGGCGTTCCTGATCCAGCGGTCCGTGACCTGCTCGTCGAGGTCCACGAATTGCTGCGTGGCCTCGGGCGAGAGCTGCAGGACCTCGCCGCCGGACGCCTCCTGCAGCTTGCGGCCAGGCTCCTCGACCTCGTTCCAGACCTTGCCCATGCGCCGGGCCAGGCCGCGACCGGAGTTGTCGTCGATGACCTTCTGCAGGTCCGGCGGCAGCGACTCGTAGCGCTGCTTGTTCATCGCGAACAGGAACACGCTGGTGCCGAAACGCCGGCCACCCGCGCCCTCGATCGAGTATCTGGTGAGCTGCTGCAGCTTCAGCGGCGGCACGATCTCGAACGGCACGAGCGCCCCATCGACCGTGCCCTTCGACAGCGCCTGCGGCAACGCCGGCACCGGCATGCCGACGGGCTCCGCGCCCCAGGCCTCGATCATCCAGGCACCGGTGCGCGACGGCGTGCGCAGCTTGAGCCCGCGCACGTCGGCCGGGCCGGTCACCTTCGTCTCGCGCATGTGCAGCAGGTTGCCGGCGTGCACATGCACCAGGAGCGGCTTCACGTCCTTGAAGTCGTCCTTGATCATGTCGAAGTTGTCGTAGATCGCCATGTTGGTCGCGAGGGCGTCGCCGCGATGCACATTCGGGAGCTCGAACACCTCGGTGCGCGGGAACACGCCCGGCGTATAGCCGATCAGCGTCCAGACGATGTCGGCGGTGCCGTCGCGCACCTGGCGGTAGAGCTCCGGGGGGCTGCCGCCGAGCGACATGCTCGGGAACACCTTCACCTGGATGCGCCCGTGCGACTCCTCCTCCACGCGCCTGGCCCACGGCATGATGAGATCCGTGTGCGCGGCCGACTTCGGGCTGAGGAAGTGCTGGACGGTCAGCGTCACCTCCGGTTCCTGGGCCTGCGCGGCGCCGGCCATGAGGAGGCCGGCCAGCGCACCGACGAGGATCCTGAACATGCCCTTCATGATGACCTCCCCCCCTGAGCGAGGCCGCGACCGCCCGCGCGGCCTGCGCGGGCGGTCCGACGATGATCGTTCCTTCCGGAACGGTACGGCAGCGCCATCGGTTATGTGAAATGATGTTTGTCCCGCTTAGCATAACTCATGCGTTAATCGATTCGCCCCTACAACAGGCCCACGGTCTCGCGCGCCGCCTCGTGTATGGCGCTCATCAGGCGCCGGAGGTGCGGGGTGATCTCCGTGTCGGCGCGCGTGGTGAAGCCGACCGGCCCCTGGGTGTCGCCGGTGTCGATGGGCAGCTCGCACAGCACGCCCTCCTCGACGTCCTGCGCAATCACGCCGTGCGAGATGATCCACACGGCGTCGCTCTGGCGCGTGTACGTACGCCCGAATGCGTTCGACACGGTGTCGATGCGCCCCGGCAGCGCGCTCAGGCCGTGCGCCAGCAGGAAGTGGTTCACGGTGGGCCGGATGATCGAGCCCTCGATCGGGTAGAGCACCGGGTACGCGGCGATCTCGCGGACGGCGAACCCGGTTCGGGTGAGCAGCGGGTGACCGGGGCGCACAGCGAACGACACGGGCTCGGAGTAGAGGTGGGTGAACGACAGGCCCCCCATCTGGCCCGGCGGCGCGAGGCGGCCGACCACGAGGTCGAGCTCCCCGACGCGCAGTTGCCCGAGCAGCGCCACGTTGGAGCCGGTGGCGAGGCTGATCGCGGTATCGGGCCCCTCGCTCCGATACGCACGCACCGCAGCCGGCATGATGCGCGCGGCCACCGTCGGCAGCACGCCGACGCGAACCGCCGGCAGGTCGCCGCTGCCGGCCTCGCTGATGCTTTCCACGCCCTGGGCGAGCGCCGTCACGCTGACACTCGCATAGCGCAGGAACACCTCGCCCATGCGGGTGGGCGCCAGCTCGCGGCGGCTGCGGTCGAACAGTTGCGTGTCGAGGATCCCCTCGAGCTCGCGGATGGTCTTCGACACGGCGGGCTGGCTGACGGAGAGCGCATCGGCCGCGCGCATGACGCTCTTGTGACGGGCCACCTCCAGGAAACACTGCAGGTGTCGGAACTTGATGCGCCGGTCGAGCATCGGTCGCGCCGCTCCATTGTCGCGAAAATATTACTGTCTGGTTATGATACAAACGTCAGAGGTCACTTTACATAACCTCTGACGCGTCTCACGCTCATCTTCCGGGCAACCGCAGGTGGACAGGGAACCGTGCAGGTCCTCCAGGCCAACGACGTCTACATCCACTACCGACGCGAGACGACGGGCAACGCGGCGACGGCGCGCACGACACTGGTCCTGGCCAACTCGCTGGGCACCGACCTGCGGCTGTGGGACGCGGTACTCGCCGAGCTGCCGGCGGGGCTCGACGTCGTGCGCTACGACAAGCGCGGTCACGGGCTCTCGGACGCGTCCGCGCCGCCCTGCACGATCGAGGACCACGCGCACGACCTCGCGGCACTGCTGGACGGTCTCGACGTGCCGCGGGCCGTCGTCTGCGGCATCTCGGTCGGCGGCATGATCGCGATGTCGCTGGCGCTGCGCCGGCCGGACCTCGTGACCGGCCTGGTGCTGATGGACACGGCGCACCGGATCGGCACGGCCGAGACGTGGGCCGAGCGCATCGCGGACGTCGAGCGCGACGGACTCGACCCGCTCGCCGATCGCCTCGTGGCGGGCTGGCTCTCGGAACGCTTCCACGCGGACCGGCCCGGCGAGACCGCCGCCTGGCGCAACATGGTGGCGCGCACGCCATCGGTCGCCGGCTATGTCGCCACCTGCGCGGCCCTGCGCGACGCGGACCTCACCGACGAGGTGCCGCGGATCCGGGTGCCCGTCCTGTGCCTGTGCGGCGACGGGGACGCCTCCACGCCGCCACCGCTGATGCGCGAGCTGGCGGCGCTGCTGCCGAATGCGCGCTACGGCGAGCTGACCGGCACGAAGCACCTGCCGTGCATCGAGGCGCCCGAGACCGTGGCCGGTTATATCGCGGGACTGATCCAGGAGACCGAACGTGGCTGACCAGCGCTACGAGGATGGCATGAAGGTGCGCCGCGAGGTACTCGGCGACCGGCACGTCGGCCGCGCGGAGGAACGCAAGTCCGACCTCGACCGGGAGTTCCAGGCATTCATCACCGAAACAGCCTGGGGCAGCGTCTGGGCCCGGCCCGGGATCGCACGCCGCGAGCGCAGCATGATCACGATTGCGCTGCTCGCGGCGCTGGGCCACAAGGAAGAACTGGCAATGCACATCCGCGCGACACGCAACACCGGTGCGACGCGCGAGGACGTGAAGGCGGCGCTGATGCACGTCGCCATCTACGCCGGCGTGCCGGCCGCCAATGCGGCCTTTGACGTGGCGCGGAAGGTGTACGAGGAGGACGAGACGCAGGAGGCCGCGCGGTAGGCGCCGATCGGTCGGGCTGAAGCCCGACCTGCAGCGGTACCGCGTTTCCCTTGTGGGTCGGCCTTCCGCCCGACATGATCCTCCCTTGTGGGTCGGGCTTCAGCCCGACACGAACCGGCAACGACGCTCGACCGCGCGCACCGGCAACACCATGGAGCAGGGCATGAACGACGACCCCACCGGCGCCCGCGACTGGAGCAGCCATCCGCCACTGATCGCGCCGGACTACAAGTCGACGCGGCTGCGCGGTCCGACGCAACCGCCGGTCGCGCGCGCCCCGACCGTCGGCGAACGCACGGGCCCGGTGCTGATCCGCGATCTCGTCGACCCCACGCAGGCCGACCTCACGCGCAACGGGGCCCGCAACGGCGAACCGCTCGGCGAGCGCATCATCGTGACCGGCCGCGTGCTGGACGAGAACGACCGGCCCGTGCCGCACACCCTGGTCGAGATCTGGCAGGCGAACGCCGCCGGACGCTACGTGCACAAGGTCGATCGGCACGACGCGCCGCTGGATCCGAATTTCGTCGGCGCGGGCCACACGCTCACCGACGCCGACGGCCGCTACACCTTCCGCACGATCAAGCCCGGCGCGTATCCGTGGGGCAACCACCACAACGCCTGGCGCCCGAACCACATCCATTTCTCCGTGTTCGGCCCGGGTCTGGCCCAGCGCCTGGTCACGCAGATGTACTTTCCGGGCGACCCGCTGCTCGAGTACGACCCCATATTCCGCGCGACGCCCGAGCACGCGCGCCCGCGGCTCGTCTCCGGTTTCTCGCTCGACGTCACGCAACCCGCGTTCGCGCTGGGCTACGTCTTCGACATCGTCCTGCGCGGGTCGCGCGCGACGCCGTGGGAGCACTGACCGATGGCACGCGGACAGACCCCGTCGCAGACGGTGGGCCCGTTCTTCGCATACGGCCTCGTCCCTGCCCAGTACGGCTACCCGCTGCCGCCCGTGTTCGGCCACGTGCTCTGCGACGAGCGCACGCCCGGTGAGCACATCCGTTTCGAGGGCCGCGTGCTCGACGGCGAAGACCAGCCGATCGACGACGCGCTGATCGAGCTCTGGCAGGCGGACGCCGGGGGGCGGTTCCGGCATCCCGACGACCGTGCCGACAGCGACGACGGCTTCATCGGCTTCGGGCGCTGCGGAACGGGCACGGACCCGCAAGCACGCTTCCGCTTTCGCACGGTCAAGCCGGCGGCGCTCTCCGGGGAGGCGGCGCCGCACCTCGTGCTGGTGGTGTTCATGCGCGGCCTGCTCGTCCACCTGTATACGCGGGTGTACTTCGACGACGAGACCGAGGCCAACGCCCGCGACGTCGTCCTTGCGTCCGTGCCGGCAGGTCGCCGCCCGACGCTGGTCGCCCGGCGGCGCGAGACACCGGACGGCACGGTGTACCATCTCGACATCCATATGCAGGGCCCGCACGAGACCGTGTTCTTCGACGTCTGACGCGCGGGCCGGGACTCACAGACATGCGGGAGGCGAGCGCGATGAGCACGCCGTGCATCATCACCGTCGCGATCACCGGCTCCGTCCCACGAAAGGAGCACAACCCGGCCGTGCCGATCACGGTCGCCGAACAGGTCGAGTCCACCCACGCGGCATACGAGGCCGGCGCGACGATCACGCACGTCCACATGCGCAACGACGACGAGACGGTATCCTCCGACCCCGACAGGTTCGCGGCCTACCAGGACGGCGTGCGCCGGCACTGCCCCGGGATGATCGTGCAGTTCTCCACCGGCGGGCGCGGGCGCGACGCCAGCCAGCGCGGCAGCATGCTCCACCTGCGCCCGGAAATGGCCTCGCTCACGACCGGCAGCTGCAACTTCCCGAGCATCATCTACGAGAATCACCCGGACCTGATCGCGTCGCTCGCCGCGGACATGAAACGATACGGTATCAAGCCCGAGGTCGAGGTGTTCGATCTCTCCATGCTGTTCGGCGCGCTGGACATGGCCGCGCGGGGCGAGCTGGGAAAGCCGCTGCACGTCCAGTTCGTCATGGGCGTTAAGAACGCCATGCCCGCACGGCGCGACGTGCTCGAGTTCGAGGTGGCGAAGCTGCACGAGGCGATGCCGGGGGCGACCTGGACCGGCGCCGCGATCGGGCGCAATCAGCTACCCATGAACCACTGGTCGCTGGAGCTCGGGGGCCACTGCCGCACCGGCCTGGAGGACAACATCCGCTACGAGAAGGGCCGCCTGGCGGCCAGCAACGCCGAGCTGGTCGAGCGCGTCGCCGGGCTGTGCGCGGACTACGACCGGCATCCGGCCACCTGTGCCGAAGCGCGGCGCCTTCTCGGGCTGCCCGAGGCCGGGACGGCCTGAGGCGGCGCCCGTGGCGATCTCGCCGTTCGACTCCGGAATCTTCGCGCCGCTCCTCGGCGACGAACGCATTGCCGCGCTGTTCGATGACGGCGCGCGCATCCGGTCCATGCTGCGGGCCGAGGCGGCGCTCGCCCGCGCGCAGGCGCGCATCGGCCTGGTACCGGACGGTCCGGCCCGGCGCATCGACGCCACGGCCGCGCGGCTCGAGGTGGATCCCGCGACGCTCGGTGCGGCGACGGCGCGGGACGGCATTCCGGTGACGGCACTCGTGCAGGCGCTGCGCGAGGCGCTCGACGACGAGGCGGCCGGCTACGTCCACTGGGGCGCGACCAGCCAGGACATCCTCGACACCGCGCTGGTGCTGGCGCTGCGCGACGTGGCGGACCTCGTCGACGAACGCTGCCGCGCCGTGAGCGACGCCCTCGTGCGCCTGGCCCGCTCGCATCGCGACACGCTGGCGGTCGCACGCACCCGCACGCAGCAGGCCGTACCGACGAGCTTCGGACTGAAGGTGGCCGGCTGGGCCGAGCCGCTCATCGCGGAGCGCCGATGCCTCGTCTCACTGCGTCCGCGCCTGCTGCGCGCCCAGCTCGGGGGGGCCGGCGGCAATCTTTCGGTGTTCGGCCCGCGCGGCCCGGAAGTGCTCGAGGCCTTCGCCGCCGAGCTCGACCTCGGCGCGCCGGCGCTGCCCTGGCACGCGCAGCGCGAATCGCTCGTCGCGTTCGGGGACCTGCTCGCGCGGATCACGGGTGCCCTCGGCAAGCTCGGCCAGGACGTCACGCTGATGTGCCAGAACGAGGTCGGCGAGCTGCGCATCGGCACCGGCGGTGGTTCCTCGGCCATGCCGCACAAATCCAACCCGGTCGCGGCCGAGACGCTGGTCGCGCTCGCCCGCGCCGGCGCCACGGCCGTGCCCGGCCTGCATCACGCCCAGCTGCACGCGCACGAACGCGACGGCGCCGCCTGGATGCAGGAATGGATATTCCTGCCGCAGTTGTGCGATGCAACCGCGGCTGCGCTGGCACATGCCGAACGCCTGGTCGACGGCCTCGAGGTCGATACGGCACGCATGCACGAGAACGCCACGGGCGGCCTCGGCCTGGTGCTCGCCGAGGCCGCCACGTGCGCGCTCGCGGCGTACATGCCGCCAACCGACGCGCGCAGGATCGTCACCGATGCGTGCCACCGTGCCAGGACCGAGCGCAGGCATCTGCTCGAGATCCTGGAGGCGCTCAACGCGGCGCCCGTCGACTGGGGCGCCGTCGCGGCGCCGGATGCCATTCTCGCGGGCGCGCGCGTGCTGTTCGACCGTTTCATGGATCGCGTCGGCCCGGAACAATGACGCGCGGAGGGCGTCAACTTGACCGCGCGGGCAACTGCGGCCATCGTATTTCGCGCAACCCGCAATGCCGACGCGTACCACGCGCGGGTCGCCCGCATCCGGGCCCTTCGCGACGCAATCGCGCACGGAAACAACAATTCGATTATGTAATTCCCTCAGTTTCAATGAGTTACAGGCATTGATTTCGCGCGCACGGTCTCGTGTGGCGAGAGTCCCGCAGTGGGTAGCGGGTTTCCGGAGGGACCTGTCAACGACGGAGGCGAACATGCACAAGAACGTATTGCGAGGTATCTCACTGGCGGCATTCGTGGCCGCCACGGTGAGCTTTGCCGGGGTCGCTGCGGCGGCGGACAAGCCGGTGCTGAAGGCGGTCACGGACCCGAGCTTCGTACCGTTCGAGATGATGGACAAGGACTCGGGGAACATGGTCGGGTTCGACATGGACATCCTGGCCGAGGTCGCCAGGCGCGCGGGCTTCGACTACAAGCTCGAGACCATGGATTTCAACGGCATCATCCCGGCGCTGCAGACCGGAAACAAGGACGTGGCCCTGGCCGGCATCACCATCACCAAGAAGCGCGAGAAGATCGTCGATTTCTCGGATCCGTACTACGACTCCGGCCTGCGCATCCTCAAGCACACCGGTGACGACTCGATCCAGGAACTCGCGGACCTCAAGGGCAAGAAGGTCGGCGTGAAGATCGGCTCGACGAGCTACGACTTCCTGAACAAGAAGTTCGGCGACGACATCGACCTGACGCCCTACCCGGGCAGCTCGGACATGTACCTGGCGCTCATGGGCCACAACATCGATGCCGTGTTCTACGACGCGCCCAACGTCTCGTACTTCGCGCGCACCAAGGGCAAGGGCCAGGTCACGACCGTCGGCCCGCTGTACGAGGGCCAGCAATACGGCATCGCCTTCGTCGATGGCAGCAAGTGGGTCGCGCCCACCAACAAGGCGCTCGCCGCCATGAAGAGCGACGGCACGTACGCCGACATCTACAAGAAGTGGTTCGGAGAGATGCCGCCCGGGATGTAATCCCGCCCGTGGCACAGCTTTCCTTCCTGCGACGGGGCCGGGCACGCTTCCGGCCCCGTCCGGGGCCTGTCCGACGGCGGCAGTGAATCGCTAGTCAGGGGGTCCCTGCTGCCCCACCCGGGAGCGTAATGCCGTGAATCTGAACTTCCAGTTCGACTGGCATGCGGCCATCCAGTCCATCCCCTACCTGCTCACCGGCGTACCGTGGACCCTCCTGATCTCCTTCGGCGGCCTGGCGATCGGCTTCGCGATCGGCATGCTGTTCGGCCTGCTCAGCATCAATCCGCTCCGGACGCTGCGCTGGCCCGCAACGACCTATATCGAGATCTTCCGCGGCACACCCGTGCTCGTGCAGGTGCTGTTCATCTTCTACGGCCTGCCCCAGGTGCTGGGCCAGCCGATCCCGGCGCTCACCGCCGGCATCGCCGCCATTGCCCTGAACTCCGGCGCGTACATCTCCGAGATCGTGCGTGGCGCCGTCATCTCCATCGACCGCGGCCAGCGCGAGGCCGGGCTTTCGCTCGGGCTCTCGCGCAGCCAGACCTTCTGGTACGTGATCTGGCCGCAGTCCCTGCGGCGCATGATCCCGCCGCTCGGCAACCAGGGCATCGTCAGCATCAAGGACACCTCGCTGTTCTCGGTGATCGGCGTGGGTGAGCTGGTGCGCCAGGGGCAGGTGTATATCGCCACCACGTTCACGGCGCTGGAGGTCTACATGATGGTGGCGATCATCTACCTGATCATCACCCTGAGTCTTTCGTTCGCCCTGCGGTGGCTCGAGCGCAGCGGCCTGGTCGGTCAATGAGGAGTCGCGGCATGGCATCCACGAAGGCAAAGACGCAGGCGAAGGACGCACCGATCGTTCGCATGGAGCGCGTGAACAAGCACTTCGGCAGCCTGCACGTCCTGCAGGACATCGACCTGGTCGTGCAGCCCGGCGAGGTGGTCGTGATCATCGGCGCCAGCGGCTCGGGCAAGTCCACGCTCATTCGCTGCATCAACGGACTGGAGGAGTTCCAGGACGGGCGCATCGAAGTGGACGGCAACGAGCTGCTGCCCAACGGCCGCAGCGGTCATGCCCTGCACACGATCCGCCAGGAAGTCGGCATGGTGTTCCAGCAGTTCAACCTGTTCCCGCACCGCAAGGTGCTGGAAAACGTCACGCTCGCACCGCGAAAGGTGCGCGGCGTGTCCGAGGAGCAGGCCCGCAAGACGGCCGAGCGCCTGCTGGAGCGCGTGGGCATCTCCGACCAGGCCCACAAGTATCCGAGCCAGTTGTCCGGCGGACAGCAACAGCGGGTCGCCATCGCCCGTGCGCTGGCCATGGAGCCACGGCTCATGCTGTTCGACGAGCCGACATCGGCGCTGGACCCGGAGATGATCGGCGAGGTGCTGGACGCGATGCGCGAGCTCGCCCGCGAGGGCATGACCATGATCGTCGTCACGCACGAGATGGGATTTGCCCGCGAGGTCGCCGACCGGGCCATCTACATCCACAGCGGCCAGATCGTCGAGCAGGGGAATCCCCAATCGGTATTCGACGACCCGCAGAACGAGCGCACGCGATCGTTCCTGGCGCGGGTACTCAAACACTGAGGCCCGCCCCAGCCGGGCCATCAGCCGTCGCAGGCGACCGCGACGTGTCGAAGGCCCCCGGAGCCGGCCCGGATTCGGTGCAGGGCCGCGTTGACCTCGGCCAGGGGATACACCTCGGCTTCGATCCCGGAGAGGTCGAGGGCCCCGGCGGCGACCAGGCGAAGCAGGCGCGCCGGCATGCCTCGCGGGAACCAGAACGAGCCCCGCACCGCCAGGTCCGCCGGCATCAGCAGGGCGGGGTCGACCGGGAGCGCAGCTTCGAGCTCACCCACGATCACCAGTGCGCCATTGCGTGTCAGCCGACCCAGGTACGCGGCGGTGCGCCCGGTGTCCGGGCCGGCCGAGCATTCGAGTACCAGGTCGATTTCCCGGTCGCCGTCGTCCGGGAGCACCCGCCGATCCAGGGCAGCCAGCTCCTCGACGATATGAGATCGGCGCCCGGAGACGACCACTTCGCCGGCGCCCATTGCGAGCGCGACCAGGACCGCGCTGGTACCGAGCAGCCCCGTCGCCCCGCCGATGGCCACCCGCGTGCCCGGAGTGAACCCGCCCCGCACGAGACCGGCGCAGGCGGTACCCAGCCACCCGAGACGGCACAGCACGGCCGGGGCCACGGTGACCTCGGCCGGGACGGGGACGACGCATTCTTCCGGGAGCAGGACCCGTTCCGCGAGGCTGCCGTTCGGCCAGCGCGCGAGCAGGCGCATGGACTCGGGCCACGGGCCGAAGCAGCCAATGAATCCGTACTCGCGGCGCGCGCCGATGCCCGGCGATTCCAGGTACATGTCGCAGTAGACGCGCCGCCCCGCCAGCGAGTCATCGGCATCCGGCCCCACGGATTCCACCACACCGACCGCGCAATGCCCGGTCGTGAACGGCCGGGCGGGCGTAATCGGGAACTTTCCCGCCACGAGGTCGCCGATGTACGGCGGCATGAATGCGGCCTCGACCCGCACGACAACGCAGCCCGATCCGGCTACCGGGTCCGGCAGTTCCTCGACCACGGCGTCGGTGCGCCCCTCCAGCAGTCTCGATGCCTTCATGTCTTCTCCTCCCGCGGGGAGTCCTAGTGCCCTGTCCCGCAAGTTCCTTCGCATTCTCGCCGGGTCTTGCGGGCCCTGGCGGCGTTGCGCCTCCTCCCAATAGAGCGCGCTATTACTCGTCGTCGCGCCTTGCCAGGGTCCGCAATCCCTCGCCGCGAATCCGCGAAGAACTTACGAGACAGGACACTAGTGTCCCTTGACACAAGTTCGTCGCGTGTCAGCCCGGCTGTTCGGGTGCTCGGCGAGGCGCACGAGCGCAGGACTGGCGGGCCAATTCAAGCGAGTGCAACGCCGCGGAGCGCCCGCACAGACACGCCCTGCGGGAGCCCTGTCTAGCGCAGCACGTGGCGCTCGACGAAATCCCGCGCTTTCAGGACCAGTCCCACGGCGGGCAGCATCCAGGGATTGCCCGTGTAGCCCGGCCGCCCACGGAAGGGCACCCGCTCGAACACGGAGCCTTCGCGCCCGGGTTCCAGGATGGTGCCGGCGATGCGATCTCCGAGGTACGTGGACATCGCGACGCCCTGGCCGCAGTAACCCAGCGCGTAATGCAGCCCATCCTCGCAACCGATGTGCGGCAGCCGATCGAAGGTGAAGGCAACCGAGCCGCGCCAGCTGTATTCCGCTCGCACGCCGTCCATGGCCGGGCCGAACACGCGGCGCAGGCCCTTCATCAGGCGCCGCCCCGCCTCGACCGGCTCGATGTCACCCAGGCTGGCCCGGCCCCCGAACACGATGCGGGTGCCGTCGTGTGATGGGCGAAAATAGTACAGGATGTTCTTGCTGTCCTGGATCATGCGCCCGCCCGGGATGAGCGCGCGCACGCGCTCGCTGGACAGCGTCTCCGTCGCGATCACGTAACTGCGGGCCGGCACGAGGCGCCGGGCGAAGGGTGCCGGCGCGGAACGCGAATAGCCGTTGGTCGCGACGATCACGTGGTCGGCATCGATGCGGGTCCCGGGGAGCTCGACGATCCAGCGTCCGGCGTGCCGACGCAGGGCCGTCACGCGATGGCGCTCGAACAGGGAAGCGCCATGCCGCATCGCTGCGTGGACCATGCCGTGCAGGAACGCGGCCGGCTGAAGCCCGCCCGCGAGTGGCACGAGCTTGCCGCCATGGTAGAGGTCGGAGGCCAGCTCCCGGCGCCCCTCGGACTGGGGCAGCACGTGCGTCTCCACGCCGACGCCCGCGAGTTCCTCCTGCTCCGCCCGCATCGTGTCGAGATGACGCCGCGTCCAGGCGGCGAAGTACATGCCGCAGCGGCTGTAGGCGCAGTCGATCCGCTCGTCCCGCAGAACGCGCTCGAGATGGCACACCGACTCGCCCGCCTCGGCGAAGATGGCGCGGCAGGAGTCTGTCCCCACGCGGTGCGCGAGTTCCGTCGGCGACCACTTCAGGACACCGCTGACCATGCCGCCGTTGCGGGAGCTCGCGCCGTGTCCGACCGCCCCGGCTTCGAGCACGACCACCGAGAGGCCGGCCCGCGCCAGCCGCCGGGCCGCTGCCAGCCCCGTGTAGCCGGCGCCGACGATCGCGACGTCGTAGTGGCCTGCGGGCGCGCCCGGTGTCGCGGGGTATGCGCCCACGTCCGCCCACCAGTACGGATATCCGTCCGGCGACACGTCCGGGCTCACCGCGTCCATCGAGCCGCTCCCGTCCCGTTCGAGAGGAGGCCCCGGGGATCCAGTTCTCCCCGGGGCCCGCGTACCGCGCGTGCGCGCTTCGGGATCAGGTACCGCCGTACCCGCCCTTGCCGGACGGCTGCACCAGGATCCTCGTTGCGAGGTAGTACACCACCGCCCCGACCAGGGCCGTCGGCAGGGACGCGGTGAGATACTGGTACGGCCAGTGGCTCACGTAGGACAGCGGGTTCAGCAGGTACCAGTAGGTCACGAAACCCGCCGCCATCGCGAGGATGGCCGCCACGTTCACCCCGCCCCAGTAGGCGTACGCCGACTTGTGGCTGTCGTCGTACACCGCCGTGATCGACACCTTCTTGCCCCGGAGGATGAAGTAGTCGGTGATCTGGATCGCGCACAGCGGCGCGAAGAAGACCCCGATGAGCGCCAGGAAGCTGCCGAAGCTGTTGAAGAACAGGTCCGGGATCACGGCGCCGACGATGGCCACGGGAATCACGGACACGAGCACCGTCTTCTGCCAGCTCATCTCGCTGATGCCCGGCACCTGCTTCACGCCGAGCGACGACGCGTAGACGCCGATGACGGCCGTGCCGAAGTTGGCCGCGATCACGAAGAGCAGGGCGATGACACCGTAGACCGGCCCGCCGAGCTGGACCAGCCACGCCGAGGGATCGGACGTCTGCAGTGCAAGGATCGCGGCCAGCCCGATGATGCTCAGCACCGGCACGGGGAACCCCATGCCCAGCATCGACGGCAGCGTGGCCTTGTGGGCACTGGACCCCACCCGGACCATGGCACCGATGTACGGCCACCACGACAGCAGGCTCACGATGCCGATCTCGATGCCGGTCGTGTAGTTCCACAGCCGGCTGTCCGCGGCATATGCCGGCTTCGCCGCCGCGATCTGTGCGCCCGCCTGGGTAAGCAGTTCCCAGATCATCCAGAGGCCGAGTCCGACGATCACGAAGAAAAGGACCTTCGAGACCCTCTCGATGCCGCGCGAGCCTTCCCGCAGCACCAGGAACACCACGCCGCAGGCGATCAGCGTCGAGACCGGTACGAGCCATTGCCCGCCGTCCGCCGAGACGAAGCCCAGTGTCGCCATGAGCTGGCGGACCGACTTGGCGAAAAAGATGAGCAGGATAGAGTTCCAGCCGATGATGGAGATGTACTGCAGCGCGACGGTAATGATCCAGCCGCGGTTGCCGAACTGCGGAATCGATCCCTTGATCGAGTCGATCCCGAACTTCGTCGCGATAGGCACGACGGCCACGGTCACCAGCAGCATGCCGATCATGCTGCCCGCCGTCATCGCGGCGGTCCCCATCTTGAGGTCCAGGTAATACCCGACGTACTCGCCGATGACGTAACACCAGGTCGCCGCGGCCGCCACGGCCAGGACGACCAGGAGCTCCCAGCGGCCCCAGGTACGCTCCCCCTTCAGGAGCGGCAGCGCGGTTTCCTCGACGTTGTCCGAAAAGCCGGCAGCCGCATGTTCTGTCGTGGACATCAGAACCACCCCCAGATCAGCAGGACGGCCGGGAACGCGACACCGAGGACGAAAAGCCATACCCAGTCCACCGTGCCGAAATCCTCGCCCTGGTTGTTCGGATCCTCCAGGATCGCCAGGCGCCGTTCGAGCTCGCGCTCTTCGGCTTCCTTCGTGTATGTAGTCATGTCGTTATCCCCTCCCGCAGGCTACTCGTGCCCCTGGAAGCTCTCCTCGTCCTTGTACGGGAACCACCAGAAGCTCTGCCTCTGTGCACGTGGATCAATCATCACCAGCTTGTTCTTCCGGAACTGGTCCAGTCCTTCCTGGCCGAGCTGGCGTCCGTCACCGCTCATCTTGGTGCCGCCGAACGGGCCGGCGTCGTTATCGAGCAGTGGTGCATTCACCCAGACCATGCCCGCCTCGAGTTCCGAGGTGGCCTGGAAGACTTCGCCGAGATCGGTGCTGTAGAGGTTGGCGCCGAGGCCGAACTCGGATTCGTTCGCTTTGCGCAAGGCTTCCTCGAAGCTGTTCACCTTGCATATGGGGGCAACCGGACCGAAACTTTCGATGCGCATCGCATCCATGTCGTCGCTGATCCCGGTGAGCACGGTGGGCTCGTAGAACCACCCCTTCTCGAAGGCTTCGGGACGTTTGCCACCAAGGGCCACCTGCGCGCCCTGGGCCACCAGGTTCTGCATGATTGACTCGAAGCGCTTGCGCTCGCGCTCGGACGCCATCGGGCCCATGTCGACCTTGTCGAGGCCGTTGCCGACACGCAGCTGGCGCGTGCGCTCGATGAGGCGCTCGACGAACTCGTCGTGGATCGACTCGTGAATGTAGAAGCGCTCGGTCGAGACGCAGATCTGGCCGCAGTTCATGAACGCGGAGAACACGGCCGCGTCGACCGCCACGTCGATCGGCGCGGAAGGCATGATGATGAACGGGTCGTGCCCCGAGGTCTCGATCAGGGCCCGCTTGAAGCTCTTCGCGCACTCCTGCGCGACCTGCTGGCCGATCGGGATGCTGCCGGTATACGCGACGCCTCGCACGCCCTCATGAGCCACGAGTCCGGCACCGACGCGCCCGGTTCCCGTCAGGCACTGGAACAGCCCGGCGGGCATGTGATCCGTGCACTCCATGAACGTGAGCGTGGTCGTCGGGCAGTACTCGTGCGGCTTGACGATCACGGCGTTGCCCGCCGCGAGCGCGGCGGCCGCTTCCCAGCAGAGAAGCGTGATCGGGTAATTGAACGGCAGGATCACCGCGACGGTTCCCAGCGGCTCCTTGACCGTGTAGTGGAACTGGCCCTCGATGTTGGGCCCGAGCACGCGCCCCTGGTCATTGCGGCCGAGCTCCGCGTAGTAATCGAACGCGCTGGCGCCCCACTCCATTTCGTCCATCGCTTCCTTGTAGGGCTTGCCCATCTCGCGCGTCATCAGCTCGGCGATGATCGGTCCGCGCTCGCGGAGACGGTGCGCCACCTCGTGCAGGGCCTCGGCGCGGACCAGCCCGTCACGCTTGCGCCATTCCCGCTGCGCCGCGTTGGCCTGCCCGACCGCGTCGTCGATCTCCGCATCGGTCGTGTCGGCCGACGCACCAAGGACCTGCTCGGTCGCGGGCTCCACGATCGGCACCTCGTCGGTCGCGCGCGACTGCACCAGGCGTCCGCCGATGAAGTTGTGCTTGCGCAGGCGCTGGAATTGCTCGTCGGATCTCATTGCTCCTCCATCAGGCGCGTCACCCGTCGGTCAGTACGTGGGAGGCGTGATCGCCCAGACGACCTCGGCCACTCGACGGCCGGGGTTCATGTACTTGTGCGGCAGGTAGCTCGGGAAGGAGAAGCTGTCCCCCGCCTTCAGGATGTGCCAGGTGTCATCGATCATGATCGCGAACTCGCCGGTCACGACGACCCCGGCTTCTTCCCCGTTGTGGCTGTATGCGTCGTCGCCGCTGGACGAGCCCGGCTCGAACCGGCACCAGAGCAGCTCCAGCTGCGAGCCCTCCCGCTGGGAGAGCAGGAAGTCGGAGATGCCCGTTTCGAAACGGAGCTCGTTGCGTGCATCGCGGCGCACCACGTACTGCTCGGAATTCCGCTCCGCCGCGTCACCGAAGAACCAGGTGATGTTCACGCCAAGCGCGCGGCTGATTGCATGGAGCGCCTTCACGGACGGACTGGACTTGTTGCGCTCGACCTGGCTCAGGTACCCGATCGACAGGCCCGTATCGACAGCGACCTCCTTGAGCGTTCTCTGCTTGAGCTTGCGCAACGTCCGGATGGCGTTGCCGACCGCGTGCTCGGACACGCGATCGAGGTCCGTGTCCTCGTCGCGCCTGGCAGTGCGTTTCCCTTCGGTCATGCGCGCCGCGTCCCCTTCCCGGCTTCTCGTCCAGCGGAAACTAGAAGCGGGCTGTGAAAGTGTCAAGCAATATTTCACAAATGATAATATTCAGCTAAATTGATTCACGCACACGCAATACAGCGCCGCGGGTTTTCAACCGAACGCCTCGCTATCCAGGACAGAATCGGAAAATCAGCAAGTTGCGAGTTCGACCGGGGGCTGGAAGGGCGCGTGCTGCGGTGAAATCAAGACGACCCGGCCGGTCGAGCGGGGTCCGGGGACGATCGCGCAGGCTCGTCCCCATTGGCGGGATAACGATGACCGCGCCCCCCGGGAGCGGGGCTCGAGCACGGTATCGGTACGGTTGGCTGCGCGCGACGGCATGGGCCGGAGCGGGGCGCCATCATGTTCACACTACAGGCAGATAGAGGGAGAAGCCGATGGCGGAACCATTGCCGCAACGCAGCCAGGTGATCGTGATCGGCGGCGGAGCCGTGGGGTGCTCCGTGGCCTACCACCTGGCCCACCGGGGTTGGACGGACGTGCTGCTGCTCGAGCGTGACGTGCTGACGAGCGGCACGACCTGGCACGCGGCCGGCCTGGTGGGGCAGTTGCGCGCCACGCCGAACATGACCCGCCTGGCGCAGTACGGGGCCGAGTTGTACGGCAGCCTCGAGGCCGAGACGGGCCTGTCCACCGGTTTTCTCCAGCGCGGCTCCATCATGCTCGCCAGCTCCGACGGGCGCTGGGACGAGATCCGGCGGGCGCACTCGACCGCGAAGTGCTACGGGCTCGAGACCGAGCTGCTCGATCCCGAAGCCATCGCCGAGCGTTGGCCCCTGGCCAATCTCGAAGGGGTGCGCGGCGGCATCTGGCTGCCGAAGGACGGCCAGATCAACCCGACCGACCTGACCCAGGCGCTCGCCAGGGGCGCGCGCCAGCTCGGCGCCACCGTGCGCGAACACACGCCGGTGCGCGGCATCGGGCGAAAGAACGGCCGCGTGACGGGCGTGGACACGGACGCGGGCTTCGTCGAGGCGGAGTACGTGGTCAACTGCGCCGGCATGTGGGGCCGCAAGATCGGCGCGATGGCCGGCGTGGACATTCCGCTGCACGCCGCCGAGCACTTCTACGTGGTCACCGAGAACCTGCCGGAGCCGCCGGGATCGCTGCCCGTGCTGCGCGACCCCGACCACGCGGTGTACTTCAAGGAGGACGCCGGCAAACTGCTCGTCGGGATGTTCGAGCCGGTCTCGAAGCCCTGGGGCATGGACGGCATCCCGGACGACACCTCGTTCACGCAGCTGCCGGACGACTGGGACCATCTCGCCCCGCAGCTCGAGGCCGCCATGGCCCGCATACCGGCGATCGCCGACGCCGGCATCCAGTGGTTCTTCAACGGGCCGGAGAGCTTCACGCCGGACGATCGCTACCTGCTCGGAGAAACGCCGGAGCTGCCCGGCTTCTTCGTCGCCTGCGGCTTCAACTCGGTGGGCGTGCAGTCGGCCGGCGGCGCCGGCCGCGTGCTGGCCGACTGGATCGTCGACGGCCACCCGCCGATGGACCTCTCGGACGTCGACATCCGGCGCATGCTCCCGTTCCAGACGAACGCGCGCTACCTGCACGACCGCACCGTCGAGGGCCTCGGCCTGCTGTATGGAATGCACTGGCCGTACCGCCAGTACGACACCGCGCGCGACGTCCGCCGGTCACCACTGCACGACCGGCTCGCCGCGCTGGGCGCGGGCTTCGGCGAGGTCGCCGGCTGGGAGCGTCCCGACTTCTTCGGCGAGCCGGGCACGACGCCGGCGTACGACTACAGCTTCGGGCGGCCCGGCTGGTTCGAGCGTCACGCGGCCGAGCACCGCGCGGCGCGCGAGGACCTCGCACTGTTCGACCAGACCGGCTTCGCCAAGCTCCTGGTCCAGGGGCCGGACGCGGAGGCGGCGCTGGACTACGTCAGTTCGAACCACGTCAACGTCGAGCCGGGCAGGATCGTCTACACGCTGCTGCTCAACGAGCACGGCGGCATCGAGTCGGACGTGACCATCACCCGGCTCGACGCGGAGCGCTTCCTCGTGGTCTCGCCGGCCACCGCGCAGCGCCGCGACTACCAGTGGCTGCGCCGCCAGTTGCCGCGCGACCAGCGCGTCACCGTGACCGATGTCACCTCGAGCGAGGCCGTGCTCGGGATCATGGGCCCGCGCTCGCGCGCGTTCCTCGAGGCGGTCACCGGCGCGGACCTGTCGAACGCGGCCTGCCCGTTCGGCCACTGGGTCGAGCTCGAGATCGGCTACGCCCGCGTGCGCGCGGCGCGCATGACTTACGTGGGCGAGCTCGGCTGGGAGCTCTACGTGCCCACCGAGTTCGCCGTCGGCGTCTTCGATGCGCTGATGTCACGCCCCGACGCACCGCGCCCGGCCGGCTTCCACGCGCTGCACTCGCTGCGCACGGAATCGGCGTACCGTCACTGGGGCCACGACATCACCGACGAGGACGACCCGCTGGCCGCCGGCCTCGGCTTCGCCGTCGCCCGCGACAAGGACTTCATCGGCCGCGCCGCCGTCGATGCGCGCCGCGACCGGCCGCGCAGCCGGCGCCTCGTGTGCATCCGGCTCACCGACCCCGAGCCGCTGCTGTATCACGACGAGCCGATCCATCTCGGCGACGGGATCGTCGGGCGCACGACCTCGGGCCGCTACGGCCACACGGTCGGCGCCGCGGTCGCGCTCGGCTGGGTCGAGCATCCCGAGGGCGAGACGGTGAGCGCCACCTTCCTCGCGGACCACGCGTTCCGCGTGGAGGTGGCGGGCGAGCCGGTCGAAGCGGCGCTCTCGCTGGCGCCCTTCCACGACCCGAAACGCGAGCGCGTCAAGGCCTAGCCACCTCGCTTCGAACCTGGATCGCCACGGCCGGCTGCGCCGCCCCCGCGATGATTTCGCGTGGCCGTTCGCGCGTGCCGCCCCGCAACGAGTGTTATCCCGCCGACGCGGCCGGGATTGCGACGATGGCGCGCAGGCCGGTCGGCGAGCGGGCCGCGTCCTCGAGCCGCACCCAGCCGCCGCAGCGCTCGACCACGGTCCGGACGATCGAGAGCCCGAGGCCGGAACCGCTGCCGTCCGCGCCCTGCTCGCGGTGGAACGCCTCGAACACCCGCTCGCGTTCCGCTTCCGGGATGCCGGGCCCCTGGTCTTCCACCTCGATCAGGACGTGCCCCCCCTGCGGCGTGATCGACAGGTCGATGCGGCCGCCCTGCGGCGAGTGGCGAATCGCGTTGCTGACCAGGTTGCGCAGTACCGCGCCGAGTTCGACCTCGTCGATGCACACCCGGGCATCCGCCTCGCCATCGAGACCGAGGTCGATCCGCCGCGACTCGATCAACGGCACCAGGTCCTCCAGTACGCGCCGAAACGCGGCCTGCACGGAGACGGGGGCCGCCGGGCCGGGCGACGCGAGCTGGGCCCGGGCCAGCGTGAGCAGCTGGTCCAGCAGTGCGCGGTTGCGCTCGATCCCCTGCCGCAGTGTATCCAGGCGTTGGCGCGCGACGCCGGGCATGGCGGCGCTGGCGAGCCGTTCGGCCTGCAGCGAGAGCGCCGTCAACGGCGAGCGCAGCTCGTGGGCGGCCGCCGCGACGAATCGCCGCTGCATGGAGATCGATTCGGCGACGCGTTGCAGAAGGCCGTTGATGGCGATCACGAAGGGACGGATCTCGCGCGGAAGCGCACCGGCCTCGATGGGAGCGAGGTCGTCGCCGGCGCGTCGATCCACGTCCTCCGCCAGGGCGGCGACGGGACCGAAGAACCGCCGCACGAGCGCGGCGACCACCACGAGCAGGATCGGCACGAGGAGTGCGAACGGGATCAGGGCGTCCAGCGCGGCCGCGCGCGCGGCCTCGTTGCGGACCTCGGCCTGCTGGGCCACCGCGATGCGCGGTCCGGATCCAAGGGTCCGCACGAACACGCGGTATGCGGTGCCCTGGAGCTCGACCGTCTGGACGCCATCGTGCAGGTTGGACGGAAAGGCCGGCGTATCGCCGCGCGGTCCCTGCTGCGGCAGCGTCCGGACGATCACGCGTGCGTCCGCGTCGGCCACCGGTACGCGGGCGGCATCCGCGGTGGCCTGAACCGGCAAGTGCCGACCGTCGAACAGCGACGCCGTCTGGCGCAGCATGTCGTCCTGGAACTCGTTGGCCTCGTCGTACGCGACGAGAAAAGAGATGCTGCCCGCGATCGTCGCCACGAGCAGGATCACCAGCGACAGCCACGCGGACAGTCGGAACTGCAGCGAGTCGTTCAATCGTGCCTTGAGACCATCCATCCCACGCCCCGCACGTTCCGGATTGCCGCGCTGCCCAGCTTCCGGCGCAGCGAATGGATGAGATACTCGACGGCGTTGCTCTCCACCTCCTCGCCCCAGCCATAGATGCGCTCCTCGAGCTGGGTGCGGGAGAGGATCGCCCCGGGGCGGACCATGAGGGCCTCGAGCAGCGCGAACTCCCGGCGCGTAAGGCGGATCGGCCCCCCGTCGTCCGTGCGCACCTCGCGCGTGGCGGGGTCCAGGCTGAGGACGCCATTCGAGAGCACGGCGTGCCCGCGTCCCTCACGGCGCCGCAGCACCGCCCGCATCCGGGCGAGCAGCTCGCTCAGGGCGAAAGGCTTGGCCAGGTAGTCGTCGGCGCCGGAGTCGAGTCCGCGGATGCGGTCCTCGACCGCGTCGCGCGCCGTGATGATCAGGACGGGCACGGGCTGATGCGTACCCCGGACTTCGTCGAGGACGTCGAGCCCGTCCCGCGCGGGCAGCCCGAGATCGAGCAGCACGAGATCGTACGGGTGCGACGCGGCCGCCGTCGCGGCGCTCTGGCCATCGGTCACCCAGTCGACCGCATACGAGGCCTCGCGCAATGCATCCTGCACCGCCGTGCCGATCATCGTGTCGTCCTCGACGAGCAGTACGCGCATTCGGACTCCGCGGGCCCGGGCCGTGGGTGCCCACGGCCCACGATTATGCACCCGGAGAACGGCCGGTCACCCGGCGTCCATCCGGATGGCGGGCGGCCGTCAGGCCGACACCGGCCTTTCCGAAGTGCGAGTGGAGATCAGCATGACGACGCCCAGCAGTGCGAAGGCCACGATGGAGGCATCCATCCGGCCGAGGTGCATCCCGCCCTTGGCGAGCGGCTTGGTGAGGAAGTCCCCGAAGGTCGCGCCGAACGGACGGGTGAAGATGAATGCCAGCCAGAACAGCGCGATCTCGTTCACGCGCGTGCGGTAGTGCAGGAGCAGCACGAGGCCGATGACGCCTGCCGTGACGAGTGCGCCCTGGATGTAGCTCAGGCCGACGACGTCGACGAGTGCATCGCCGAATGCCGTGCCGAGGCTGTTCGAGAACGTGACGGCGATCCAGAACATGATCTCGGCGTCGCGCCGGATGATCGGGTCCACGCTGAGATCGCGGTCCCGGTAGTACCACACCGCCAGGGTGACGAGGAGCCCGCCGGCGAGGATCAGCGAGCCCGCCACGTACCCGAGTCCGAGCGTCCGGTCCATCATGTCGGAGACCTCGGTCCCGGCCGTCGTCGTGGCGATGATCCCGAGCCAGAACAGCGACGCGTGAAACCGCCGCGCGCGCACCTGGACCGTGAGAATCAGCAGGAGCAGCGACGACGTGATCGCCAGCCCCGTGATGTACCCGAGCCCCATCGTCATGGAGATGAAATCGCCGGCGGTCTCGCCCAGGGTGGTGGCGATGACCTTCATGATCCAGAACAGCAAGGTGACTTCGGCCACCTTGCTCATGGCCCGGTCGATGTCGTTGCCCGCAGGCTCCAGTTGCGTCATTGCTGCACCTCTCGACGTAGCCGGCGTGCCGCCGGTGGCTGCGGATGCCCGGCGGCGACGGGCCGTGTGCCCGCGCATCGGGCACCGTTGCGCATGCCCGAACACGACGCGGCGGAGGCCGCGCGACGGGGAAGGTACGGCGCAAGACTTAGGTGCGACTGAGGGGACCGCGCCGTCCGGGTTCAGGACCGGCGCAGCAGCGACGGGTCGACGCGCGCCAGGTCGCCGATCCGTTCGACGGTGACATCGGCGGGCGGGTACGCGGCGAGGATCCGCGGATCGCGCGCGTAGTGTCCCTGCCGCGGGAAGACGGTGACCAGGCGTTCGCCCCACGCCTTCTTCATGGCCGACAGGATGCGCAGCTTGTCGTCCACGACGACGTAGCGGGATGCCGGATACCGCTGTGCGACGTCAGCGAGCATCCGCTCCTTGTGAACGTAGATGAGCACCCGCCCGTCCACCGCGTCCCACAGCCCCGAGCGCAGCACCTTGCGTGGCTGAAATACCACGTCGCCATCCGACAGGATCACCGTGGGCCCCCAGTGGCCCAGGTGCGCGATCGCCTCGAGGGCGCCGGGGTACAGGCGCTCGGCGAACGGATAGTCCACGAGGAACGACGACATCAGCAGCAGGCGCGGGTCGTTTCCCGCTCCGGCACGGTACCGCTGAAGGGCGCCCAGGTAGTCCGCATATCCGAGCTCGTCGCGCAGCGCTTCGAAGATGCGCCAGTATCGATCCCGGTTCGCCGTACCGAACGCCTTCGCAAGGTGCTCGCCAAGGTCCGCCGCGATGCGGTCGTTGTCGAGCAGGGTGTTGTCCACGTCGAGCAGGAACACCACGCGGTTCGCGGCATTCGTCGAGCCCGGCGCACCGGCGTCGACCCGGACGTCGTCGCGGTTCACGGATCAGAGATCCCGCGGTGCCCGCACCGGCAGCGGATCGTGCCAGTGGCCGTCGGGCGCGATCAGCGCATCCGCCGGTTCCGGGCCCCAGCTGCCCGGCCGGTACGGCAGGGCGGCGGGATGCGCGTCGAGCACCGGGTCGACGACGGCCCAGGCGGATTCGACGGCGTCCTCGCGCGTGAAGAGCGCGCCGTTGCCGGCCATGGCGTCGCTCAGCAGGCGCGTGTAGGGCGTCTCCTCTCCGGGATGATCCTCCAGCAGGTAGAGCTCGCGCTGGTCGCCGATGAACTCCTTGCCCACGTGCTTCACGCGTGCCGCCAGGGCGAGCGCGGAGTCGGGCGAGAGCCGAAAGCGCAGATAGTTCGCACGCCCGTCGGCCGGGGCCGAGTCGTCGAACAACCGTTGCGGCGGCGGCTTGAGCTCGACCAGGACCTCGGCCGCCGTGGTCGCGAGACGCTTGCCGGCCCGCAGGTACCAGGGAACGCCCGCCCAGCGCCACGAGTCGACCCCCAGCCGCAGGGCGCAGTACGTCTCGACATCCGAGTCCGGTGCCACCCCGGGCTCGTTCCGGTACCCGGTGTACTGGCCGCGCACCAGGTGGTCCCCGGACAGTGGGCGCATGGACTGGAAGACCTTGGCCTTCTCCGTGTGGACCGCGCCATAGCCCTGGTACGCCGGCGGCTCCATGGCCAGCAGTGCAACGATCTGGAACAGGTGATTCTGGACGACGTCACGCAGGCAACCGGCACTTTCGTAGAAACGACCGCGCCCCTCCACGCCGAATTCCTCGGCCAGGGTGATCTGCACGCTGGCCACGTGATTGCGGTTCCAGATCGGCTCGAGAAAGGAATTGGCAAACCGGAAGTAGAGGATATTCATGATCGCCTCTTTCCCGAGATAGTGATCGATCCGGAAGATCGCATCCTCCGCGAACACCGAAAGCGCAATCCGGTTGAGCTCCCGCGCCGACGCGAGGTCCCGTCCGAACGGCTTTTCCACGATCACCCGTGCCTGGCTGGCCATGCCCGTTGCGCCCAGCCCCTTGATCACCGTTGCGAACAGCGACGGCGGGATGGCGAGGTAGTGTGCCGGTCGCTGCGTTCCGTGCAGCGCCTGCCCGAGCACCCTGAACGTCTCCGGTTCGTTGTAATCGCCGGCCACGTACCGGAACCGGGCAAGCAGGTGCGCCAGCGCATCCGGGTCATCGATCCCGCCGTGCCGCCGGATGCTCTCCGCCATGCGTTCGCGCAGTTGCTCGACGCTGCACTGCGACGAAGCGACACCGATCACCGGCACGTTCAGCACGCCGCTTTTCGCCATCGCGTAGAGCGCCGGGAAGATCATCCGGGAGGCGAGGTCGCCGGTCACGCCGAAGATGACCAGCGCGTCGGCGGGCGTGTCACGACCAGGGCTGGCGTTCATCCCGGACTCCTTCACGGCTTCTCGTCGTGGCCGCCGAACTGCTTCCGCATCGCGGACAACAGCCGGTTCGCATAGTCGCCCTCGTTGCGGGATGCGAAGCGCTCGAACAGCGCGGCGGCGATGACGGTCGCGGGCACGCCCTCCTCGATGGCCGCCAGCGTCGTCCAGCGCCCCTCGCCCGAATCCGACACGCGCCCCGAGAAGCCGGCGAGCTCGGGATCGTCGACCAGGGCCGCGGCGGTCAGGTCGAGCAGCCACGAGGCAACCACGCTGCCGCGTCGCCAGACTTCCGCGATCCCGGGGAGGTCCAGTTCGTACGGGTAGTGCTCCGGGTTCTCCATCGGCGCGGTCTCGGCATCGCTGCCGGCCGCGCGCTTGCCGGCGTCGGCATTGCGCAGGATGTTCAGCCCTTCGGCGTACGCCGCCATGAGGCCGTACTCGATACCGTTGTGCACCATCTTCACGAAGTGCCCGGCGCCGCTCGGGCCGCAATGCAGGTATCCGTGCTCGGCCCGGGACGGCTCCCCCTCCCGGCCCGGCGTGCGCGGCGCCGCCTCGACCCCGGGCGCGATGCTTCGGAATATCGGGTCGAGGTGCTCGATGACCGCGGCCTCGCCGCCGATCATCAGGCAGAAACCGCGCTCCACGCCGAACACCCCGCCACTGGTCCCGCAATCGACATGATGAATGCCGCGCTCCGCGAGCGCCCGTGCGCGCCGGAGGTCGTCCCGGTAGTAGCTGTTGCCACCGTCGATGACGATGTCTCCGTCCGCCAGGTGGACGGCCAGTTCCTCGACGATCCCGCCGGTCACGCCGGCGGGCACCATCACCCAGACCGCGCGCGGCCGGGGGAGTTGGGCCACCAGCTCCGGTATCGCCGCGCACCCCCGCACGCGCGGGGCCTCCGCCTGCCTCACGGCGTCCGGGTCCACGTCGTGGACGACGCACTCGTGGCCGTCGTTCGCCAGGCGCCGCACGAGGCTCGCGCCCATGCGGCCCAATCCGATCATGCCGAGATGCATCCTGGATCTCCTCTCCTGCGTGGATGACGCGCGCAACGGCGCCGGCGCATCGTCGACCGCCCGGGCGTGGCCGTTCGGTGGCGCGCGATGGTCGTCACGGTTCGGGCGTATCGCCGCCGGGGGCGAGCAGGCGGGACTCCACCAGCACGTCGACACCGGTGTCCGGCCGGATCGCGCGCGCGGGAATCCCCTCGCCGGCGCGCCAGCGGGCGACCGCCTGGTGCTTGGACTCGCCTTCGATCAGAAAGATCACCTGGCGCGCACGGCTCAGGCGTGCTGCGCTCAGCGATACGCGCTCCGGCGGTGGCCGCGGTGCATCGAGCACCGCCAGCGTGTCCGGCGACCCGGGCGACGTGCCCCAGTCGTGTCCCGGAAAGAGGCTGGCCGTATGTCCATCCTCGCCCAGCCCGAGAAGGACCAGGTCGAAGTCGCCGAGCCCCCGTACGGCGTCGGCGTACCGGCGGGCCGCCCGCACGGCACCCAGTTCGGCCGGGATCACGTGGATGTGCGACCGGGGAACCGGGACTGCATCGAGCAAGGTGTCGGTGGCCATGCGCGAGTTGCGCGCAGCGTCGTCCGCGGGCAGGCAGCGCTCGTCGCCGAAATAGACGTGCCAGGCGGTCCATTCGGTGTGCGCCACGGCCAACGCGCGATAGATCTCGCGCGGTGTGTTGCCGCCCGCAAGCACGACATCGAACCGGCCACGCTCGCGCACGGCCCGGGCCGCGGCCGCGGCAATGGCCTCGACCGCCGCGTCGCGCAGCGCTCGCGCATCGCCGAGCGCATGCCAGCGGCCGCCCGCATTCGTCCCGCCCGGCTCCGCGCCCGTCACCGGTCACGTCCGCCGACACCGCTTCCGACCGGGGCGCGGGCGACGCGTGGGCCGCCCGCCGCGCGGTCCGTCGCCCGGCCCGTGTGCCGTGCTTCGCAGTGACCGCGCAGCCCCACCGGGTTCATTGGCCGCCCTTGTGTGCGCCCGGTTCCGCCCGACGCCCGTCCCGGTCGGCCGATCCGTCCCGGCGGCCACCCTGGCCGCCGCCTGCAGAGGCCCGCTTCGCGATGCGCGTCTGCACGCTGGCCGACTTGCGCCCCAGCAGGGGCGCGGCGGTCGGATCGAAGATCCGGTACGCGGCCAGCTTCACGCGGTCGTTCACGAGGAACCAGGCAATCGCATAGCCCCAGACGAACAGGGCCCAGCCCCATCCGAGCGGCGTCATGAACACCCCGTACACCGCGATCAGCGTGGCCACGATCTGGGTGCCCAGCACCGCGCCCAGGAGGATCGGCGCGGGTCGCGTGGACCAGAACGGGCCGCGCACACGGGTGAGAAAGATCGTCAGGTGACCCGCCACGGACAGCTTGAGGTACATGAGTGTCTGGATGTGCGCACGATCCAGGTGATACACGCGTTCGCCAAGGTAGAACAGGCCGAACGCGGAGACGACCCCGATGGCGCCCAGCACGGTGGAGACCCCCAGCACCAGGGGCATGTTCCAGGCTTCCGGCTTGTCCTTGTAATGCACGTTGTCATAGGCAATGGACAGGATGGCGCCATCGTTGAGCAGCGCCAGGATCACGATCATCACCGCCGTCAACGGATAGAAGTTGAAGACCAGGATCGACAGCGTCATGAACAGCAGCACGCGCAGCGTCTCGGCGATGCGGTAGATCGCGTAGCTGTTCATCCGCTGGAAGATCCTGCGGCTCCCCTTGATCGCATCGATGATCACCGACAGCCCGGACGTCATGAGCACGATCGATGCCGCCGCGCGGGCCGCATCGGTCGCGCCGGACACGGCGATGCCGCAATCGGCCTTCTTCAGCGCGGGGGCGTCGTTCACGCCGTCGCCCGTCATGCCGACGATGTGGCCGCGTTCCTGGAGGACATTGACGATGTGGAACTTGTGCTCGGGGAACACCTGGGCGAACCCGTCGGCCCGCTCGATGGACTCCGCCAGTTGCGCGGTCTCGTGATGCCGGGACTCGGCGAAGCCGCTGGCATCGAGGATGTCCGGGCCCAGCCCGAGCTTGCGGGCAGTCTCCCGCGCGATGGCGATCGCGTCGCCGGTGAGCATCTTGACGCTCACGCCCATCTGGCGCGCCGTCTCGATGGTCGCCCGGGCCTGCTCGCGCGGGGGATCGAACAGGGGCAGTACGCCCAGGAACCGCCAGTCGCCGCCCGCATCCGCGCGGGCGACCCCGAGGGAACGGAATCCGCGTGCGGCAAACTCGTCGACCGCCTGCTCGACCGCGGCCTTCACCTCGTCGGCATTGCCCGACATCTCCAGGATCACCTGCGGTGCGCCCTTGCTGACCCGGAACGCCTGGCCATCCGGGCCCTTGACGTCGGCCTCCGTACGCTTGCGCACCGGATCGAACGGCGCGAAGTGAACGATCTCGAAGCCTTGGAGCGCCTGGTCATCCGCCAGGGCCCCCAGCACGGCGATATCGATCGTGTCCTTGTCGTCCGCGCGTGACGCCAGAGCTGCATTGAAGATGACCTCGTCGGCCGCGATGCCGTCCACACTGAACGGGTCGCCCAGCGTCAGCTGGTTCTGGGTCAGGGTCCCGGTCTTGTCCGAGCAGAGCACGTCCACGCCCGCCAGCTCCTCGATGGCGGCGAGCCGGGTCACGATGGCCTCCTTCGCCGCCAGCAGGCGCGCGCCGACCGCCATGGTCACCGACAGGACCGTGGGCATCGCCACGGGGATCGCGGCCACCGTCAGCACGAGGGCGAACTGCAGCGTGGTGAGGACCGGATCGCCGCGGAACAGGCCAACGGCGATGATCACGGTCACGAGCCCGACCGCAAGCATGATCAGGTAGTTGCCGATCTTCAGCACTGCCCGCTGGAAATGGCTGACGGTGCGTGTTTCCTGGACGAGCTGCGCGGTCTTGCCGAAGTAGGTCTTCGCCCCGGTGCCGTACACCATCGCGGCGATTTCGCCCTGGCGGACGATCGAGCCCGAATAGACCACCTCGCCCGATGCCCTGGGTACGGGCAGCGACTCGCCCGTCAGGGCAGACTGATCGACCTCGATCGGATCGCCTTCCAGCAGCCGGGCGTCGGCCGGCACGACGTCGCCCAGCCGCAGGCGGATCACATCACCCGGCACCAGCTCGCTCGCCGGTGCGCTGCCCCACTTCCCGTCGCGCTTCACGCGTGCCCGGATGGCGAGCCGGTCCTTGAGCGCAGCGATCGCGTTGCCGGCCTGGTGTTCCTCCCAGAACCCGACGACGGCATTGGCCAGCAGCAGGACGAGGATGATGCCGAAGTCGGCCCAGTGCCGGTCGACCGCCGACAGGATCACGGCCACTTCGATCATCCAGGGGATCGGGCCCCAGAAATACCCGAGGAACTGGCGCAGCGCGCTGCGCTGCTTCTCCGCGATCGCATTCGGCCCGTACCGGGCCAGGCGTTTCCGCGCCTCAGCCTCGGTGAGGCCGTCCGGCGAGGACGCCAGCTCCTGCTCCATTTCCTGCAGGGACACGGAGTCCAGCCCGGATGTGGCGCGCGACGCCTGCGCCGGCTTCGGTTTGCGCGTTGCGGATCGGTCGGTCCCGGTGCTCATGTTCGTTCGACTCGATTGGGGGGTGCGACATCACGCGTGCGGCGGCGCCGGGCAAGCGGCCCGGCTATTGCGCGGACGCGGCCAGGGCATCGCGGACGACGGCCTGCGCCTCGTCCAGGATGCGGCGCAGGTGATCCGCTCCACGGAAGCTCTCGGCGTAGATCTTGTAGATGTCCTCGGTTCCCGACGGCCGCGCCGCGAACCAGCCGTTCTCCGTCACCACCTTCAATCCCCCGATCGGCGCGTCATTGCCCGGCGCCCGCGTCAGGACGGTCGAGATTCGGTCGCCCGCCAGCGTCTCGGAGCGAACCTGCCGCGGCGAGAGGCGCGCCAGCGCCTGCTTCTGCTCGGGGGTCGCGGGCGCCTCGACGCGATCGTAGACCGGGTCGCCGAACTCGCTCGCGAGGTCGTGGTAGATCTCGCCGGGATCGCGACCCAGGCGCGCGGTGATCTCCGCCGACAGCAGGGACGGAACGATGCCGTCCTTGTCCGTTGTCCAGACACGGCCGTCCATCCGCGCGAACGACGCGCCCGCGCTCTCCTCCCCGCCGAAGCCGAGCGACCCATCGAGCAGGCCGTCCACGAACCACTTGAATCCGACCGGCACCTCGTAGAGCCTGCGTCCCAGGCTCTGCGTCACAAGATCGATCATCCCGCTGCTGACCAGCGTCTTGCCGACCGCCGCCGAATGGCCCCACCGCGGCCGGTTCCGGAAGAGATAGAAGATCGCGGCCGAGAGATAGTGATTGGGCGGCAGCAGGCCCGAGCTCCGGGCGACGATGCCGTGGCGATCGTGGTCGGTGTCGCAGGCGAAGGCGATGTCGAAGCGATCCTTGAGGCCGATCAGGCCCTGCATGGCGAAGGGGGACGACGGATCCATGCGGATCTGGCCATCCCAGTCGACCGTCATGAAGCGGAAGGTCGGATCGACGGCCTCGTTCACCACCGTGAGATCCAGGCCGTAGCGCTCGGCGATCCGGCCCCAGTAGTGGACCCCCGCACCGCCGAGCGGATCCACCCCCATGCGGATCTGCGCGGCGCGGATCGCCTCCATGTCGAGCACACTGCCGAGATCGTTCACGTACGCTTCGAGGTAGTCGTGCCGATGCGTGGTGGATGCGCGCAGGGCCTGCTCGTGGGGCATCCTCGCAACACCGGCAAGGTCCTGCTCCAGCAAGGCATTCGCGCGGGTCTCGATCCACCGCGTGATGTCGGTATCCGCCGGACCGCCGTTGGGCGGGTTGTACTTGAAGCCTCCGCTGGATGGCGGGTTGTGCGAAGGGGTCATGACGATGCCGTCGGCCAGGCCGGAGGCACGCCCGCGGTTGCAGGTGAGGATCGCGTGGGACACCGCGGGCGTGGGCGTGTACTCGTCGTGGTCCGCCAGCATGACGTCCACGGCGTTGGCCGCCAGTACTTCGAGGGCGCTGGCACAGGCCGGCCCGGAGAGGGCATGCGTGTCGATGCCGAGGAACAGCGGGCCGTCCGTGCCCTGCTGCCTGCGGTAATCGCAGATGGCCTGGCTGATGGCCAGCACATGCCATTCATTGAACGTGCAGTCCAGGGACGAGCCCCGGTGCCCCGAGGTGCCGAACGCGACCCGTTGCGCTGGCACGGAAGGATCGGGCACCCCCGAGTGGTACGCCGCGACGAGCCGGGGCACGTCGACCAGCATCGCCGGCACGGGGGGCTTTCCCGCCAGGGGACTCACACTCATGAACGTCCGCTCCTGAACTGGCAATAGCGCCGAACGGCCGGTTTGTACAGGCCATGGCCGCACCGCGCGCACGGGTGACATCGGCCCGGGACCGGGCCTCGCGACGGCCCGGATGCATTAACCAAGACCGGACCGGGCGACACGCGGGATGCCGGCAATCAAGGGTACGACGCCGTGACGGGCAACGAACTGACACAGGTCACCTGGGCAATCACTGTCCCCCTGCGGAGCGCGCCGCGTCGCCGGGCCGCCCGGGATGCGAGCGGGCAGGCGCGGCAACCTGCAACCGGCCGAACTGAACTCTGCCGCGCCATTCGTGTCACTGGGGAAGGCGTGGCAATCGAACCACGTCTGCGTCACCCCCGAGAAGGACACCCGGATTGAACTTCCGCGATGCTCGGCGCCGTCGGCGCGCGCCCGCTCTTCGTTTCCTGGCCGCTGCAACCTGTCTCCTGCTGTCGTCTCTGGCGACGGCGGTCTCGGCCGATTCCGCCGCCGGCGGCAAGGTACTCAAGGCCAGGCTGGACAATGGGCTGCAGGTCGTCATCGTGCGCAACGAGCTGGCGCCGGTCGCCACCACCGTCATGACGTATCACGTGGGGGCGAACGAGACGCCGGACGGCTTCCCGGGCACCGCGCACGCGCTCGAGCACATGATGTTCCGGGGAAGCCCCGGCCTGTCCGCGGCACAGCTGTCCTACATCAGTGCGGCGATGGGCGGCGACTTCGATGCCCAGACGCGGCAGACGGTGACGCAGTACTTCTTCACCGTGCCGGCCTCGGACCTGGGCGTGGCCCTGCACATCCAGTCGATCCGCATGAAGGACCTGCTGCTGACGCCCGCGCTGTGGAAGCCCGAGCGCGGTGCGATCGAGCAGGAGGTCGCGCAGGATCATTCCGACCCCGGTTACCGGATGTACCAGCACCTGTTGTCCACCCTGTTCCAGGGCACGCCCTATGCCCATGACGCGCTGGGCACGCGGCCCTCGTTCGACAAGACGACCGCCGGCATGCTCAAGTCGTTCTACGAGCACTGGTATGCGCCCAACAATGCAACCCTGGTGATCGTCGGCGATGTGGACCCGCACAAGACGCTGAACCGGGTACGTTCCCTGTTCCGCGACATTCCCTCGCGCACGCTCCCCGACCGGCCCGACGTCCAGCTTCAGCCGGTCGGAAAGACACGCACGCTTCATCTCGACACCGACCGCCCGTACGGGCTGGCCGTCATCGCGACACGCTTCCCGGGCTACGGGGACCCGGACTACGCCGCCGCCGAGATCCTGTCCGACGTGCTCGCCAACCAGCGCAGCAAGCTCTCCGGACTGGTGCCCATGGGCAAGGCGCAGGGCACCGACTTCCAGCTCGAGCTGCACCCCGCCGCGGGCCTGGGCTACGCCATCGGGGCCTTCGCGCGTGGCGCCGACTCGCAGGCGCTGCTGCAGTCCATGCGGGACATATTGTCCGACTACGCCAGCAACGGCGTCCCGCCCGACCTGGTCGAAGCGGCCAGGCGCCAGGAGGAGACCGCGACCGAGTCGCAGAAGAACTCCATTTCCGGCCTCGCAATGTCGTGGGCCGACGCGCTGACGGTGAAGGGTCTGCAGTCGCCACAGCAGGAGATCGACGACATTCGCAAGGTCACCGTGGCGGATGTCGACCGTGTGGCGAAGAAGTACCTGGCGGCGGACGGTTCGGTGACCGCCATACTCACACCGTCGAGCTCGGGCGAGCCGGTCTCGTCCCGGGGCTTCGGCGGCAAGGAGTCGTTCACGCCCAGCCACGCGCCCGCGGTGAAGCTGCCCGACTGGGCCGCCAGGGCACTGCACGAGATCCAGGTGCCGAAGTCGTCGGTAGACCCGACGGTGAGCACGCTGCCGAACGGGCTCAGGCTCATCGTGCAGCCCTCGGATGCGAGCCGGACGGTCAGCGTCCATGGCGAGGTGCGCAACCAGCCCGACCTGTCCGTCCCCGAGGGCCAGGAGGGCGTCGACCAGGTGCTGGGGCAGTTGTTCTCCTACGGCACGGACAAGCTGGATCGCACCGCCTTCAACCGTGCACTGGACGAGATCGGTGCCTCGGAATCGGCCGGCACGGATTTCGGCCTGCAGGTGCTGCGTACGCACTTCGACCGCGGCCTGCAACTGCTCGCGGCGAACGTGTTGCGGCCGCGCCTGCCCGGGCACGCGTTCAAGGTCGTCCGCGGCCAGGTGCGCCAGAGTGTCGCGGGCGAGCTCCAGAGTCCCGACTTCAAGAGCTCGCTGGCCCTGAAGGGGGGCCTGTACCCCGCGCACGACCCGACCTTGCGCCATGCCACGCCCGATACCGTGCAGGGCCTCTCGCTCGATGACGTGAAGGCCTACTACGGCAAGGTCTTCCGGCCCGACCTGACCACCATCGTGGTGATCGGCAACATCGATCCGGACCGGGCCCGGCAGGCCGTCGAGAAGTACTTCGGGGACTGGCACGCGAAAGGCCCCCGGCCGGAGACCGCACTGCCGCCGGTGCCGCCCAACAAGCCCGCGACCGTGGCGGTGCCGGACTCGAGTCGTGTCCAGGACGAGGTGACGCTCGCCGAGACGCTGGGGATCACCCGGTCGAGCCCCGACTACTACGCGCTCAAGCTGGGCAACCAGGTGTTGAGCGGCGGCTTCTACGCCAGCCGGCTGTACAGCGCGCTGCGCGAGAAGACCGGCCTGGTGTACTACGTGGACTCATCGGTCGATGCGGAGGAGCATCGTGCGCACTTCGCGGCGAGTTACGCCTGTGATCCACCCAACGTCGACAAGGCGCGCCACATCGTCGTGCGCGAGCTGCGCAGCATGCAGGAGAAACCCGTGTCGGACTCGGAGTTGCATCGCGCCCGGGCGCAGCTGGTACGCGGCATCCCGCTGTCGGAGGCGAGCCAGGACGATATTGCCCGGGGTCTGCTGCAGCGAGCCACGCACGACCTGCCGCTGGACGAACCGGTGATCGCGGCGCGCAACTACATGAAGCTGGACCCCGAGGCAGTGAAGGCCGCATTCTCGCGCTGGGTGCGCCCGGGCGACTTCGTGCAGGTCACCCAGGGACCGAGCCCGCAATAGCCGACGCCCGGCGTGAGTGTCGGTCCGCAGCTCGTGCGCGGCGACCGACAATACACTGAGAATCGGGCCGCTGTTGCGGGCCGCGCATGACAGGCGTGATTGGTCGACACGGATGCTCCTCTCGCTTAGGCTCGGATCAATCTGCAACCGGGAGGGAGCCCGAGATGGAGACGAACCGCCCGACCACGCTCAAGTCCGGCGAGCGCGCACGTCTGATCCCGACTGTCGCCGACACCAGCAAGGAACAACGTGCGCTGTCCGTTCTGGAGGCGGGCCTCGTCGGCGTCCGGAATCTCGCCCAGAGCCTCTTTGCGGATCTGGGCCAGCGCGTCGGCACCCGCACACGTATCCGCGCGTATACCGAAGTGACGCTGGCAAGCACCCCGGCCGGACTGCGTAACCGACCCGACGGCTTCATCGAGTTGAACACCGGCAAGCGGACATGGTGCGCGCTCGTCGAGGCCAAGGTGGGTAAGACGGTGCTCGACACCCAGCAGGTGGAAGATTATGTGCGGCTGGCCAGGGAGAATGGCGTCGACGCAGTAATTACGATTTCCAATCAGTTCGTCGCGCTTCCGACTCATATTCCTGTACCACTCCCGAAAAATCTCAGCAGATCGGTAGCCGTGTACCACTGGTCGTGGATGTACATCCTGACCAAGGCGACCCTGGTGCAAAGCGACGATGCGATGGACTCGGAGGACCAGCGCTACCTGCTTGACGAGATCGTGCGCTTCTTGCAGTCGGATGGCAGCGGCATCTCGAGCTTCGACCAGATGAACGCCGAGTGGAAGGACCTTGTGCTCAAGATCCAGGGGGGTGCGCAGCCCGGCAAGGCGAGCCCCGAGATCCAAAATACGGTGGCGGCGTGGCACCAGGAGCAACGCGACATCGCGCTGATCATGAGCCGGATCCTGGGCCGCCATGTACGGCTTCATCTGAAACGTGCCCATCGTGACGATGCCGCAGCGCGCCTGAAGGATGACAGCGAGTTCCTCGCCAGCGAGAGCAAGCTGTCGTGCACCCTGGATGTGCCGGACGCCGCATCACCGATCGAGATCACTGTCGACTTGCGCACCCGCCATGTCACGTGCCGGATGAGCCTGGACACGCCGGAAGAGAAGAAACGGACCGCGGCGCGCGTCAACTGGTTGCTGAGACAACTGAAGCCGACCGACGGAAAGGACGTGATGATCCGCGCAGGATGGCCAAGCAAGGCGAGGGACACCGTGGCCCGACTTGCGGAGGTTCGCGAGGACCCTGCGTGCCTGCAAACTGAGAACCAGAGGCTTGCTCCCAACCGGCTCGACGTCATGATGGTCCGGGATCTCGCCGGGAAATTCTCCGGGCGGCGCACCTTCATCGATCACATCGAGACAGTCGTCCCCGAGTTCTATGAGCGGGTAGGCCAGCACCTGCGCGCGTGGGTGCCGCCGCCGCCGAAGCCGCGGACCATCACGGAATCCGATGGCGGGCAATCAGTTGAGCAGGACGAGGGGCTCAGGCGCTCAGATGAGGCATCGAGTGTTTTGCGCGCGCCCGCCGGGCAATCGCCCGACGGGGACGGCCTGCCCCATGCCTCCGGTGCGCAAGGTACGGGCATGGATGACCGGTAGGGGCGATAGGGCAATTGCCGTGGACCCCGGACCCCGGTCGACATTCGCTTGGGCCGGGCTGTAACGCCAAACACGCCGCTGAAGCCCAATTTCGTCCCGATCTGACCGGGACTTTGGGTCAGTCCCAGTGCAATTGCCCGCAGACGTTCGGGACGAGTCCGGTCCGGACCCGAACAAGGTATTCCGCCGTGAGATCCGGCATCCAGGACCTGCGGTACCGGGCGTGACGCAGGATGCGAACGGCTCGGGATTGGTGCCCGCGCCCCGCGCAGGCCGCCCGGGACATTCTGCCATGATCTCGTCAATACGGGACGAAGCCTCCGGCGAGAGGCGTTGCCCGCCATATCCTGTCCCGCGATACGTCCCTGTCGGACGATTTCTCCCCATCCACACCTGACCGCGCCATTTCGTGGATGCGGCGTATCGCGCAATGCAACGAACCTTTCGATGGGTGTTTTTGCAAGAACGTTGCGTGACGAGGCCGTAAGGTCACAAGGCGGGCTTTTCGCCAAGCCTCACGTGAAGACATTGGATGTCGAAGCCACGCTCAGGCCCGCACGGGGCAACGACAACAGGTGCGAACAATGACTACACGAAACGCTTCGCTACGCTCTCTCTTCTTCCGGCCCGGCATCACCACGCTGCTGGCGGTATCTCTGCTCGTCCTGTCCGGACAGGCACTGGCCGACGAGATGACCTACGACGCCGCCATCGAGCCCAGCTTCCCGCCCTTCTCGTACCAGGACCAGGGCGAGGCCAAGGGCATCGCGATCGACATCATGAAGGCGGTCGCGGCGGACCAGGGATTTTCCGTCCATTTCGTGGCGCTTCCGTTCCCCTCGATCATCCCGGCCCTGACGGCCGGCAAGATCCAGATCATCGCGGACGGACTGAGCGTCACCGAGACCCGGTCCAAGCGGATCGACTACACGATCCCCTGGTTCGAGTCGAACGACGTGATCGTGGCGCCGGAGGATTCCGACGTGAACGTGTTCACCGCAGTCTGCTGTGGCAACAAGCTCGGCGTCCAGGGCGGTTCGTCCCAGCAGGACTGGATCGAGACGAACGCGAAGAACGTCGATGGCATCGACTTCGAGGAAGCCACGTACAGCGACTACGTGACCATGGTCACGGACATGCTGAACGGGCGTGTTCCGGCGGTGGATCTCCCGGAGACGACGGCCCAGCAGCTGATCAACAAGGGCCAGGCGATCAAGGTCGTGGGCAAGATCTACATTCGCAACCCGGTCGCCTTCGCGGTCAAGAAGGGTGATCCCCATGGGCTTCTCGCGAGGATCAACCGGGGGCTGGTGAACATATCCAGGAGTGGCGAGATGGCGAAGATCGTCCACCACTACATCCCCGGCTTCCCCGTCGGCAAGGTGCCGGCCGGCAGGATGCCGTCGTTCGTGAACACCTACCAGGATCCGGTCCCGGGCCTGTCCGACAACTGACCGACGACTCGCCGTCGACGGGCGGGGGCGAGGATCGCTCCGATCCTCGCCCCCGCCGTCGCGGCCATTCCGGCCGCCACAATGCCGCGGGCATGGCATCGATCGGGTATCTTGGCCGCTCGGCCGGCCCGGCTCACTGACAATCGCCTTGCCCGATTCGGTCGCTCCAGGTCGATGGAGGGGGACTTTTTTCCATGTTGTCGCCGATCACCGCAAGCAACATCTGGTTCCTGATCAAGGGACTCGGCGTGGCGCTGGAGATTCTCGCCGCGCTGCTCACCATCGGCTTCCTCGTCGGAGGCGCACTCGCGATGGTGCAGGTGTACGCACCGAGGAAGTGGTACATCCAGGGGCCGATCCGGGTGTTCGACCGGATCGTGCGCGGCATACCGATTCTCCTGCTCCTGTTCACGTTCTATTTCGGCCTTTCGGACGTGTTGAACATATCTCCGATGCTGGCGTCGATTGTCGCGCTCGGCATCCGATCGTCCGCCTATCAGGCGCAGATATTCCGCAGTGCCCTGCTCTCGGTTCCGCCGGGGCAACTGAGCGCGGCCAAGGCCATGGGCTTCACCCGCCCGCACGCCATCTGGACGATCGCGATCCCGCTCGCGTTCCGATACGCGCTCGGCCCCTGGACGAACGAGTTTTCATCGGAGTTGAAGGCCACGTCGCTCGTGTACGTCATCGGCGTCTCGGAGCTGACGAATCGCGCGAGCACGATCATCTCCAACGCGGGCGGGTACATCCTGCTGGTCTTCGCGGTCACGGCGCTCCTCTACTTCGTCGTGAACAAGACCGGCAACTCCCTCCTGTACGGCCTCGAGGCGCGTCTCCGGTTCCCCGGCTTCGAGCGCGCGAACTGACAATCACTGCATGGAGACGACGGCATGACGGACGTCATGGCAGCAACAGACATCACCAAGAGCTTCGGCAGTGACCAGGTCCTGCGCGGCATCTCCATGTCGCTGAAAAAGGGCGAGACCAAGGTTCTGCTCGGGCCGTCGGGATCGGGCAAGAGCACGTTCCTGCGTTGCATCAACCGGCTGACGCTGCCGGACTCCGGCCGGGTGACGCTGTCCGGTGTCGAGGTGACGACGGACAACGAGACGAACATGCGCCGGCGGATCGGGTTCGTGTTCCAGGAGTTCAACCTGTTCATGCACCTGACCGCGCTGGACAACGTCCGCGTCAGCCTCGTCAAGATCAAGAAGATGCCCAAGGCGGAGGCGACGGCGAAGGCGAGGGCCGTGCTCGAGAAGGTCGGACTGGCGCAGAAGGAGAAGTCGTACCCCGCCGAGCTGTCCGGCGGTCAGCAGCAGCGCGTGTCCATCGCCCGGGCGCTCGCCATGGATCCGGAGCTGATCCTCTTCGACGAGCCCACGTCCGCCCTGGACCCCGAACTCACCCAGGAGGTGGTCCAGGTCATGGCGGACCTGTCCGCCGAGGGCATGACGATGCTGGTAGTCTCCCACGAGATGGGATTCGCGCGGGCGGCCGCGGACGAGCTGGTGTTCATGGAGAACGGCGTGGTGGTCGAGACCGGCCCGCCCGAGAAGCTGTTCACCGCACCGGAGGCCGAGCGGACACGCTCGTTCCTGCGGCTGCTCTCCGACGGCGAGCCTGCGCAAGGCCCGGTTCCGACAAGCGGAGCCCGGGACGGATGACCGAGTACCTCCATTTCGTTCGGGAATACCTCCCGTATCTCCTCGGCGGTGTGCCCCTGACGCTGGCGATCTGGGTCATCGCGCTGAGCGTGGGGTTCGCGATCGGGCTGGGCCTGGCCTGGTCCCGCGTGTACGGCGGCCGGGCCGCCTATTCGATCGCCACCATATACGTGGAGATCTTTCGCGGAACCCCCGTGGTGGTCCAGATGCTGTTCATCTACCTGGGACTGCCCAGCGTCGGGATCGTGTTCTCGCCGTTCACCGCGGCCGTCATCGCGATCGCCCTGAACACGGCCGCCTACCAGGCGGAGTACTTCCGCGGCTCGATCCAGTCCGTGTCCCCGGGGCAGATGAGCGCCGCGAAGGCGCAGGGCATGACCGGTGCGCAGGCGTTCCGCTACATCGTGCTCCCGCAGGCGCTGCGGCGCGTGCTGCCGCAGTGGTCCAACGAGGCGATCATCGAGCTCAAGTTCACGTCCGTGGCGTACACGATCGGCGTGATCGAGGTCACCGCCCGTGCGTACAAGGTCGGTTACCACACCTACCAGTTCTTCCACATATTCCTGCTCGCATCGCTGATCTACATCGTGATGACCACGATCGTGAGCGAGCTGCTGTGGTACCTGGAAAAGAAGGTCTCGGTGCCGGGCCTGGGCGTCGACGTCGGCCGACCCGAAGGCTAGTTCTCGGCCGGGGAGCGCCCCTGCCTCCGGTGCTGCCGCAAGGCCGCGGGGACACGAGGCTCGTCGGCGCCAGGGCCCTGCCGGGCGACGACGCCTGGGCGACGACGCGTGGCCGATGATCGTATGGCGTCACGTCGAGCGACGGACGGGGCGGACGGCTCGGTGATCATCGGGGCGCATGAATCGAGTAATTGCGCGGTCCGGCGCCGCGCCTCACGCCGTCCCGTCGTATTGCGCGTCGCTGACCTTCTCGAGCCATTCCACGGGCTTGCCGTCGAGCGCTTCCTGGATGGCGATGTGCGTCATGCCCGTGGTCGGGCCGGCGCCGTGCCAGTGCTTCTCGCCGGGCGGGAACCAGACGACATCGCCGGCCCGGATCTCCTCGAGCGGTCCTCCCCAGGTCTGCACCCGGCCGCAGCCGGCCGTCACCACGAGCGTCTGGCCCAGCGGATGCGTATGCCACGCCGTGCGGGCACCCGGCTCGAAGGTGACGGACACGGCCTGCACGCGCGCCGGCTCGGGCGCCTGGATCACCGGGTCCATGCGCACCGCACCGGTGAAATACTCGTCCGGCGGCACGCGGGACGGCTGTGAGCCGCATTTCCTGATTTCCATCGTTTCGGACTCCTCGGCCAACGGCGACGCGCTGGCCTCGTGGTTGCCTCGTGGCTGCAAGCGGCACCGTAGCGCCGGTGGAGGAGCGAGACCCGGCGTCGATGCGCAGCCGTGGCGCGGACCGGCGCGCGTACGCGGCTTCCGCGTTGTCGCAGCACCGGTCTTCGGCCCCGGCCCGGGGGCTTCGGACCGGTTGTCTCAATCCGTTGCGAAACCCAGGAGGATCTTCCCCGATCGCCCGGGCCGGGCGGCGTGTGCCAGTGCCTGGCCGATATCGCGGACGTCGTACACCTGCTCGACGTCGACCGAGAGCGTCCCGTCCGCCATCTTCCGTGCGAGCATCGTGTAGACGTCGCCGATCTTCTCCGGAGATGCGGTCATGAACCAGCGGCGCAGCCAGAATCCGCGCAAGGTGACGTTGCGGAAGATCGTCTCGCGCACGGCGACGTGGCAGGGCTCGCCGCTCATCGCCCCGTAGTTCACCACGACACCATCGTCCTGCACGCACCGCGCCAGGCGCTGTGTCGCGGACCCGCCCACGGCGTCGATCGCCAGGCGCAGGTTTCCGTTGCCGATCGCGTCGCGCACGCGCGCATCGAGGTCCGGTCCGTCGACCAGCACCACGTCGGCGCCGAACGCCTGCAGCGGCTCGACGAGCTCGGGTCGCCGGACGACGTTCACGCTTTTCATGCCCGCGTCCCGCGCGAGGCGAACCAGGCAGTGGCCCACGCCGGAGTTGGCGGCATTCTGGATCACCCAGTCCCCGGACTGCGGCGGCACGAACTCGTGGAGCATGAGGTACGCCGTGGGCGGATTGACCCGGAGCATCGCCAGCTGCTGCGGATCGATGCCCTCCGGGAGGGGAAACAGCCCCTGTGCCGGCACCCGGAAGCGGCCGCGCCAGGTGCCCGGGCCGGGCAGCAGCACCCGGTCGCCGGCTTTCACCCGCGTGACGTCCGCGCCGCACCGCACCACGCGACCGACGCCCTCGGCACCGGGAATCAGCGGCAGTTGCGGCGGCTCGGCGCCATACAGTCCCCGGATGTTCAGCAGGTCCGCGGGATTGATGGGCGCCAGCTCCGCGGCGATCACCGCCTCGTCGGCACCCGGTTCGCCCGGATCCGGCCGTTCCACCAGGCGGACAGCCGTCTCCGGCGATCCGAACTCGGCGACCTCTGCTGTCCACATGTTCAATCCTCGGCGCTGCAGGAACGCGGCATCCGCCACGACGGGGGTGAAAGGGTACAGGACACGGAGATCCTCACGTCAATCGGCGCGGAGAGTTGGGGGCGGTTTTCGGCAACGCCCCGGACGGCTACCGGACGGCCGTCCGGATGAACCGGGGAATGGCGAGGGATGTGGCTCCGACTGCCTCGGGCTCGGCGGTTGCCGGAATCGGCAGGGTCTGCTGTCCCTGCGGCGAACGGTCCGCCCGCCCACCGCCATGAACGGAACGCGGCGCTGATCGGCGGTCTGCCGCCAGCGGCGTGTCGCCTCACCGGGATGCGGCTGGTCGCCATTGCGATCCGGAATCCGGGCACAAGCGAAAGTCTGATCGATCCCGGCCGCTGCCTCGATTTTCCACACGGGGCATTCAGGCCGCGCCCGCAGGAGCGGGCGCGCTCGACGGCCCTGGCATCGTGACGCTTCCGGGAGACCCGGCTCACAACTCGCCGTTGTCGACATCCTCGATGAACTTGATCACGCCCGCCATGTAGACCTTCTGGTCATCGTACAGGTCGAGATGGCTGCCGTTCGAGCAGTACAGATACCGGCCGTGCTTGACCTGCTTCGACATCCAGTTCATGTACTTCGCGTCCATGGTGCCGTAACGGGCACCAATCGTCAGCGTCGGCACTTCGATCCGTTTGAGATCCTTGCTGACATCCCAATCGGACAGCCTGCCGCTCAATCCCATTTCACTCGGCCCCTGCATCAGGGCGTACACGTTCTCGTTGACATGATTCAGCGCGCGCATCACCGGATCCGGCCACTGATCCGGCGGCATGCGCAGGACGTGGATCGTGTAGTAGTCGGCCATCAGCAGGTTCATGTATTGCGGATCGTCTGTCTTGCCCTCCTTTTCCAGTTCGAGGATTTTCGCCAGGGCCTTCTGGTCCATTGCAGGCATGAGGACCTTGTGCGTGTAGTCATTGTATGCGTGCGCACTGGCCATCATGTTCGAGACGATCAGGCCTTTCAGGTTCTGCTGGTACTGGAGCGCATATTGGAGCGCGAGGATCCCGCCCCAGGAATGCCCGTACAGGTAGAAGTTGCTCTTGTCGAGCCCGAGCGCCTGGCGGACCTGCTCGACCTCCTCGACGAACCGCGGCAGCGTCCACAGCGAATCGTCGTTCGGCTGGTCGCTGTAGAACGAACCGAGCTGATCGTAGTAGTAGTACTGGATGCCGGCGCCCGGGAAGTAGCTGTCGAAGGCCTCCAGGTATTCGTGCGTCAATCCCGGGCCCCCGTGCAGCAGCAGCACCTTGATGCGCGGATTGTTGCCCACGCGCCTGGTCCAGACGTGGAACTTGCCCCTGGGGGTGGTGATCTCGACCATCTTCACGCCGCCCGACAGCACGTCGTCGTAACCCGAGTTGTCGAAGTACGATGTGCCGGGCGCGGCCGACCCCGGAACCGGGATCAAGAACAGGGCGATGGCGAGAAGAAGAATGTGCCCTTTCATGGCGATGACCCCGCGTTCTGGTGTTGTGGTCGTTGCCAGATAGCATAGGCCAGGATTGGCAGTCTGGATGCGCTGGAGACGCGTACGTCGACTGGTGCCCGGCAGGCGGGCATGGCGACCAGACGCGCAAGCCCTGTGCGGATGGCCGAACGCCCCTGTCACAAGGGCGTCAGCGTCCCCTCCGGGAACTTGAAATAGGCGTGCCGCTCGATGTCGCGCACCTCGACCGTCACCTGGAGGTCCAGTGTATCGACCACGTCCTTGCACCACTGCAGCAATACCCGCCCGGCTTCCCGGCCGATCGCGCGCCGGGTGTCGGGTGACCGGCCTTCCATGAGCCGGATCTCCAGGTGGACGAACGCCCCGTTCGCGCTTCCGGAGCCGACGAAGAACCCGCGCGCAACGTACGCCCGACTCTTGCAGTTCTCGATCTTCACGCCACCGGTAGTCGCCATGACCTCGTGGAGCGCCTGAAACAGTCCGGAGAGGTCCGGATTCGGCAGCACGTTCGGAGAATACTCGAGGGTCAGATGCGGCATTGGATCACCCCGCCAGGGACCGGCATCACGTTCGCTGCGCGGCATTGCCTATGATTGTTCAGCACAGCACGCATCGCAGGGCGATATGGCCCCTGTACCTTGCCGTCGATTTTCATCGGCCCGGCATCCGGTTGCGTTGACGTCGCGAGCGACATCCGAGCGATTGGGCCAAGGCTTGCCCGGATCGCCTTGATCAGCCAGACAGTGCAGTCCTGAAAGAGGCATTAACGCTACGATTCCGGACCTGACCGCGCACGGTCCCGGTGCTCGCGTGCATCCGCGCCGCCTCAGCCTTCGCCGTCGCCCGCTCCGCCCTTGCGACGCTCGCCCCTGCGCCGATCGGGCTCGATGGCTTCGATGCGCGTGCGGCCGCGACGGTCCTGGCGCTCCCGCCGCTCCCCCTCGCGCCGCTCGACGTAGCCCTGGCCGTCCCCGTCGTCCCCGGCGTGCATGGCCTCGATCCTGCACTTCGCACCCGTCGCCTCGATGGCGAGCTTGTAGCGCAGCGCAGTCTCTGCGTCCACGTTGCTCTTGACGACAACAGGCGGCCCGGCGAACAGCCGCGCGAGCCTCTTCGCATCCAGATTGAACCGCGCCGCCATTGCATCGCGGACCTGCTCGCGGCTGGCGTCGCCCTCGAACTCGTTCAGGAACACCACGCGCGACAGGCCGTCATCACTCACAGGTCCGTCAATCATGCCTGTCAGGCACCTCGAATCATGGGGACACGCCCAATCATATATCGACCCGATACCCATGTGTCGTTTGGCGTGCGAATTGACCCGCGTGTCGCACACCGTCTGGACGGGCTCGTCCCAACATCCGGGGAACCGGAGCTCTTCGTGATCACAGCTCCGCACCCTGAGCCATGCGGAACGTGGGATTGCCTTGTAGGTTGACCGTAAGCAATTGGGTTTGTCCCCTATTGTTGCGCGTCAGGCCACCTCTTAAGCGACCACAGCAGGTGGCGGGAGGCTCGCACCAAGTCGGCGGCCATGCCAATTTCTCTACTTAATGCATGGACCTGCAACGGGGAGGTGGACAACCCCACTTATTCGCTATTGCCGGCTATTGTCCGTCAATCGCAAACGCAACAGAAGGAGCTGGTCGATTCGACCATCCTGCGACAGTCCTCGATCGCGCTGGAAGGCTCTCACTGCAGCCGCCGTCTTGGGACCGTACTGACCATCTACAGGTCCGGCGTCATAACCTAGCGTTGTCAGGAGTCGTTGCGTTTCCCTGGTAATTTGTGCATTCGGCTTTGAAGCGCTCCCGGTCGACGATCCTGCTGCCGCCGAGGGATAGGGGGACTGATACGACCCGTCCAGTTTCCTTCCAGCCCTAATGGCTTCCGATACAATCTGGCTTCGGCGAGGCTCAACGTCATGTTCGGCTTGCGCCTGAGATCCCTGACGGTATCGGTAACTCGCGCAGCGGCTATTGTAATCCCCAACGATTCGATTGAACGCGTCGACTCCGTCATTTGTTTTGAGGACGCTTCTCATCGCTTTGATGCGGATCTGTTGCCGAATACACCATCGAATCTCAGCCAAGGCGAGTACGTTGTTAGTGCCTACGTTAGGCTTTTCGTATTGAGACGTTGTGCCCCGAGTCGGGCTCGGGGTTTGCGCTGCGGGAGCAGGGCTCTTGTACATGTCGCGAGGGTTTTGGGACGACGATGGCGGGCTTCGATACGGCCCAGTATCGTTTTGTTGACCATGGTTGATCATCCAGATCACCAGGGCAACGCCAATAATGCCCAGAATCCATTTCCCCGCTGAGCTACGATCGCTCTTTCCATCCCTTGGGCTCTTATCAGAGGCATGGGGGCTTTGAGCGGCCCATTGCGTTTCGGGGGACGCGGTATCCGGCTTGCGCTGGCGCGTCGGTTCCGGCGCCCGGGCTTTGGCCTCCGGTTGCTGATCCGGCTCTATGGGCTCGTTTGTACGCTCGACCTTGGACACGAGGTCCATCAGTGCAGAGAAGCCTTTCCTGTCGTTCTCATTGTCACCAGCCATTACCGTCGATCCCTGTTATTCGGCACGCACACGGCGTGGGACCCTTCCGTTTGGTAGTTGGTCGGATCGCGCTTGGTGGCCAGTTGCGATACCGTTTCGTGCTCGCGCCATCCGCGCGCTTATCTTCCCGCCCCAATCAGGATGCGTCCGCCTTGTTATTGTTCTTGCGACGGTCCGGGTTTATTGCATGCTAAATACAAGCAAAGCGATCAAAGCCATAGATACACCAAGGTGGCACTTGTCGAATGTCCGTAATGGAGCTTTACCGAGGAACCGGTATCCCTTACCAGTTGGTATTACTCGGTACCTGCTGATCGGGAATATGGGCATAAACAGGACTGCAAAATAATATGTCGATATGTATGATCCTGACGCCGGATCATGGTCGGTCGAACCATACATCGTGGTCCCAATGCCGTTAATTGTGTAGAGGCCCGGCGCGGAGGATATTGGTGTCAGGTCTCCATAAAGCCTGTCGTTGCCCTTGGCCGTCTCGATATTCGTCTGAATCCTTGACTTTACCTCTTCGCTTCCGGCGCATTTCATGGCCTGCTCGAGTATCGAAATGCATGACTTCCATTTTTCCGTCTTGTTTCCGTAGGAAACGGCGCAATGCATCAGCGTTAGCGCGATCTCGTCGTTACCCTGCAGAAGGATTTCGGCGCCAGCTCCCGCGGCCGACAAATCCGCGATGAGCTTCGGCGCACTATTGATCACCTTGCGCGCCTCGCTTTCGGCAGAGGATGGGTTCCTTTCTGAGTTCTCCAGCGCCGTCCTGCAGAGGTCCGAGATAGGATCGAGTAACGCACTTAGCTTACGTCGCTCTGCTAGCTCAGCAAGCGCATCTGCATCCTCCGCGGTCTGTTCGGCAACGTCCCCAACCTCCGCGAAGACTTCCTGGAGCAGGCTTGTCAGCTGTTGAGATATATCCAACCTTTCGTGTTCGTTATAGCTGTGGATCGCCAAGCCACGCACTAGTCCCGCGACGCGATGGCTTGCGTCGTGGTCGAGGCCTCGACTCTGGGCACTGACCTGAATCGGCTGAGCAACAGTATCCCAGTTCCGAACAACTTGGCTTAGTTGGTCGACCATCGGGGCAATCACCGAGTCGTGTCGCTCCGCATCAACAGCTTCTCGAAGCCGCTCGGCAAGCGCTCGTATGTTTTCTTCCTCCTTGTCAAGGAACTCCTGAGCCTCCACTTCGTATGACTCAACGAGGTCGGCGACCAAAATAGGACCGTGTTTTTCTCCTCCATCGGTCGCCAATTCCACGACGACTGTGACCGCATAGATCAATTGTTTTGGAGGCAAGTTGTCCAGCGCCGACTTGATGACGCGGCCGTAGTGCCTTCGACGTTGCTCAATCTCGGTCTCAACGGCCGCGATGTCGTGTATTTCGGGGAAGCCGGAGACAATCCGCTCTTCGTTTATAATCGCGCGCAGTTCGTCGGAGTCGACCGTCGCCAGTGCCCGCGACAGGTCCAGTATCCATTGCACCAGATCGTCGGCGCTGGCATTTGGCAATTGGGCAAGTCCTGCAGATAGCAGGTTAGCTCGGGCTATGGATGACAGTTTGTCGACGGTGAGCAGCCCGTCCGGGGCGGATTCGACGAGTGACAACATCTCGTCGGCACGTTTCGGCCCAATCCCCGGAAGCCACGCCACCTCGGCGGCGAGCCTCTTTC